>OGGZ01002637.1_pt1 | contig 11877 bp, 3 predicted proteins | sample 1571371 | NCBI WGS metagenome assembly OGGZ01 (sample SAMEA2582025, study PRJEB24529) | metagenome | biome: Human gut stool | place: China | collected 2011
AAGTATAGAAGGTCCGTGCGGCGGTTAGAATACGTGTTGTTATGGTGTGCTTACTGATCATTTAGCTTAATTTATTTACTCAATAGCAAAAGACCACCCGCAAATCAGCGCTGGTGGTCTTTTGACGTTCTGGTTATATAAATTGCTTTAATCAGTCAAGCAGATGCTGCTCTTTGAGAATTTCTTCGATCCAGGTTCCCTTCAGTTTGCGCAGCGCCGTCTTGGCAGCAAGCTTCGGTACTGGCAGATCCATCTCCGGCAACGTCTTCTTGTCGCTTAAGTAGTACAGTGCCCGCAGCTCTTGGCGAATGTCAAAGACGGAATCAAAGACTTCAGGAACGCCGCGATCAACGTTAAAGAGTGTGTAGACGGCTTCCATCGCGGTCCGAACCGAGTATTCCGTGGTAAAGACCGTGTCACGAGTCGGCGATTCGGCAAAGTTGCCCAAGAAGGCCAGGTTTTGCGATCCCTTTGGCACGACTGCCGGCCGATCACCCTTTTTACGCAGCTGGAAGTAGCTGGTAACGTAAGGCATGTAGACTGGTACGGTATTGACGTCATTTTCCGCATAGTCTTCGATATCGTCAACGGGGACGCCCAGGTGGTAGAGCAATTCTTCAGTAATCTCTTTGCCTGAGCAGTCCACGACCCGTTTCTTGATGTAGTTGCCTTCCGTGTCGGAATAAAGCGCGTAGATCCAGACAACCGTTTCATCCGGCTTTTGGTCCTTAAAGTGCGGCTGTCTGTGGATCGTAAAGCTCAACATCCAATTCGAGTCGGTAACCGTGATGATCCCACCGGTATTGACCTTGCCATCATAAAGACTGCGCTTGGTCAGCCGTTCAAAATATGGCGCCAGCTTGCGGTTTTTGAGCGTTGCCGTAGCCGAGATGAACCAGGCACGGTCAGGAACGTTCTTGCAGAAGACATCGGGGTGACCAAAATCGGCATCCTGATAGGAAAGATTCTCCCACAGCTTCCAACTAGGCCCTAAGCTGTGCGTAATCGGTGCCGGCGTGTTCTGATCGCCATAAGTTGAACTCTCGGTAATTGAGCCATTGGTAACAAAGACATAATCGTTGTCGGTCAAGACGATTTCTTCATCCTTGCCATCCTTGGTCAACAGAATCTTTTTGGCAATCTTCTTGTCATTGCTGGTATCAACCAAGACATTGTTGACCACGGTGTCGTATTGAATGTCGACATTGTGATCCTGCAGATATGCCAAGACTGGCTTAGTCATTGACTCATACTGGTTGTATTTATTGAATTTCAGGGCACTCAGCGTTGGCAGACCATCAATATGGTGAATATAGCGCATGCAGTAGCGCCGCATTTCAATCAAGGAGTGCCACTTTTCAAAGGCAAACATGGTTGACCAGTACAGCCAGAAATTGGTGTCGAAGAATTCATCTGGGAACCAGTCGCCAATCGTTTTGCCCTCTAACTCATCTTCTGAGGTCAAAACCAGCTTAACGATATATTTTGAAAACTTCTCAACGCCATACTTGCCATCACTAGGTACCCGATCGCCGCGATTATGAATCAGGCGGCAGTTTGAAGAGTTGGGATCATCCTTGTCCAGCCAGTAGTATTCATCCAGATAAGAAGCGCCTGGAATCTCCAGTGAAGGAATTGAGCGGTACATATCCCAAAGACATTCAAAGTGGTTTTCCATTTCACGGCCACCCCGAATGACATACCCAACGCCAGGACGCTTCTCGCCATCCAGTGAGCCACCCGCAACCGGCAGTTCTTCTAAGATATGAATGTTTTCGCCAGGCATCTGAGCATCACGAACCATGAAGACGGCCGCTGCCAAACCAGCCAGCCCGCCCCCAATAATATAGGCGTGTTTCTGTTCGATTCCCTCAGGCTTGCGAGGACGTGCAAATGCTTCATAATTACCGTTGGAATAATACATAAAAACCCCTCCAGTGTAAAATAATCCTTGCGAAAGCGATAACATCAGTTTATACGTTTAGTATAACGCTTACAAAATATTGGAACAAGTTCAGATTGCCGATCTGTCTATTGATGAATCAGATTAACTAAAATGTATAAAAAAGCCGTCTAAAAAAGGAGCACGAATTGTATTTGCTTGACTGAATCTCTAACCAATCCTTTAACTACGAAATAATCTTACCCGTTTTTTCATGATTTCTTTTGTCCATCAATCCTTTCACTTTTACATACTAATTAATGATTCCCATCATGTAATCAATCGTTGTAATGTCACTACTATCATCTTCTGCTTGAATAACTAAGTAGTAATCAGCACTACGGTCATAATCACGGTTTTGAATAGTTAAATTAATTCGGAATGGTTCATTAATATTGTCACTCGTTCGATCAGCCATTAAGGTAGCTACATTTGATATTATCCGATTCTGATCATCCTTAAAGTATACTTTGAAACTGCGTGGTTTAACTAGATTACTAATTGGCTTTAGTTGATAAAAACTCAATGGCATATTAAGACTACCAATAATGTTGGAAATAGAAGCCAATTTAATTTTAGCCCTTTCAGCTTGGGACTTGGCAGATGTTAGTTTCAAATCCAGCACCGGTACAACCATTTCTTGTAGGGATGACCCACCATGAACATAATTTTTCCCACCGACGGCCTTGAAAACATTAACTGACTTTGGGTAGTAAACATTTGTATCATCATCATTCTTTAAACTAACACCCAAAGTAGTTTGCTTCGTACCTGGAATATCTAACTGATCCTTTGACATTAAATAACGGGGTGAAATTCTACCATCATAGCTCTTAGTTGGAACATCTATCTTATCCTGTTCCTTAATCGTTGCTTCTCGATAAATATAACCGTGATCCGCCGTAACAATAATGTGTGAAACACTATTAGTCCGTAATACTTGAATGGTTTCCAGTAACTCGTTGATGGATTCTCGGGTTGCTTTAAAGGTATCATTTTCTGTTTTAAGACTATCACCGACTGCATCCACATGATTATGATAAATATAAATTACATTCTTACCAGCAATCATCTGTTTAATTTCCTTACTGGTAGCCTTCAGAATGTCCTTCAATTCCAACAGTTCATTGTTTTCATCGTAGGATTGGAGAATCGCCCGTCGCTTTTGCGCATTATCAACCAACTTACCATTCACGAGAACATTCTTACCGTTCCACTGTAAATCATCATGAGGCAATAAAGCCGGCATTCCCATGTAGGTTACTGATGGCAACCCCGTCAGCATTAGCTTCATCTCAGTGCTAATCCGGTCATCACTAACTAAAGCCTGCTCCAATTCCTTCGCCGCTTCAAAACGGAAAGCATCTGAAATAATCACAACAATCCGTTCGCGAATATTAATTACATATTGCTGGAAGAAATCAGCCTGTCGTATATTATTCTTAACTTCAGCTATGTCAAAACAGTTGTTCCATTCTTGAACCGAGTTGTTAAGCACTTCGTTATTATAGAATCGGTCAATCATGCGTTTCAGATCTTGATACAGCATTTTTCGCTCATTAACGATTGTATTGTAGTTATCAACTAATTTTCGGTAAGCATAGTCAATCTGATAGTCATGATTAACATAGTCATCCAACATGTCTTGCCACTTATCATGATACTGAGGATGATATTGGAGAATTTTCAAAGCATCATTTAGGAAGCTATATTCAAACCGAAAGTTATCTGAAACCTTCTTTAATGCCGTATTGATAATTTCATTAGTCTTATCAGCATCCACAATAGAACCGTCAGAATGAAAGTTTAACCGTAAGTTACGCAAAATCAGTTCGTTGATTTGCTTAAATGGCGTCACCTTGATCAAGGAAGAACTGCTCTTATCTTTAAGAAATTTAGCTAATCCACATTCATTCCAAACTTTTTCAGATAACTGGTTATACAGATCTCCATAATGTCTGGAATCGTGGAACCGAGTTACAAAAACTGCCGCATTCGTTTCATTGTTAAAAAGATACTGGTTAAGATTTCCAGGGATAGTTTCATTCAATTGGTTAAAGGTAGTCGTGACAAAGGCCCCCTTGAGTAAAGAATCAAGGCTTTGAACATCAGTATCAGTTCCAAAATAATCGCCATAGATTTGCCAGAAATCATCCAATACCCCATACTTAGCAAATTCCTGAAGATATTTATTCGTATCAGTGTGTAAATCATCACTTAATACCTTCGCTAGTAACTCATTTTCATCAAATTGACTGGTTTTGACAATTGCGGTAATAATCCCCCCCCCCGGATGTTGCTGCATTCGAGTCGTATCGTAATAACGGATGTAACTCCCCCGCCGCTCTTTGGCTTGGAAAAACCTGATATGTTTCCGAACCAAAGAGCGATTCTCATCAGTAAAATCAAGGGCTTCTTGTAATTGTTGAAAGATAATTTCTTCAATTTTAGCGGAAAAGATATGAGAGTAATGTTCCATATCAGCCAAGAAATCTTGGGTTAAATGTGGTTTTGGAATTGGGGCATAAATTAAATATGACTCTTCGGGATGCTCTAACAAGAAACGTTTTGTCTTAAATTGTTCTCTAGCCTGCATTACTAAAACTTTTGCCCCCAGTAAATCGGCTAATTCGCTACTCGAAGTCTCTAACTCATCGACAAATTCTTTTTCTGGGTCGTACCAAAAGACATACTGATATTTATTAAAGTAACGATTTAGTTCTCGAATAATTTGATCTAGTTTTGCGTCTTTCATGCTACTCCCCTTAATTCATCAACATTTTGATTAACGGTTAATTATAACAAAAAAGACGGGGATTGGCCCGTCATTTCTAAGAAGATTAAATTTTTGATAGTAATTTTTTATTGCCTTGAAGTTTAGCATGGTTAATTAAAACCCCATCATCAAGATCCAGTTCAATTTCGTTCAAGGCCTGGTGGTGCAAATCGCCATCATACTTATGCAATTCATCTAACTGCCTTTTTAACTTAGCAACATTCTTTTGGTATTGATGCTTTTCCCGAACGGATGCGGCATGATTAATGGACTGTTCACTTACTTTTAACATGTTATCGTAAGCAGCTTGAACTTGGTGCAGATAGTTTCGTACAATGGATAATTCGTGCTTATCATAGCGATGCAGATACATTAGAGCCTTAAAGCCATCATTGCGACCACTATTAAATTCCCAGTAAATTGGCCGCTTTTGATAAACCTTATCGTGATCCTTAAAGAAACTGGTTAAGAAATAGTCGCGAATAATATCATCATCTGCAACCCGCTTTTCTACTTTCTTCGAATCCAAGGTTTCCGCAATAAAGTGCATATTTTCCGCTAAGTGTTCTTCACCAAAGGTAACTACTAGGAATTCACGCAAACGATTGATAATATCGCGTGAATCACCGAAGTAATCACGATCAGTTAATAAAATTAAATTATCATGATTAGGCTGGAAGGTTTTATATTTACTGTCATCCCATTTACCACCAGCATAAGCCAAACCATCAACATCCAGTGAGTAGCGACCAAAAACACAACCAATAAAGTAGGATAAAAAGGACTTAATATCTCGTTCTCGATCAGCCTTACGAACAGTAACATCATCGTCAGACTCTTCGGGAGTTAACTCATCCTGTAACCCATATAAATCTATAAAGATCCGGTTAAGTTCTTCTTCGTTAGCTTTCAATTGATTAAAACGATCGAATGCTTCTTGTTCCCATTTATTGTATGCTTCTTCAAGTGTTCCATGTCGATTATGATCAGCAATATTAGACATGATTGGATGTTCTTTATAATCCCAGGAAGCTTCAAAAGAATCCCATTCGGCATCCGTTAGCTTTATATTATTCCTAACTAGCTTGGTAACTTTTTCTTGGCATTCTTCATCATATATATAAGGTACCCTTACAATATCTCCATTTGTAAAACTCATTGTTGGATTTAATGCTTTTAAATACTCAGTCGCTACATTAGAGCATAAAAGACCAATTAAATAAAACAACTTTATTTTATCATTAATAAATGCTGAGCGACTTGTATCGTCAAAAATAAATCCACCTCTTTTATACTTAGCTGCAAATCTAGATGAACTGATTTTATTCCATGTTAATCCTTCTTTGAAATATTTATCTACATTTTGGGGCCTAGCAGCCAACTTCCCATTTTTATTTTTATAATGCCTAATTTCGTATCCATTATTTTTCCAATTTACAACTAATGAATTATTGATAGACCATTTTCTAAACATCCCCCCACTATTACATGGATACCATTTTTTATCAGATTCTATGGTTTCTACTGCATCGCTGTAGCCAAACCCTATATTTTTAAAGTCAACTTCTTGCCATCTTCGTTGAAATTTATCATTATTTCCTGTAACCAATCCTGAGTATGTTTTTGCAACGGATCCTAGGGTAATTCCATTCTCGTATGGTATAAACATTTTTTTTGTGATCCAGTAGGCAATTGGACTACCAGGAATCTTTTTAAAATTAAACTGGTCTGTACGATAAAGATAGCTAATCTTAGGATTCCTAATTGCTTCCAAGACTTTTTGATTTTGAACTTCCATCCCACCAGTAAAATCAGCTAAACGTAAATAAGTTCCAATTTTACTATTCCGAGTATTCTTCAATATAAAAGTGTTAATAGGTACTGTTGCTTCTTCAAATGCTGAATATTCTAACTGAATTAATGAATCAATCTTTTTTGTATTAATGATATTGATCCGTAATTCTTGGTATGATTTGATGAACATCCAAACTAATGGTGTCATGTAAGCAGCATAACCATTAGCTTTGAGCATATTCGCATTATGATAAATAAACACAGAGAACAAATCTCGAGAATATTCCTTATAATTCTCTTTGAGATAATTCTTCAAGGTCTGCTCAAATTTGTTCATATATGGTGGATTAGTAACAACTACTTCATACTTTTGGCTCATGATTTTTAATATATTAAGGGCTGCTAAAATTTGTTGCTTGGTATCTTCCAACCCAAATAAATCTAATTCATCAGGCACTTCAACATCCAATACTTTACTAATCAAATCATCAATATTAGTCTTATTATCAACAGTAATGATAGAGCCTAACTCTTCAGCATCATAGAATGGATTGAGCGTTTGCTTTAGAGCTTTTACTGTTACTGAGTCTAATCGTTGATAAAATTCATCTGAAATATCATGTAAATTATGAAATTGATAAATTTGCGGTTTAACACTATCACCATGTCGGAATAAACGTCGATCATATTGACGGGCTTTCATCATTAAAGCAAAATAGGCCAATTGATATGCCCGTTTGTCAATTTCCAAGCCATATAAATTGTTTTCTAAAATTAAATGAACAGCTTCACGACGACTATAGCCTTCTTCTTCATACATTAACATTAGGACATCAAAAGCATAAACTAAAATATGTCCCGATCCCATGGCGTTATCAATGAACTTATATTCAGTTACCGGTCTATTGTCATCGACAGTTTTGATATCGCTAGGTAATAAGTAGACCAAACTATCCGCTAAATTACTTTCCGGATGACGTTCCAAATAATATTTTCCTAAAGAGTTATCAACCATGTAACGTACAACCCAATCTGTTGTAAATAATTGCGTTGCTGCTGGAATGTCTTTCTTTTTAACAACACCACCGTTAATATTAACAACCTTATCATGTGGTTCGGTGTTGTAATACTGATAAAGCCAACCAATAATTTCAACTTGCCCTTCTTGCTCAACGTCAAAGTATGCTTCAGGAATATCATTCAATAAGTCTTTGATAACACCTGAATTGTAATTCGGTGTAAATAATAATTTTAGGTAATCATTTGTTTTTTCAAACAAGCCTGGCAGGATCGCTGATAATGCATCAGATTGCTTAATGAATAGCATTGCATACATTTCATCCATCTTGGCTGGAAGTTGAGTATTCAATGCTTCACCAATCAGTTCTCGTTCATCATCGCTGTATCCGCCTAAGTCATCTTCAATTTCCCAAACATGACTAATAATGTCTGGTTCGACCCGACCTTCTTCACTGGATAGTACCCGCGTCCGACTTGGCAAGTAATCATTAACTTCCATGAAACGGATCGCAATGATTCGGTTAAACCAGGTGTAGGCTACTTCTTCGATAAATTCATCGAGTGTATCTATCCATTCATCTTGGCTTTGTTTTAAGTGGTCAGCAATCTGTTGACGCCAAACGATTTGGTGACCCGTTAATGGAAATTGTTCCGTAGTATAGAACTTAACTTCTGGCGTGGAAATATCAAGTTCATCATTAATTCCACTATTATCAATCCCATAATTAGCTAACGTTTGCTTGACATCCGTCCGCAACCGTTTTCGAGCATTAATAGCGAAATTTTTAATCTTCGTTTTATCCATAATTACACCTATTCAAAATCGACATTGACGATATCATAATCCTTCAATTTACCTTGTAACTTATTCTTCAGATCTGCCAGGTAAACATCTAATTCTACTTGATCCGTAATTCGCCATGATTGCGATTCTAACTCACTGATTGATAAGGTCTTGGTCTTTTTTACCTTAACCGACGCCACTGGTTGGAAATCAACTGGTTTTACTTCATCGGGAGTACCTGGCGTAATTGCCTTTACTTCATTGTGAGTTGCTTGGATTTCTCGTGTTAAACGTGCACTGGTATCATCAATTTGTTGTTGAATTTGATCAACGCTACGATCCAACGCTTGTTTTTCCCCAGTTAGCTGCATATAGCGACCCACGGCACTGTCTTCTTTTGCTTTTTGATCATGCGTAGCAAACGTCGTTTCAATTGCTGTGTTAATCGAATTCGCATACTTATCGGGGAAGTTGGCATCCGCTAACCGTTGTTGTAAGGTTTGCTTCCGCTCTTGACTAAATTTTTGATAGTCATCATACAAATTATCAATTAGATCACTATATTCGTCCATAAATTGCTCATTAAGCTTTTTGAGCGGTTGTACAATCTTAGAAACATTTGCATTAGCTAATTTAGCCCGCATTTCTTCAACAGTTGTTTTTAGGCCATTATCACTACCAACCAAACCTTCAGCATCTGCATATTTAACCAAGTAATCCTTAGTTCGTTTCCAAATTTTCTTTTGCTCCTTAGAAGCGTAAAAGTCACGAATCCCCCGATCATCCATGTCGTCATTCCAGTCTTCTAAGTCATCAATCTTATTTTCGATCAACCCAAAAATTCGGTCACTATCACTGGCATTCGCGATAGACTGTAATTCCCTTTGAGCTTGCTCTAATAAGTCATCCCCAGGGCCTTGTAATTCCTTCTGTTGCCGAATGAGCTCCCCAATATTATCGTTCAGAAAATTTCGGGTTGAGTCTTTAATATTATTAGCTAGCTGTTCGGTTGAATCATCTGTAAAGGCTGTCCGCTTGTTTAAAATATCCAAGTAACGCCGAGCAATCTTTCGTTGTTTGGGCGAAAGGTCTTGAACTACCTTTAACGTTATGTTCTTAATTGAGCTTTGGTTCGTCAGATAACCACTAATCTTCTTTGGATTATCATGCGCTTCACTAAGGTTAATAGGTTCGCCGTTATAAACCAAACGAACCCTACCGTCGACAAAGGCCTTCGCTACCAACCAAGCAATATCTTCTTGGCTGTAACCATATGGCACCTTGCTAAATCGTTCAGCCACAGAACTCATGGATAGATTCGGCATTGCTCGATTTGTCCGTTGATTAAGGAAGTCAATTACAGCCTGCACTGCCTTACCATTGTTAAGCGTTGGATCCAGTTGGTCAGGGTCCCCGCTAAACAATGCCACAATATCTTTAGAAGACTTAATCGAAGTCAGATATACCAGATTACGGTATTGGGAATCAATAACTTCTTGGTAAGCTTGCATTAACCGACTATTAATATCATTACTATTATCCAAAACATCGCTCAGTACGTAGACTGTCGCATCCTTAACATCCGCCTCTAAAGCTTGTCTCCCTTTGTCAAGCAGCTCATTCCGTTCTGCCCCTTTGCCATCAATAATGCTACGTTCTTTATAGTCAGTATTACCTGAGGAACGTTGCATAAATTGTTCAATTTGTAAAGCCTGACGGAAAGCACTTAAGTAGCGATCATCCTCTGGTAGAACCATAACTACATCGCTGCCGATTTGGGCTTTAAGCCTGTATTGTTTATCATCGCCATCATATTGATGCATGGGATCGCCATCATATTGATACAATGGTGTGTAAATACGAATATTTTGAGCATATTTGCTAGATCCATAGGCCAAATCATCAATATAAACATTAAACTTAAAGACGTACTTATTTTCTAGACCTTTGGGCACATATTGTAAAATTAATATGTCACTCAAGAAATTCCCAATTCGTTCAATTAACTGGTCATCCCGAACATCAAAGCTGCTAATACTTTCGTTAATGTCTTGTTCCTTATCCGTCAGGAACTCATAAATATCAAGACTCTGTTGTACATACTTTTGGTCAACTAAGGTATCTAACGCATCTTTAACCTTCTTGGCTAAGGATTGACGATCAGCATAAACACTGTTAATCATCAAGGTCGTAATATTTTCAAGCGTTGCTGGAAATGTACCCAAATACTTAACCATAAATAGTACTTGCAATACTTGCATAACAAAACTATTGGTATCCTTATTAGGACATACTAATTCATTTTGACTAGCCTTAGTGAATACTACCTGGTGATCATGACTTAAGAACTCATACATCCCATTAAAAAAGGCGGAAAATGGTACCAAAGTTCCAACTTCTTCGTGTTCATACAGTTGAGTCGCAGCTTGGAAGGTTGCCAGCATGGACCGCTCCCCATCAGACATGTGTTTCCCTTCTGCCCCGTGCTTCCGAACGGCCACTAAAACGTCTTTTAGAAGGCTGAATTGATAAGGTATAAAGGGATAATTAGTTGTAAAACTAGCTGTATCTGTATACTTTTGCCGATCAATTTGATCACTGAAATCAATCTTATTGTTGATACTGTATTGTTCCTCTTCAAAAATATCAGCTAATTGAGTTTCAGCAACATCTGTCTTAGCTAACAATCTCTTTTGAATGACTTCATCAGCATTAGCTGATGTCATGTTAATCATTGTGTTAAAGCGGCCTTGAATCTTTGAAAAATCTTGCCGATTCTTAGAATTAAAGTCAGAGGTAACTTCATTCAACTGTTGCTGAGAGGTTACCACAACCCAAGCCCTACCTTCACATCGCGCCCCGAGTTCTTCTACTATGGTTTGCAGGTTAAGCATTCTTTCAGCTTTATCACCAATAAATTGTCCTACTTCATCTGCCATAAAGACAATATGCCGATCATTGCCTTGCTTATCTAAGTAGTTCTTTACAATTTTAGCAAACTCTTCGGGTGTAACTTGATAGTCATTAATATTATTAATGTAATCTATCGCATCTTCTTCGGTCATTGCCCCACAATCAGCTAAGGCTTTTTTTACGGTATCCCGAACAAAGCCGAAATTTTTCCGAGTTGTTCTCCAATCAGCACCCCGTTGTTTCCGAAAGGCATCTTTAAAAGCTTCATAATAACCTTGGTTATCCAGGAAACGTTCCATATTCGCCACAGCCAGGTTAGAAGCATAGCCCAGTTGTTCATTAAACACTCGGAGAAAGACTGTTAAAATAGCGGACCTATCTGACACCGAATTAGTATCAGCCTTTGCATCAATATTAAAAAGCACCACATCTGCTGGAATTTGTTCAGCCTTAGTGATTAAATTCAAAGTTTCACTATCCAACTTACCATCATTACGAAAATAATCTACAGGTTGCCTTCCAGCAACGGCTTCATTGTTCAATAAGTAGGACAAAATTTTCAAGAAGTGCGATTTCCCGGAGCCGAAGAAGCCACTAACCCACACCCCCATTTCATCCGTTGGATTATTGATGCTAGCTGTGTAAGCT
>OGGZ01002640.1_pt1 | contig 11867 bp, 8 predicted proteins | sample 1571371 | NCBI WGS metagenome assembly OGGZ01 (sample SAMEA2582025, study PRJEB24529) | metagenome | biome: Human gut stool | place: China | collected 2011
TTATGAATATAATCCATAAAGCTATTACTTTTCAGTATTTGAATTGCATCATCAAGGCTATATTTATTGTCGCTAACAGTTATATATATGCCGGAATAAGGAATGGTGTCCGCATCTAGTTTGTATACCTCAACCCGACTTGTAATTATGGACGAGATTAGCAACTTTTCTTGATTAAGATGGGATAATGCCTGGGATCTTCCATATTCGAACCATTTGGAACCTTTGTCTTTATCCCTATTGTTTATTTCTTTTTCAAAATTTTTTAAGTGATTTGTGGCATTAGGAAAAAGACTATTAAATTCCACACTAGAATAGTGTTGCAATTTGTTATCTACATACTTATAAGGAAATATGATTTGCTTTTCAACTTTGGATCTTAGTGATTTAGGGCTTACTGCTTTTCGCAATACGTCAGTTTCAATCTTTTCATTTTCCGAAAAAGATGAATCAATGACAAATGCTTTATTAAGTAAAGTAGCTATAGCTATAGAAGCATTAAACACATCCCCAAATCTAATCATCCTCTCATTAGTGTTGTTAGACCCGAACACCCACTTTTCTTTTAAACCAGAACGTTCTATGACGGACTTGTAAGAAGTTGTAGCATTCTCATAATTTATAACATCTAAATTGTACTTTTTATCATATAAAAAAATGCTAATAGAAGTCAAAGCGTCTTCAAACAAATTTTGATCAGGGTAATCACAAATAGATGAAATATGATCAATCATCATTTCCCGTAAACCATTAGCAAAAACGTTTTTATATATGTTATTCGGTACTAATTGTACAAGTTTCCCAGATTCACTTAGTAAACTAATTCCCAGATCTATAAAAGCATAATAATAATCAAACTTTCCTTTGGAGCAAGAATTGAAATGTTTTCTAAGATATTCTCGTGTATCTTTATCCATATCTTTATAAGATATGTATGGTGGATTGCCGATTATATAATCAAATTTTATATCATACTTAAAGCTGAGCGCATTTTTGTTGTATAATTTCCACGCCACAGGGCGAATCCCATGTGAAGTTACCAGGTCGTTGAGTTCATAAATACATTTATTATAAAGATCCTCATCTAATTCAATTCCATAAATATCAGACTCTAAACCAGACGCTATGTTTTCTTTGCAGATATCTGATAAGATTGCACTTTTTATATACCTAGAAACAATAAGCCTTAAGACATTACCCGAACCGAAAGAATTTTCCAGTACTTTTTTTCCAAATAAATTAGTAGTATAATCAGCCATGTCAAGCATTTTATTCACTAAATCAAGAGAAGTGAATTGTTGACATTTTTTTTTGTTATTTCCTTTATCTAAAACAGAACCCATTTCTTCACCATCTGCCCTAATTATTTATTATATATGATTATATCATAATATGTGTTAAAAATCAATAGTTTAATTGGCTTATGCGTTTTTTTGAACAAATAATATCATCTGCGTGCTTCATGATGTGTATATTGCACAAAACGCACAACATAAAATTGTAATAAATTGTACCGCCATTGACATTGACAAGCGGAGAATAATATAGTATAATAAATAAGGTGATTTAGCAAACACCAATAGGCTTCCATGAATTCCATTTTTCACGCAAGCCTTGAACAATATTCAATTAACACCCGCAATCCTTGTGTGCGTGTACACACAAGGACGACCGAGAGGATGTTACCAGCATCCAACCGGCTTTTACAGATGCCATCTCTGCGCTTGATTTAGCGGTCATAGCGCTTAGATACATTTTCTTTGTGAGAGCGTTTGGATACCTATATCCAAGCGCTTTCTATTTTTTCTGCTTATCTCCGCTTCCCAGCGGTCATAATACAAATTGAATGCCACCATGCAATAGCAAATGTTATCTTGTCCTTAGGACTTCGCCATGAAACGAGCGAGTGTGACGGCTGTGAAGCCGACTAAACAGAGGGATCACATCAACGTCAGTGTTTTCTTTCTTCAAAGGAAAACACTCAGCTTGATAACGATAGCTGATGTCCAAACTGATGGAAAGATAAGATGAACGAGCAGGTAGCGCCTGACTACGTTCTGCGAATGTGCGTAGAGGTGGAAGCACTCAAAGCAATATTCTCGTTGCTGCGGCACCGACAGTTTCCAGACCAAGGTGCTGCGGCAGCGTTAATATACAATCCCATATATAGCAAACAGATTGCACTACCCTTGCGAGCCGTGCAATCTGTTTGCTATACGGTTTCATGCTGGCGGAGAAAGAGAGATTTGAACCCCGAAATGAATGTCATTGTCAAAAATGAAACTCTTTTATTTCAGGATATCATTAAAATAATCATTCATTTTGTTTGCAACTTTTGTCTGCTCATCTCTGAAAATATGCTGATACACCTGCTTCAACATATTAGGCGTAGAATGTCCCATGCGTTCCATTGCATACTTGTCGGGTATGTTTAACTTTAACATGGCACTGGCGTTAGCGTGGCGCAGGGAGTGTATAGTAAAATGTGGTATTCCATTTTCCTCGCATATACGATTAAAATGTTTCCATATATAGTTAGGACTGTGTGGGCTGATACGTTCTGAGGAATGCTCAGAATTATCCAGGATATCTTTCAGATAATCCGGAACTTCAATTATTCGCCTGCCTGCATAGCTTTTGTTCTCGTTTTTTTCAACCAGCTTGTGATTTTCATCTGGTACTACGGCGCATTTAATTTTTAAATATGTACCGTCATAGTGTTCCCAACGCAAACCAGCTATCTCAGACTGGCGAAGTCCCAGAGTGAGAGCGATGATTATTGGTATCTCAATAGTCGTATGTTTTACTGCAAGCGCAATCTTCTGAATCTCTGTTTCAGTAGGAATATTGTATTCGGGTTTGATTTTAGGCTTGAGTGTAATGGACTTCATATTGAGATTGATACCGTTCTGATGAAGAACCACTGTCAGTAAGCCGACCTGATTTCTGATAGTTTTTGATGAATACCTATCGGCAAGTGAATTTACCCACCGCTGGATGACTTTCTCAGTAAGTTCAGAAATCTGAAGATCGTTTATTCGATCAAAGCTGGATCTCTGCATGGTTCTGTATCCGCGGACAGTCGAGGGCGAAAGCAATCTGTCCTTACTGCAGATGTAATCCTCCAGAGCCTCAGCAAATGTAATGTTTTCGATTGGTGTCATGATATAACCTCCTGTGTTTTTATATAACTATGATACCACGATAAACCTAAATGTCAACCTTACAATGTAGGTTTTTCTATAAATGTTACAAGATACATAATAAGTGTTTTACTCCCTTTTGAATATATCGAAAGAGGAGTTTTTTTATTCCCGAAAAAAGAAGGTGTATTATGAAGAGTGAAAGATGGCAAAGCTCAAAGTCGATTTTATTATCTTTTCAGGATTTTAAAGACGAACTGAAAACCGAACGCCAGTGGGCAAAAGCAGGATATCTTCCGGTGTCCGAGGACTGTGGCAAGAAACTCCGTCCCTCTCGATTTTCTACTGGCTCTGTCAATACTCTTCCCCGCTATCTTCTGCCAGAGGAAGTCAGAGCTGCAAGTTCTGATGAGCTGGCAGAATATTTTAAGCCAGAACGCGAACGTAAGGCAGCCCAATCCGCCAAACGCAGAGCAAAGCTCAGACGTGAACGAGAACAAGAAAAGGAACAGGCTCGACTGCTCCTTGCACTGAACGAGCAGCGGGAAAAGGTTCTTGCTATTACCCAGTCTGTTGAACTCCCTGCCGAAACATCGGGCGGTATCGTGATAGATACAGAAACAACAGGCTTGTGCGATGGAGAAGATGAAATCTTGCAGCTTTCTATAATCAGCGAAAGCGGTGAGAAGTTGTTCGACAGCTATTTCCGTCCACTGCATAGGTCGTGGAGCGCAGCGCAGGCTGTAAATAACATCTCTCCAGATATGGTTGCGAACGCACCGAGCATTGCTGATAAAGCAGCCGAAATCCAGCAGATACTAAACTCAGCAGATGCGATTATTGGCTACAATACATCTTTTGACGCGGACTTCATAACGGCTGCTGGATTGATTATCCCCAAAAGAGCTGAAATCGTTGATATAATGCCGATTTTCGCAGAAATCTACGGCGAGTGGAGTGACTACTTCGGTGAATATAAATGGCAGAAGCTTTCGACCTGCGCTGCGTACTACCATTTCGATTGGAACAGCATAACAATGTCTGCCCACAGCAGCCTTGCAGACTGCTTTGCAACGCTTTATTGCTTCAAATGCATATTTGGCAGATCACAGTAAACATATCCACTATTACAATAATGAAAGGAATATAAAAATGTTTGGAAATCGTACAGAATCCGGAAGAAATAATATCGCTGGCATTGCAATTTATAACCGGCGCAAAGCGCTTGGAATAAGCCAGCGTGAAGTAGCCGACAGGCTCCGCAGTCATGGGCTTGTCATTGACAAGAATGCAGTGCAGCGGATGGAAAGCGGTGAGCGATTCATAATCGACACCGAACTTCATGCAATAGCAAAAGTGTTTGGAATTTCCATAAATGAGCTTCTTGAGGAAACAGATTGATTTGGATTCCATTTTCAATATACCAAACAGGCGCATTATCTCTGAAATGCGCCTGTTTTTATATGCTGTTTAACGGGTAACTCCCTGCGAACAGCACCACGGCATAGCGGGAACCGCGAACCCTCGGGACGGTAGCGTTCTCCACCGTCCCTTGCTATGCTTGTATTCCATTGGAGAACAGAAAACGGAGGACACCATGAAGTATAACTCCCCGAAGCAAAGGAGGTAGCGCATGAAAGCTATCTTCAAGCTTCTTAACCCTGACAACACAATGTCGATAAATCGTCAGCTTGCTCATGCAATCGGACTGGCGGAAGCCGTAGTATACGGAGCTTTGCTTTCCAAGTATGCCTATTATGATCAGCATGGACTGCTCACTGACGGTGACTGGTTCTACTCCACTGTAGAGGACCTGGAGGAATCCACCGCTCTGACAGCCAGACAGCAGCGCCGCTGCATTGATACGCTTATCAAATCCGGACTTATTCAGTGCAAGGTACAGGGTATGCCTGCAAAGCGTTACTTCTGTATCAATGATGACACGGAGCTGCTTGCTGGGATCCTTTCAAACGGCAGTAAATCCAGTTGTGACAAAAGCGCACAACTGGACGGAGCAGTAAAGCAAAGCGAATCAGTAACAAATGGCATAACAGAGCCAAGCAGCACATCGGATGGCAGCGCTCCAGTTATGACAAAAGCGCACAACTTGTTTTACCCAAACGTTACAACTTGTTCTAACGAAAAGGAAGAACAAGATTTCACAAAACCGCCGAACTGCTCTATATATAAAACTAAAGAAATAAAACCTAAGTTAATCAATCCTATCAATCAATCCGAAGATATCTGCAAACGCTCAGACTACTCTCAGATTATCCGTGATAACACTGAATGTGATTTTCTTATTCAGCAAAATCCCGAAAAGAAAGAAATCATCCTCGAATTGATAGACATTATCGTTGATACAGTGTGCTCCACAAAACCAACAATACGGGTAAACGGAGAGGACATACCACATGACATTGTGAAAAGCGTGTTTCTGAAACTCAACACCAGCCACATTGAGTATGTTCTTGACGCAATGGACAACAACATCAGCGATGTCCGGAATATCCGCAGCTACATGATAACGACGCTGTATAATTCCCAGCTGACGCTCAACAGCTACTGGAAGTCCCGGGTCAATCACGATATGAACAAGCGTTGACCTCCGAAAGGAGTTGACGGGCATAGCGGGGTAGCTCCCCGATGGGCGGTAAGTCCTTCCGCCCTGCCTATGCCTTATATATATTCAAGGACGGAAATAAAATGTTGCCGAAATGGCAGGAGGACTACATTATGACAAGAAAAATCATCGCAATCGCAAACCAGAAAGGCGGCGTAGGTAAGACCACGACCGTTGTAAACATTGCCGCCGGACTGGCTGAACAGGGCAAAAAGGTACTCTGTATCGACCTTGATCCGCAGGGCAACCTGAGTGACTATCTCGGCTATGACTTCACCGGCTCCAAGACAATGGTGGACGTACTCAAGGGACAGGCAAAAATATCAGAGTGCATTGTGACCGCGAAAAGCGAAAACATAGATTACATACCGGCTGATATTTCTCTTGCGACTGCCGATATGTTCCTGGCTCAGACGATGTGCCGGGAGCAGATACTCCGCAAGGCACTGTTATCTGATGAAAAAACAGCCGAGTATGACTACATACTTATTGACTGCCTCCCTTCGCTGGGAATACTGGTGACGAATGCGCTTGCAGCAGCGGACGGCGTAATCATTCCGGTGCAGGTACAGAAGTTCGCTCTTAACGGCATTGTGCAGTTTGAGGATATCTTCAATCTGGTAAAGGATAATATAAATCCCGAACTTGAAATATGTGGAATACTTGAAACCATGACCGACAACACCCAGATGGGACAGGCAGTGGATAAAGCCTTAAAGGAACGCTATGGAGGTCTGGTTTACGAAACTACTATCAGCAAGCGTATCGAAGCCGCAAACAGCACCGCTGAGCAGAAATCGCTTATATCCAAGAAAAACAGCGTACTTGGCGGACAGTACAGAGAGCTTGTTACCGAGATACTCGGCAAGGAGGCTATATAATGGGCTTTAATTTAGGAACATCAAGCAACACCGGCAAACTTCACATGACAGACTTCCTCAAAACTGACAATGCTGTTCAGAATACCGAAAAAGAAATACCTATAAATCAGCTCGTCCCATGGGAAAATCAGCCGTTCAAAATGTACAGCGAATTCAAACTGCATGAACTGGCTGAGTCCATAAAGGAAAACGGACTGCTTTCGCCTATCATTGTTTGCCCGCTTGACAACGGAAAATACCGTATCATCGCCGGACATAACCGCGTTGAAGCCTGCAAAATTGCCGGCATAACCAATATTCCAAGCGTTATCAAGGACGTCGATGAGAACCGCGCCAAACTCATGATGGCTGACACGAACCTCTGCCAGAGGACTGAACTGCTCCCCTCTGAACGTGCATATGCTTACAAGGCACAGCACGAAGCGCTGATAGCACTGGGAAGCCCACGTTCAACGGCTGCCATTGCTGAGAAGTACGGCGAGGGGCGTGCGACAGTTCAGCGGTACATAGCCTGCTCAAGACTTGTCCCGGAACTTATGGATTTGCTGGATTCCGGCAGGATCAATCTCCTGCCGGCTGTTTCTTTTTCGGGAATGCCTGATGAAAGTCAGAGAGGCATAGCGTCCTATCTCAATCGCTTTCCTGATCGGAAAATAACCGCTGAGCAGGCAGAAGAGCTTGCATATCTCAAATTTGTATCTGAAAGTGATATCATTGAACTATACGATGAAACTCCTAAACCTGCTGAAAAGAGTGATAAAAAATCTACGCAGGAGCCGGTTAAGCAGAATACCGAAAAGAAGAAATCATCGCCTAATCAGTATGCGAAGAAAATCACGCTGCAGCGTAAGGAAGTCACTGAGATAATCGGCGATGAACTTACCAATGACGAAATATCCGAGTTCTTCTACTTCTGCCTGCAGAAATCTGATTTTCTCTCTGAATGGCGTAAAATGTACCAGAATGAGCAGAACGCCGTTGCTGACGGCGAGGATGAAGATATGGAACCTGAGATGTAACCAACTCTCCCTAGCCACAGGGGTTTATATATACTTCTCCTTACGGGGCATGGCTGACAGCTGTGCCCCACACTATGCGCATAGGCGGTAAACCACGCGGCTGCGCTCCAAAATCAATAATGAGGTAGTTCAAAAATGATAGACATACAGTGTAGTCCTCTTGAAGATGATAGCCTGAGCCTGAATGCAAAGTATGTATTCTGCTGCCTGGTCCTCAACGATGGAAGCCTTGTTGTAGATCATTCGATTATCGCAGCCGGGCTGGCTGAACTTATAAGACACGGATACTTATCAGATACGGAGGATATCACATGGATCTGAACGCACTTAGAAAAATGGCGAGGAAACAGCGCGAAGCAGAAGAAGCGGAAGATAACACCGCACCGGAACCCACAGTCAAGCGTGTTATTCCTGTTGAAGAACCAACCGCTGACACTGCAATTTATGTTCCTCTTGAAGATGATGTTGTGGATCCGCTGCCGTTGCCTGACGACGGCTACTCCGTTTCCTCCTCAGTTGCCGAAGATGAACCGAAAGAAGAAATGGCAGAGGAACGTCACGATGAAACGCTCGACGAAATAATCCAAAAGTGTTTTACTGATGAAAAGGCGTACAATATTGAACTGGAAAGGCTTCTTCCTTTCCGCCGCCCGATATTCACCAATACAGGAGATTTAACAGAGCTGAAATCTGATATTTCAAGAATAGGGATTACCGAGCCGCTGCTCGTTCGCTCTGCCGGCAACGGAGAATACGAAATTCTCTCTGGTAGCCGGCGAAGAGCTGCTGCTGAGCAGCTCATGTGGACTAAGGTACCCTGCCGAATCGGAAGCAACGACCTGATAACCGATGAATACGCTGAGCGTATCGTTGTCGAAAGTAATCGCAGCCGGTTTTCATCACTTCTTTTGTCAGAGCAGATAAGAACGGCTGCAGTTCTCGGAGAAAAAGCTGAAGCGGAGCTTCACCTGTCACATGAACAGGCTCAGAAATACGCACATCTTAACTCACTTCAGCAGGATTTCCTGGTCATGCTCGATAATGCCGTAATTAATATAGCTGCGGCTGAAATGCTTGCAGACCTCAGCTCAGACGTACAGAGTACGATCATAAATGTTCTGACACAACACCCGGAGATGAAGCTCACCGGAGCCAATGTAAAAGAACTGCATGACGAATCCAGCTTAACTACCACAGCAATCACCAAGATCCTTAAGCCCAAACCGCCCGTTAAAATTTCTGTGCCGGCTGAAATCGTATCGGAATTTATGGAAGGTAAAACGCCTGAAGAACTTACAGAAATAGTGTCTGCTGCTATCCGCAGATATTTCACGGAGGAACATGATGTCAAGATTTAACGATATCGCACAGATATACGATTACAAGCTCTCACAGCTTCGTGACCCACAGGTGTGGAAGAACACACTGCAGCTTACTTCAAACTTCTGGCGTCTGAACTTCTGCGCTGCCATGCTCCTTACTGAGCAGAACCCTAAAGCAGTTATGTGCGGAACTCTTACTCAGTGGAACAATGTGGGAAGATATGTAAGACACGGAGAACGGTCCACTGCAATTTTCGTGGATCGAAATAATACCGAGCTGATGTATCTCTTTGATGTCAGCCAGACCTATGGAAAAGCATATAATGCCAAGTGGAAGCTCTCTGAGCGAATGGCTGACGGTATCGTTGGAAAGTACAACGCCGAGAATGCAGAAAACGCTATATCTTTTGAAGATTTTTTGCAGAAAAGTCTTGACAAAAATATAGATATAGTGTATAATTATGATAGCAAATTAAATAGTGCAATGGCAAATGACCCTCGCATCACCCATTTTATTCGCCAGAGTGCAGAATGTATATGCATGACAAGATGTGGACTTGAAGCTGAGTATGACTTTTCAGCAGCTGCCAAACTTGACAGCGATCTGTCCATAGTCGAAATCGGCAATGCGGCTACCGCGCTGGCACAGGAAGTGCTGCGAGACGTTGACCGGACTGTAAGGAGGAAAGAATATGAGCGTTATGAAGCTGGAGTATGCGGAAGACATTTACGATATCCCCTACGAGGAAGACAGGAACGGACTGCTGAACCCGAAATTCCGAAATTACGGCAGGAAGGATATGACGCCGCTGGAGCGCAAAGCGGTGGACCTGATGAACGAAATGGATCCGACAGCGCTCGACCTGGTGAACATGAGCGGGCTGTATCTGAGAATCTGGAAGGAGATCGGACGGAAAGCAGAGAGCGCCAGGAATCGCACGACACGTACTCTGATGAAGAAGGCGCAGCTCAGCCAGACTTACACGGAGAGCGCACAGCAGAGGACGGAAATAGATATAGCGGCTCAGGAAGCAGCGTGGGATTCGATCCGGACGAGCGTGACATGGCTGGCGGAGGAAGTCAGGAGCCGTGGACAGCTGATGAAGATCAAGGATATTCGTCTGAGTATGATGACGAAGAATTAAATGAAGATGAAATGGTATCTGATGAATCGGATACCATTTCTATTTTTTCGGATAAACCGGAAGAGATAGATCCGAACAGCGAATACGCACAGAAACTCCTTGATAATGAGATTTCCCACGGAAGCGGATTTTCAAGCGGCAAATTCCGCATTAGAGATTTCATCGTTGAAAACTCCCCCACCCGGGACGAGCTTGCAAAATATCTGAAAAATGAATATGGTATCGGCGGTTCCTCACGAAACGACGATCCGGTAAGCTGGAGCAGCCACGATAGCAAGGGATTACAGCTCGTCATTGGTGACAAAGAACAGGTTGTGCGTTATTCCTGGAATCGTGTGGCAGAAGCAGTCCGCAAGGCTCTGGACGAGGGACGATATATAACTGATTCCGATATAGAGACCCTTTCAAGAATAGCTCAGTACGACGCACAGCGCTATTCAATTCACTATGAATTCCCGAACTGCTTAGAAAACGATCGTCTTACATTTATCCGAAAGGAAATAGCCGACTGCGGTCTTGATATTCAAATCAAGCTGAACGCCGAGATGTTTGCAGTCTATGCAGCCGAATGCGTGCGCACCAAGGAACGTGTTAAGGAATGCTATATTACTGATTACAGCCCTGTAAATTTTCTTGCAGCGTGTCGTGATTCTGTTTCCGAATTGATAAATGAAATATCCACACATACAGGACATAATCCTGGGCTTGGATTTCCAGACGATGAGGTCGCAGCCTTTTTTGCTTCGGGAGCAGCTCTTGAGGACAGTACTCTTGATGAAATTGCAGCCCAGGCATTCACATATCTCTATAATCACCGCGAACGCATAGAAAACGAAGCTTCCGCTGAAGAAGACAGCGAGCAGCTGACCTTTGATTCTTTTGATGAATCAAAATCGGAGATATCAATAGATGTGTCCGAATCTTCGACAGATATTAGCTCAGACGAGGTGCCTCACGATGAGTCACCTGTTTCTCATTCTCTGAAAGCCGCCATTGAATATATCAATGACTTTTGCGAAACAGAGTATGGCAGCACTGCTGATTTCGACAATCTTGCTCATGTTGACCTTGCATATACTACCGATGAAGAAAATGATGCGATGATCGGCGTATATGCGGACCTTGAACAGTACCGCATACTGACTGAGTTTGGCGGTAATATTGTCCGTGAGGAGCAGTACAATTCTCTGGACGAGATGAACGAAGTTGCTCTGAAAAATCTCGCATTTGATGACCTGGTTTATCTTTCGGAAGAAGAAAAGGCAATGCCTCACGATGAGGCAGCAAATTCCGAAAATGCTGATAATTCAGAGATTCCTGATTCCTTTATTCAGGATATTGAAGAACACAGGACAATCAGAATTACTGAAAAAGAAAAGAATACACCCCTTTATCCGGTAGAGGACGCAGCAGACCTTAAACTCAGCAATTTCAGATTATCCTATTTTGCTGATGATAATTCGTATGTGCTCATCGCAGACAGCTCTAAAGCCGGTTCAGACGTGTTTGTTAACCAGTTTTCGCCGAACGATACAGCCGACACAATCTACTCATATATCCGTGAAAGAGATATGCAGCCGCTTCATAATGAAACAGAGGTGCCTCACCGTGATGCACCAGTTTCCCAGGATACGATTGACCCCAATTTTGTTTTTCAGAAATTACCGCCGGTTGGCAATTACCGCTTCCCCGTAAATTTTGCATACCCCACCGGTCCGAAAGCAAAGTACTCTG
>OGGZ01002641.1_pt1 | contig 11865 bp, 14 predicted proteins | sample 1571371 | NCBI WGS metagenome assembly OGGZ01 (sample SAMEA2582025, study PRJEB24529) | metagenome | biome: Human gut stool | place: China | collected 2011
GATCTATAACAAGCATAACCGCAGCTACTTTGAAGCACTTGAAGTAAAAGCTGAGAAAATGGCTAAGAAGTATGATTGTGCCTTTGTGGATAATGAAATGCCTTATGGCAGAGTCCCGCAGGGGCATCCGGTGATCGTAGATTATTTCTATCATGAGGAAATCCGTGGGACAGAGAATACCGGAAAAAGAAATCGCTAAATTCCAGTTCATCAATTACAGGTGACATTGAAAGAGTCAGCCCATTCAAGGTGCTGGCTCTTTCAAAAATTCTATTCTAATAAATTCCACGACAACTTAGTGTAAAACGAACTCCCCATTATGGAAAAATGAATAGAAAATGTATAAAAGTGGCAAAAACGAATAATTATAAGGGTTTATGCATTACTAATCAATTTTCTGTCATTTTCATAATCTCTTTATTATTCGTAAATTATACTATTTTAAGCATATACAACGATATTCTGATGGTGTTAAATGATAACGCTTTTTAAACAATCTACAAAAATAATCCACATTATGGAATCCGCTTTCATAAGCAATTGTTTTTACTTTTTTATTCGTATTTTTCAATAACCAGGAAGCTGTCTGTAAACGATACCCAATCAGATAATCAACCGGCGTAGTGTGTAAAAATCGTCGGAACAAATTAAGTGCTGTACTTTTGCTGACTCCTATATGTGAAGCTATTTCATTCAGCGACAGCCCATGGTTATAATTTTCATGTATATATTGCATCATTAACTGTACTCTTTTCTGTGCAGCCTCATCGACTGTCTGCGCCTCTTCTTTACCGGATATCTTTACATTTTCATAAAAAATCAACCATAAATTCTGCAACAATGCAAAAGTAGCAAGCTCCCTTATTTTCTCATTCTCCTGTATTTCAATTATTTTTATCATAATTTGTATAATTTTTACCTGCCATGATTCATCAGTTCTAAAACATTGAAAGGATATATTCGATGAAATGATTGGCAAAACATATTTTTTATAGATTAAACTGTTCTCCGGCGCAATAAATTCAGGCATGCATACAAAGTTAGGAATAACACCACCAGATGATGCATAAAACTGATGCAATATTTTAGAATTTATAAAAATCGCTTCTCCTTCTGACAATATAATCTGTTTTTCGCCTATCCCACATGTAACTTGTCCGGACTCGACATATAAAAACTCAAATTCCCTGTGCCAGTGCCATTCAATACAATGAAAATCAAACAGTTCCAGATTATCATAATAATACTGGAATGGATAAGCACTGCTTCCGTGCGGTTTGATTTCCATGAATTCCTCGTCTGTAAGTATTTTATTATATGTTTTATTGTAATCCATCCCCATATCTCATTCTTTCTTTTTTACGATATTATACAGTATTTATATGATTTAATTCAATGTATATATCTAATATTTGTTATATAATCAAACAAAAAAAAGAAACGAGGTATTCTTATGATTTTTAAACGGATGAATGAAAGTGCAATTAGGGGGTGGAAAATAGAGAATGAGTACTGTAAAGAAAAATGACTACAATAAAACAAAAACAGCCTGTTATATGGGTTTTATCACACAGGCTATTGCGGCGAATTTCGCACCGCTTCTTTTTTTGAAATTTCATAATGACTATAATATTTCTCTCGGCAATATTGCTTTAATATCCACTTTTTTCTTTTTCACACAGCTTCTGGTGGATCTGTTTTGTGCTAAATTTGTAGATTATATTGGATATCGTGTCTGCATTGTTGCATCAGAAATATTTGCTTCACTTGGTCTGGTTGGACTGGCATTTTTACCTGAGCTTTTACCTGATCCTTTCATTGGAATTATATGCAGTGTCGTTATATATGCTATAGGAAGCGGCTTAATCGAAGTGCTTTGCAGCCCTATCATTGAAGCCTGTCCATTCGAAAACAAAGAAGCAACTATGAGCCTGCTCCATTCATTTTACTGTTGGGGAGCTGTTGGAACCATTTTGGTTTCCAGCCTGTTTTTTCTGATATTTGGAATAACCAGTTGGAAATGGCTTGCCGTGATATGGGCACTCATTCCGGCAGTTAATACTTATAACTTCATTACCTGTCCGATTGAACACCTGGTTGACAATGGCACCGGTATGGGAATCAAGAAGCTATTTTCCAAACCGTTTTTCTGGGTTGCGATTTGTCTGATGATCTGTTCCGGAGCTTCTGAACTTGCAATGGCTCAATGGGCATCTGCTTATGCGGAATCTGCACTTGGATTATCAAAAACACTGGGGGACTTAGCAGGTCCATGTATGTTCGCAATCACAATGGGAATCAGTCGTATGATTTTTGGAAAATATGGAGAACGACTGGATTTAATGAAATTTATGAGTTGTTCCGGCATATTATGTGTTATATGCTATCTTCTTTCTGCCTTGTCGACTAATCCGATTATAGGACTTATAGGTTGTATTTTATGTGGATTTTCAGTTGGCATTATGTGGCCGGGAACCATCAGTATCTCTTCAAAAACTTTTCCAAAAGGTGGAACGGCTATGTTCTCTCTCCTTGCCATGGCGGGAGATTTAGGCGGCAGTATTGGGCCTGGAATCGTTGGTCGTATTACCCAGTATGCGGAAAATAATATCCGGATTGGCATGGGCTGCGGACTTATTTTTCCGGTAATTCTATTATTTATGCTGTTTCTTCTACACCAAAAAAATAAGTGCAAGCAGAAATAGCACTGTATAAAGCAAACATAAAACTACCCAATAAAATTTCATATCTTCAGACAGCTTTATTGGGTAGTTAAATCATCATTTTAAGATATTATATTTTTATTTTCAGCTTTTCAAATTATATATATGTTAAATAGTGCTGTCTTTTTCACACATTAACTAAAAATGAATGCGGCAACACTCTGGTGATAACAGGCAATGAGCCAGTGCGTACAGTATTTTAATATCCCTGCAAATAATCAGTCTCCATTTTTTCCATTTTCTTACACCATTCTCTTTCCTCGATGCCTTCTGCACATAGCCTAATGTTAATACTATGTACCATAGAGATGATATTCTTATATAACTCATAATCTCTGGCACTATTCATCGCCTTAGCTGTAAAATCCTTGTCCAGTTTCACATAACTTGGATTGCTGTTGTATGATTAGTGATCCGCACATTCCCTGGACAATCCCAAGTAGCCAATATAGCAAAAGACCTGGATTCCGTTTTTGATGTGGAATCCAGGTCTTCTATTTGTTGAACAAACCTGCTTGCTCATAGTTTTTAATAAAAGTGTGATGATCCTGTATTGAAATCCGTATATTTTTGTGATTGGGGTTGTATTTTTTGACTTCTCCGCATATAATAAAAATGTGATTAAGAAACACAAAACCTCCAATAAAAGTGTGAAGGAGTGTGTCTATGGAACGATTGATTTTGAATAAGCTGCTGGCCTGGAAGAATTCTCCCTATCGCAAGCCCCTGATTTTGAAGGGTGTGCGCCAGGTGGGTAAGACTTGGATTCTGAAGGAGTTCGGCAGACGCTATTATGAAAATACCGCCTATTTCAACTTTGACGAGAACGAAGAATACAAGCAATTCTTTGAAACTACAAAAGATGTTGACCGTATTCTGCAAAATCTGATGCTGGCAAGCGGTCAGAAGATAGTACCGGAAAAGACTCTCATTATCTTTGATGAGGTGCAGGACTGCCCCAAAGTTATTAACTCCATGAAATATTTCTGCGAGAACGCACCACGGTATCATATTGCCTGCGCCGGTTCTCTGCTGGGCATTGCCTTGGCGAAGCCGTCTTCTTTCCCGGTGGGCAAAGTCAACTTCATGCAGATTGACCCTATGACCTTTACCGAGTTCCTGCTGGCAAATGGTGATGAGAATCTGGCTAAGTATCTGGAAGCAGTAGATAACCTTGAGCCGATCCCCGATGCATTCTTCAATCCGCTTTACGAAAAGCTCAAGATGTACTATGTCACCGGTGGTATGCCGGAATCCGTTAAGATGTGGACGGAGGCAAGGGACGTAGTAGCTATGCAGGAAGCACTATCCGGTATTATCGGTGCTTATGAGCGTGATTTTGCAAAGCATCCTAATATCAGCGAATTCCCGAAGATTTCAATGATCTGGAAATCGATTCCTTCTCAACTTGCGAGGGAAAACAAGAAGTTCATTTACAAGGTAGTCAAGGAAGGGGCCAGAGCCCGTGAGTATCAAGATGCATTACAGTGGCTGGTGGATGCCCGACTGGTGCATAAGATCTACCGCAGCTCCGCTCCTGGCCTTCCGGTAGCTGCTTACGATGACCTCTCAGCCTTTAAGATTTATTTGGTGGATGTTGGTTTGCTCCGCCGTCTGGCGCAGTTGGCACCTACAGCCTTTGGGGAAGGCAACCGCCTTTTTACTGAATTCAAAGGTGCATTAACCGAAAACTTTGTGCTGCAGACTTTAATTACTCAGTTTGAAGTCATGCCCCGTTATTGGAGCCAAAACAACCCACCTTATGAAGTGGATTTCCTCATTCAGCGGGAAAACGACATCTTCCCCGTTGAGGTCAAATCCGAAGCCAACACAACTAGCAAGAGCATGAAGAAGTTCAAGGAACTGTTCCCTGATAAGGTCAAGCTCCGCATCCGTTTCTCATTGGATAATCTGAAACTGGACGATGATGTGCTGAATATCCCGCTGTTCATGGCAGATCAGGCGGATCGATTGATAGGATTGGCGTTGGAACAAATTCAGAATTAAATGCAAACGCTATAATAATGAAGCCTCCGCTAGAATCAAAACCAACGGAGGCTTTACAAATTATTTCAGGAAAACACAGCTGGCACATCATAGATTCCAAGAAAGGAGCAAAGGCAAGTGCAATCCTGTATTCTATTGCAGAAACAGCGAAAGCCAATGGGCTGAATCCTTTTGAGTATTTTAAGTTCCTGATGGAACAACTGAAAGAGTATCCCCGAAATGATGTTCCAGAGGAAGAACTCAAAAAACTTATGCCATGGTCGGAAACGCTTCCTGATTGCTGCAAACAATTGAAGAAACAGAGTTAAAAATGCCATCTGATTTCAGGTGGCATTCATTTTTAGTTAGTGCGGGTTATTTACCTGATACATAAGAACCTTTACTATATGTACTGCGAATCCAATCTTTTTGAATCTGTCTTATTCAAATATGAAGTTGTTGTATTCTATACTGATACATCAATAGAATTACGAACTAGCCTATTACCATTTTTGACAAGTGTTGCTTCCACTAATTCTCTTGTGACATTATCAAGAATACTTGTATCAAATTTTTGTCCCGGTTTCCAATTTGGATTAGCTGCTTTCACTGCTGCATACATAGCGGATCTATACTGTCGTTCATATTGTTCTAAAGTCCATTTAAAATTTTCTTACTATTCAATTTTATTCACCCCTAACTTAATCAAAATGATACCCGTGTTCTCTTAACACACAATATTCCTTTAACTGTATTTCACATGTTAGCTTAACTTTTTCGCAGCGCTCCATGCGCTTCTCTGCCTATAATTCGAATGTTTGTCATAAGCAGGACATGACTTGTAACAGAAAGGGCAATCATTCTCATGCCATTTATTAGGTCTGGCTTTGATACGGATGTGTTTCACGCCATCCTCATCAGAGTAAAGATTAAAGTTTTCTATCACTGTATTCTTGACATTAAGAACATTCTTGCATAATGTATTAGCAGAAACCATTTGCGTTATCCTTTTTTCTATTTGCTTGGTCGCTAATACATTAAAGGAAACCAAATGGTTTTTTCAATATGTAAATGTAAATTTATGGTGTTTACATACTTACATACTGCAACACACTCTTCTATCGCAACCGGATACCTTACTTCCGGTACCAAAAAATAATCGATACCAATTACAACACATCCGGAATAAGCCGCAAGTTTTCTCTGTACCAGACCATGTGTATCATTGTCACCTTCTACAAATCCTCCACCATGCATAAAGAAAATAACCGGCAGTTTCTCTGCCTTTACCGGACGAAGTAAACGTACCGGAACCGTATATCCTTCATAAGGGATCTGATATTCGATCGTTTCTTCCATTTCAGGACCACCGCTGTTCCACATCTTTCTCTCTTCGCCGTACGCTGCACACATTTCATCGTAGCTTCCAGTCTGAGTATCAAATGCATCTGCGTACTCTGCCTGCATCTCAAGTACTCTTGCCTGCTGCCAACCTACTGCCGGTGCAGCCGGTTTGTTGATAGGATTCATTGATAATTTAATTCCCCCATTTTGCAGCTCCTTTATCCGTGTGCATTCTTTTTAACAAATACAGCACAAATTCCCCGATCAAACATCTGTATTTGTATTTTCAGCACACTCCCGACACCTTTATTATAGTACATTATGTTTAATCGTTAAACAAATATCAGTCTATTCTACTTGTTTTTATATTTTTTCACTAAATTTATTTTTATTTTTGTTTGATAGCAAAATGGCTCAAAATTATTCAAAAAAAATCGTTTGTTTTGCAATATTTTTTCTGTAAATTCATGTGAAACAAAGCGGACAAGTCCGCTTCAAGATTCCTGAATCCCTTAATCTTTGAGGTACTTGTTACGCTTTGCGCGCCAGATGCATTCTGCTTTAGCAGACATATTCCACATGCATCTGGTCGCATCCTCGCGGAGCGTTTTTTGCTTTATTGGAACATTACAGAGTAAATTTCCTATAAAGCAAAAAGAGGCTATCATATTCTCTAATATGATAGCCTTCCGTCTAGCGTAGTACCCTGCAATTGCAATTACCACGTAATCATTTATTCATTTCTTGGATCTAATCCACAGTTATGTGCAAAGAAGTGAGCTCCTCTGCGTAATGCATCTTCTGCGTCATCCATTACTTTGCTGTAGTGGATAAATGCGTGAAGAGCACCTTTGTACTCATGGTATTCAGCCTGGATTCCGTTGTTTGTAAGAATCTCATAAAGTAACTTACTGTCATCTCTCAGTGGATCAAGTTCTGCCGAAACGATGAAGCAAGGTGGAACATCATGTGTAAGGTCATTGATAAATGTATCAAAGTATGGACAATCTATAGGATCTACGCCTTCGCCAAGGTAAATTTCCAAGTAGAATGCAAGGTCTTCCTCGCTCATTCCATCCCAGCTTCCACCGTGAAGGTTGCTGCTGACACTGGCTTTCATACCATAAGATCCGTAGAATAAAATGTTACCTTTGATTCTAGAGATATCAAATCCATCATCACGTAAGTGCATTGTAACGCCCATAGAAAGGTTTGCTCCGCCGGAATCTCCTGCGAATCCAAATTTTTCTGGATCAATGCCGTACTCTTCTGCATGCTCTAATACATATTTACAAGCTGTAGTACATTCCTCAATCGCACGAGGATAAACTACTTCTGGTGATAAAGTATATTCAATACCTACAACAACACATCCGGAATAAGCTGCAAGCTTTCTCTGTACCAGATTGTGTGTATCGTTATCACCTAATACAAATCCGCCACCATGCATAAAGAAGATAACTGGAAGCTTCTCAGCTTTTACTGGGCGAAGTAAACGTGCTGGAACTTTATCCTCACCAAAAGGAATCTCAAAGTCGATTGTCTCTGCCATTTCTGGCCCGCCGCTGTTCCACATCTTTCTCTCTTCGCGGTATGCTGCACGCATCTCCTCGTAAGTTCCTGCCTGAGTATCGAATGCTGCTGCATATTCTGCCTGCATCTCAAGTACTCTTGCCTGCTGCCAGTTCACCTCTGGTGTAGCTGGTTTGTTTTTTGGATTAATTGTTACTCTAAATTCCCCCATCGTGTAACTTCCTTTCTCTTTACATAAAAATTTTTACACACTTTTCAACATACAACCTTTTGACAAATACAGCACAAATCCCCCCCGATTTTCCATCTGCATTTGTATCTTTTGTACATTTCTTATATCCTTATTATAAGCTCATTATGTTCAGTTGTCAAACAAATATCGCTATTTTTTGTATGTTTTTCTAAATTCTCATCTATCTTTTGTTTTACCGTCAAACAACCCGTCTTTTTTCATGAAATGCATCACTTTTTGTACCTCGGACTATTTTTTCCACATTTTTCAATCTTTTTTCATCCAAATCCGTTGCCTTCATTCGTCTTTTTTATCAAAAAAATAAAAACAATATCCTTCCTATTTTGATACCCGAATCCTATAAAATAATGAAAACTATATTTTATGTAAAAATGATGTCTGGCTTTGATACGGATGTGTTTCACGCCATCCTCATCAGAGTAAAGATTAAAGTTTTCTATCACTGTATTCTTGACATTAAGAACATTCTTGCATAATGTATTAGCAGAAACCATTTGCGTTATCCTTTTTTCTATTTGCTTGGTCGCTAATACATTAAAGGAAACCAAATGGTTTTTTCAATATGTAAATGTAAATTTATGGTGTTTACATACTTACATACTGCAACACACTCTTCTATCGCAACCGGATACCTTACTTCCGGTACCAAAAAATAATCGATACCAATTACAACACATCCGGAATAAGCCGCAAGTTTTCTCTGTACCAGACCATGTGTATCATTGTCACCTTCTACAAATCCTCCACCATGCATAAAGAAAATAACCGGCAGTTTCTCTGCCTTTACCGGACGAAGTAAACGTACCGGAACCGTATATCCTTCATAAGGGATCTGATATTCGATCGTTTCTTCCATTTCAGGACCACCGCTGTTCCACATCTTTCTCTCTTCGCCGTACGCTGCACACATTTCATCGTAGCTTCCAGTCTGAGTATCAAATGCATCTGCGTACTCTGCCTGCATCTCAAGTACTCTTGCCTGCTGCCAACCTACTGCCGGTGCAGCCGGTTTGTTGATAGGATTCATTGATAATTTAATTCCCCCATTTTGCAGCTCCTTTATCCGTGTGCATTCTTTTTAACAAATACAGCACAAATTCCCCGATCAAACATCTGTATTTGTATTTTCAGCACACTCCCGACACCTTTATTATAGTACATTATGTTTAATCGTTAAACAAATATCAGTCTATTCTACTTGTTTTTATATTTTTTCACTAAATTTATTTTTATTTTTGTTTGATAGCAAAATGGCTCAAAATTATTCAAAAAAAATCGTTTGTTTTGCAATATTTTTTCTGTAAATTCATGTGAAACAAAGCGGACAAGTCCGCTTCAAGATTCCTGAATCCCTTAATCTTTGAGGTACTTGTTACGCTTTGCGCGCCAGATGCATTCTGCTTTAGCAGACATATTCCACATGCATCTGGTCGCATCCTCGCGGAGCGTTTTTTGCTTTATTGGAACATTACAGAGTAAATTTCCTATAAAGCAAAAAGAGGCTATCATATTCTCTAATATGATAGCCTTCCGTCTAGCGTAGTACCCTGCAATTGCAATTACCACGTAATCATTTATTCATTTCTTGGATCTAATCCACAGTTATGTGCAAAGAAGTGAGCTCCTCTGCGTAATGCATCTTCTGCGTCATCCATTACTTTGCTGTAGTGGATAAATGCATGAAGAGCTCCTTTATATTCATGATATTCAGCCTGAATTCCATTATTTGTAAGAATCTCATAAAGTAACTTACTGTCATCTCTTAATGGATCAAGCTCTGCTGCAACAAGGAAACACGGTGGGACATCATGTGTAAGATCATTTGCATAAATGTGGAAATAAGGACAATCAAAACGGTTTACATCAGGAGCAATATAACAAGATGGTGAAGATAAATCAGCTTCACTCATTCCATCCCACTTTCCGCCATGCTGATAGCTACTAATACTACTCATTAAGCCATATCCACCATAGTATAAGATATTACCTTTAATCTTGGACACATCAAAGCCTTCATCTCTTAAACACATGCAGACTCCCATCGCCATATTTGCTCCGCCGGAATCTCCTGCAAATCCAATTTTCTCCGGGTCAATTCCATATTCATCCGCATGCTCTGATACATAATGGCATACTGCAACACATTCTTTGATCGCACGAGGATATTTAATTTCCGGCGCAAGGGAATAGTCAATACCAATCACAACACATCCTGAATAAGCTGCAAGCTTTCTCTGTGCCATACTGTGTGTATCATTATTTCCTTCTACAAATCCACCACCGTGCATAAAGAAGATAACCGGAAGTTTCTCTGCTTTCACCGGACGAAGTAAACGTACCGGTACTTTATCTCCTTCATACGGCACATCAAAGTCAACTGTCTCTGCCATCACAGGACCGCCAGTGTTCCACATCTTTCTTTCTTCATTGTATGCTGCGCGCATCTCTTCGATCGTGTTTACCAGCGATGTATCAAATGCAGCTGCATACTCTTCCTGCATTTCTAATACTCGTGCCTGCTGCCAGTTCACTGCCGGTACTGCCGGTCTGTTCTTTGGATTGATTTGCAGTTTAATTTCTCCCATTTTGTAACTCCTTTCTCCATGTGACTTATTTTGACAAATCCGTCACAATACCTCAACATTGCTCATCTGTTTTTGTATCTTTTATACACTTCTGATACTTTATATTATAAAGTATTTTTTCACTATGTCAAATAAGTATTTGCATTTTTTCTATTTTTTTACTGACAAAGTCAACTCCGGTACCTGACTCTATCTAAATAAATAAAGCTGGTATCAAGCACTCCATTATACTTTTTTCGGATACCAATAATATTGTATGTTTCTCTATTTTATATCTGAAGAAATTTCATAATTCATAGACCTTGATTTTGCTGATGTTGCGGAGCATATAAAAAACAACTTACCTCGATCCGATATATATTTTGACAATAAATATCCACATCCAAAGGAGATAAGTTGCAAAATATGTATCGTCAACAATCGTTAATTAAGACCAGTTCTATGAATGGATTATATCTATCGTGAATTCACCTTGGATTTCTTCAAGATGGATCTTAATTCTCTGCCTAAAAATGCATCCTCTCTTAAATTTTCCAAGTTCAATTCTAATGTAATGGGGCTTTGTTTAACCATGCACGTAAATCTTGGAATGTCTCTTCGTAAGACCTAATATGCCTTAAAAGAACTTTACAACATTGACATATCCCACCAACAGGTAGCTAACTTCTGTAAGACAGTTGCTGTCTGCATCAAACCATTCGTAGACAACTACGATTACAATGCAAGAAAAATCTTTACTGCCGATGAAACCTACATAAAAATCCGTGGAATTAAAGCATACATCTGGTTTATTATGGATGCTGCCAGTCGTTCCCTTTCTTGGATACCGCATATCTACGGAGCGCGACGTTGGTGCATGCATTCTTTCGATGCGTATGGCTTTCAAACACGTCTCCAAGCTTCCTGAAAATTTCAAATTTATCGCTAATGGTTACAGCGCATATCCTCTTGCCGCCCAACAGTTTTATCGTGAGTTCAAAGAAGATTTTAAATTTGATATCACCAGGATTATCGGTCTTACAAACGGCGATGAAGTTTCTAAAGAATACCGCCCTTTCAAGCAGATGATAGCGCGACTTAATCGCACTTATAAAGCTCTCTATCGTCCAACCAACGGTTTTGACAACGTAGACGGAGCCAACTATGATCTAGCGCTTTGGGTTGCTTACTATAACTTCCTTCGCCCTCACAAACACAATAAATACAAGGTTCTTAATGATGTTGAGATGCTACATGGTGCTTCAAACATGCCTGGAAAATGGCAACTTCTAATCTTTCTCGGTCAACAAACAATCCTGAACTTACAAAACGGCGAAGCCGCTAACTGTTCTTAGATTAAGAGCCAAAGGTAATAACCCAGCCATCAGAACCACAGGTTCTGACAAGACATTTATGCCTTTGCCCTTGATGGCACGAAAAAGAACTGCTACACTGCTGTAAT
>OGGZ01002646.1_pt1 | contig 11827 bp, 10 predicted proteins | sample 1571371 | NCBI WGS metagenome assembly OGGZ01 (sample SAMEA2582025, study PRJEB24529) | metagenome | biome: Human gut stool | place: China | collected 2011
AACCTAGTCTTTTATTATGATTCATTACCCGAAATAAATGGTTTAATATATAACAATCCGCTGTGGACATACTCTCGAATTTGCTCGTTAGCCGGTTTTGATGGAACTCGTGGACTGTATAACGATGAAATGATTGATGCCCTTGAAGAATATGTGAATGAAAGGAATTTCAATATTTCTATTGATGACTATTGGAAAGATTGGTGGAGTGATTTTACGCGCGATATCAATAATGACCAACCTGTACTTGTCAGTATTCAAGGTAATAACAGCTCACAGGAATGGGTAGCTCATGCAGTTGTTGCTTTGGGATATGTTGAAACAGATGGTGATAAATACCTTAGGGTTGCAGACGGCTTAACTACTTCACAACGTTATTTGAATTACGATTATTATGGTGTTCATGAGGGGTTTCGCGTAAGAATAAGCTAATAGTTCAAACGTTGCATTCTCACAAGAAAGGAAAAGCGTATGAAAAGAACAAAGATAAAAATCTTGATAACACTTGTGGTTGGTGTGGTTGTTCTGTTCTTGATATTTTTCATGGTTTTCAACAAACCGGAGTCTGTACCTAATGGGAGTGCAAGTATTTGGACATATACTCCGTATATTGAATTGGACGGGAATAAGTATTTGTTTGAACACCCGTTGGGAACAAGTAAGCTACATTTCGAGGTGCAGGATAATTGGGAAGAATTAGAGGATTGCTCTGTGCAATACGTCAATTTTTCCTGTGAAGATAATCTTGCAGAAGATGCCATTTACTGCGATATTTCACAAGTATGTACTTATGATTTGTATCTTAAGGTCAGCGAAGAATGGTTGATGTCGCAATGCAATATAAATGGACATTCACAGGGATTTATTCGTCTGCATATTTACTCCCCTCTCCCATAAAACATACAGGAGGAATTGTCCGAATGAAGCGAATAGCAGGCATATTGCTGTTAATGGCTGTAACGCAGGTTCCCCTTACATTGTTTTGGTAAAACAGTTTACTGGAGCTTACTACTCCGTACTAAAGCATACAGCTATCCTAAAAGCGGAAGCAGTGTTGTTTATACATTTCCGCAGCCAACTTCCAGCACCAGGTACACCATCAATTCAATAGTCTTTTGCTGTAACTGCTATTGGGCAAAGTATAATAACTAGCCTTAGTAGATGGTTATGTAAAGTGTCGTGACATAAGCCTGGGCTATAACCTCTATGCTGACCCGCATAATACATACCCCGCCGGAGCTTTTCGGCAGCAGTTTTATTGATTGCTTTTGACAGAGGAGGCTTAACATTATTTATGAATAATATCAGAAGTATACTTTTAGTGATATCAATGTTATTTCTTGCCGGCTGTGCAGCATCATGGAACAGCATAGGCAATACCGCAAACTCCCCGGCTTCATCTGAACAGGAATATCAAGAAGAAACTGTCCAGGAATGCGCCGCGACAACTGAAGAACATAGCAAAACTCAACAGACCGGCGATAATGTTTTTGTTAAAACAAAGAGCAGTGATAAGTACAGTGTTTCCTTGTCATTTACTGTGTTTGACAATTCCGGTGACACAATGATAATTTCACCTGCCGAGCTTGAAATTATTCTTAAAAGCACCGGAGATATCATTACTCCCGATTCGGATTTGTTACTTGGCGTCGCACAGCCAAATGACGAATTGGTTATAGACGGCTCGCCGCAACTTGATATTCTGGAGTTTTCTGATTGGAATATTGCAGCAGTCAGAGTGCCGAGTCAAAACAATGGTGAAAAATTGCACGAAACATCATTTTATTATTTCAATGACAGCATTGTTCAGCTCCTTGGCAATAACCTGTTCAAACCCATGCTACCTGCCGGCAGCATTATTGAAGCAGATACTGAAAATAACTGCTTTTCATTTGTGGACTCTGAAGGTAATAGTGAGCGATACACCGTTGTATACGATGATTATTACGAAGCATATTATCTGCGTTTAGCGGATTATTCGGCAGAAACCTTCAAAGAGGAGTACAGCACACACAATGGTGAGCTTAACTTTTCGTATACTGTATATAAATACAGCGAAAACAAGCAAAAAATATCCGCACATAACTTTGTTGAATACACTGACTCTCAGGGGAAAAAACATTCCTGCGAAGTGCTGAGTCCTGTCTATCAGCCTGCCATGAGCTTTGACGGTCTTGCCGAAATTGAAGCACCAATAGAATTTGAAGTGTTAGATTTTGCAGAATGGGGTATTGCAGCAGTCAGAGTACCGAAGACAAACTCTCTTTCCGGGCTTAAATCTCACGTTGTATCTCTTTTTTATTTTGATAATACGACACTTCAGATGTTAGGAGATGGATATTTTTATCCCGAAATTCCTGCTGACAGCAGAATAGGAGTTGATACTGACAATAATTGTTTCTCAATCACAGATATAGAAGGTAATACAAAAAAGTACACAACTCTCTGCGACCCTGATGATGAGCGACATTTTATACTCCATTGCATAGACGGATAATTTAGAAGACCTTTTGCAAATGAGTTAGGTTGGTCAATTATCAATAAATGTTGTTGAGAGATTACTATAAATAATATATACACTATTAATGCTATCCGTGAAGACTAGGTACAGATGTAAAAACCTAATATTCTAACACATTAGTCTCCAATAACGATATCTGGATTATCATCGATTTTGACAACGGTAGGCGTGTATTACATAATTTCCATGTCATAGGGAAAGGTAACTGAATATAGCAATCCCGCCGTTTATGCATCTGCGGCGGGGTTACTGTTTGTCGAAATATCGGTTGTCCCTATGTTCCGTTGAGTAAGTTCAACAGACATCGAGCAGCGAAACGGTCGTATAATCCGTCAGGGCAACACTTTCGACGAGGTAGGCGTGTACAATTACGTCACCGAAAACACATTCGACGCATATCTCATGAACATAATCGTGACAAAGCAGCGTTTCATTTCCCAGCTTATGAGTGGCAATGCTACTGCAAGAAGTTGCGAAGACGTTGACGAGGCTGTTCTGAACTACTCTGAAATGCAGGCTCTTGCCACAGGCGACGAGCGTATCAAGGAGAAAATCGAGCTTGACGGCGACGTGGCTCGTCTGCGCTTGCTTGAAAGCGAACACTACAATGCGCAGTACCGCCTTGACGATACGATTGCTAACTGCCAAAAGTGGATACACAACTACACCGTGAGCATTGACGCTGCCAAGCGTGACATTGAATTTGCAGCGGTGCACCAGCCGAACGAAGATGATTTCAGAGTTGAAATCGGCGGCAAGGTATTTACTGAGCGCAAGCCTGCGGGTGAAGCATTACAGAAAGCCGCAATAAAGTTCATGGCTGAAGCAAGTCAGACCTCGCACAAGCCTATCGGAACGTTCTGCGGGTTTGAACTGGCAATCGAGAAGTTTCACAATGGATTTAACGTCAGCGCAGGGATTTCTCTCCGCAAGGAACTGACATATAACGCTGATATGGATATTTCGGGCGATATTGGAAATGTCACTCGCCTTGAAAATCTGTTCAGTAAGGGGTTAGAACGAAAGCTCAATAGTATGTCGGATAAGCTCGCCCGTATGCAGACTGACCTCACCGAAGCCGCCGCCGCTAAAGGCAAGCCGTTTGAACACGCTGCCGAGCTTGCCGAAAAGTCCGCAAGGCTGGATCAGCTCAACCGTGAACTTGAGGTCGGCAAGGCAGAGGACGTCATTATGAACGATGACGATGAGCAGGAGCAGAGCGCACCCGTTAAATCCGAAGAAATCGTTAAATCCGCACCGAAGCCTAAAAGGTAACATTTCACCGTTGTCCTTATAAACTGCAAAGCCGCCGAAAAAATGGCGGCTTTGTGGTTTTTATATTGAAATCATTGTTTAATTGTGATAAAATTGAAATGAAAGGTCGGATATATTAAATTTGAGGAGAAGATACGCTATGAAAAAAGCTATTCTTGTTGGAAACGGTTTTTCTTCACAGATACTTAGCGAGTTAAAATCCAATGTTATATTAAATTATTTGTCCACTGTTTTAGAAGATGATTTTCTAAAAATAAATTCCTTCTTCCAAAACTTTCGTCTTTCTCCAAGTGCTTTTCAACCACCATTTGAAGTATACTATGGTCAACTATTTGACGAGGAAGATTGTCCATTACAACCCAGATATATATACGAAAATCCTATTATTAGGCTTCACGTATGTAATGTTCTTTCGAAAATGGGTTTTACTAATACAGATAAAATATCATCGCAATACTTTTTTCAAGATGGATTAGCATATGAAATTTACAGAGAACATTTTGCTAGCATGGAATCACCATTTAAAATTGCTGAAATGGTAAAGAAGACCAACTTGTTACCATTTGATTTGAACTTCAAGTTAAAAATAGACATAAAAGAATATTTCGTAAACTGCTTAAAAAAATACGGATACACATTTCCCGAATCTTCAAATATCGCTATTTATAAAAAGTCATATAATTTTTTCCAAGAGTATTCAACTATTTTTACAACAAATTATGATTTGTTTTTAGATTCTCTAGTTCATGATAAAGTCAAGCATTTGCATGGTGGATTAAATTTTGCATCTCCTTATGAAAAAAGCAATAATTCAATATTTGATGATTGCTATCTTATAATTGGCGCAGGTGCTCAGAAAAAATTAGCAGAAATGAAGTCAAAAAAGAAAGAAAGTCTTTTCAAGAAGTATTTCGAGAGTTTATCTACTGAGGACTTTGCTGAATTCCATATATTTGGATATAGCGGAGAAAATGACAAGCATATTAATAATGCCATTCGAAATAATCGGCGGATAAAAAACATTGTATTTTTCGCAGCTCCAAATATGATAAATGACCAAAGCTATCACTTTATGATTTCTAATCTTTTTTGCAAGTATTCAAGATTAGAATTGCGTTCATGGAATGAAATCTGGGATAAACTAAAATAGCTTATCGACAATAATGCGTAAAAATGAATATCACAATATTCATTTTTGATAACTGTTCACTCTTGTTTTTTCTTATTCCCGTGCAAAAAAACTTTTCTTCCTACTTAATTGATGTTTGGATTTCTGATTTACCAATAACACATCGATAAATAATGAGTTTTTTTAAGCAGAATCTTGCCAGCGACCTAAATGTTAGACCTGCGAACTTGTGATTCGCAGGTCTAAGTTTTTATTATTGTCTTTGGAATAGTCCTTAATGAGCTTTGATATTTCGATTACTTCATCAGTTTCAGTAGGGTTCATCGACTTGATTTTCTTATAGGTTTCGCAATCAAGTGCAAATTTTTCTTCCATAATGTCACCTTTGCAAGTATTGTTTCGTAATATAACCCAAAACCCTTTTTGTCAATATCAGTCATTTAAGGAGGTACACAATGGCTTATGAACAATCCACAAGTGAACAAATTGAGCAAGCAAGGCGAGCCAGCCTTGCTGATTTTTTTACCCAGAACGGATTTGAAACCGAGCGCATAAGGAACGAGCTGCACGTTAAAGGCTACGGCGGTTTATATGTAAACGCCGAAACCAACGAGTGGTACTGTTTCTCGCGGGCAGAAAAACACGGCGGCAGAAACGCAATCAACTGCCTGACCGACATTATCGGAATGGATTTCAAATCCGCTGTGGAAGCTCTGTCCGGTGCGAACATGACATACATGAACTACCGCAAAGCCGTTCCAAAGCTGCCGCAGGCGAAAGAACTTGTTCTTCCGGAGCGTGCGGACAATATGCGGAAGGTGTTTGCTTACCTCTGTCAGACGCGACGGCTTGACAGCAAACTTGTTTCCGAACTGGCTCATGATGGTCTGCTGTATCAGGACAAGCGAGGGAACGCCGTGTTTCTCCACAAGGACGAAAACGGTAATTCTATCGGTGCTGAAATACAAGGTACGAACAGCGAAAAACGTTACAAGGGAGTAGCTCCAGGAACGAGCGACAGCTTGTTTTCAGTGACGCTAGGAATTCCGACAAAGGCGTACATTTTTGAGAGTGCAATAGATTTGCTCTCCTTTCGGCAGCTTGCAAATCAGCAAAAAATTCAGAACAGCGTGCTTGTATCAATGGCTGGTCTGAAACCAAATTCTCTGAAAACGCTCTCCGATAAAGGTCTGCCATTATTCGCCTGCGTTGACAATGACGAAGCCGGCAGGAAATTCATCAGCAGCAATAATCTCACGCAGCGCAACCATATTCTAAAGGAATTCGGCGTGAAAGATTTCAACGAGCTGCTTGTAAAAATCACAAAGCTCCAACAGAAAACTGAAAAACGACCGCTTAACCGAAAACATGACCGGCATTGATTTTTCAAATCTGAGTGAACGACTTTAAAGAGCGTTTTTTCAAAAATGCGATTTTTGAAGATTTCGGTTTCACCGAATTTTTCAGATTTTGCGATTTTCACAAAAACAGCGGAAAGCTCATTTTTTCAATTTTGAAAAAATCGGGGGTTTTAGCCTCCCCTAACGAAAATGTACTTTTGGAGAACGAAGTTTGCCAAAAGTACAATTGAGTATTGTACTTGTTACAGCGAAGGCAAAATTGGTGACGGCATATGATGATGATTTTGAAAAAAGCCGAAATCTCATCTTCACAGGAAATCGGAGGTTTTACAAATATGAATGAACAACAGAACAACGGTTTATCCGTATCTTTCAGAATTGACGATGGTATCATCGAACACAATAACCGCAGTTTCATTGCGAAGAACGTAGTCCGTGAACGGATACCGGACAATATAACCTACAAAAAACAGAATATCCGTGAATTTTATTCCGAGCTGTTCGGAGAAGCTCTCGCCGAATACAATTCCAGAATGAAAAGGCGTGACAGGATCATTGCCGACTACTATGAACATATCAGAAAAGGAAAGCAGGAGAAAACCTTTGAGGAGATCGTCGTGCAGTTCGGCGATATTAACGACTGCTCCGTCGGATCCGAAAACGGCGAACTTGCCAAGCAAATGCTAGACCAGTATATGCGTGGATTTGAAACCCGTAATCCGAATCTTAAAGTTTTTAATGCAGTCATGCACCTTGACGAGGCGACGCCGCACCTGCATATAGATTTTGTTCCGATAACGCATATCGGCAGTCGTGGGCTATCTACAAGAGTGTCCATGAGTGGCGCTCTGCGTGAAATGGGCTTTGCTCCGGAAAACAAGTTTCTGACGGAATGGGTCGCATGGTCTGACAGCGAACGTGCAGTCATGGAGAAAATACTCCGTGAGCATGGTTTGTACCGTGACGATAAAAACGTTCATCGGGAGCATTGGTCGGTTGATGAGTACAAGCGGAAAAAGCAGGCGGCGCAGGAGATACGTTCCATGAACGACCACATAAACGCTCTGAAAAAGAAAAGCGATGATTCCTACACTTCCGAGGAAATCGCCGCTATCAAAAACCAGAACGATTATATGCGCAGCAAAATCACAAAGTGTGACGAGAAGTTAGCGGCGTTGAGCAGGCAGGTCAACGCCGCTTTCGTTCCATACGAGATTTACTCGGACGATAAGCTACAATACGTTGCTGACGGACTGACCCGTGCAAAAATTCCGTTCATCGAAGAAAGCCGTATGCTCTACGTTCCCGATTATGCAGTAAAGACCGCAAACGTAATAGCTACTCATTATCAGTCTGCGAGTATGGGGACGATCCGTGACAGAATTGCCCTCGACATAGACCGGCTGATTTACTCCTCTACATCTGTAGAAAATCTGTTGAGCAAGCTGAAAGAGCATGGATACGAAATCAAGCACGGCAAGTATATCGCTGTAAAAGCTCCTTTTGCGGAAAGGTATGTGCGGCTGAAATCCCTCGGGGATGAGTATCTGCCGAAAATGCTTGAACGGCGGATTTCTCTCAACGGCACCTATGCGAGAAAGGTCAGAGAGCGCATGAGCCGCAGCAGCGAAATGGAGAAGAAAATCTGCTCAGTCATTCTTGATACAACGGTCGCTATTCAGCAGTTCAGAATTATTCCGAAAAAGACAAAGCCGCAGAAAATTTACACATTCAGTAACGATGAGAGCCTGAACCTGCTCGTCGAGCAGCTTTCTACGATTGGCGAGTTCGGAATTACATCAAGCTCTGGTATTTACGCAAAAGCCGAGGAACTGAAAAATAGCGTTGATGAGAAAACCGAAGAATTAAAGGCGCTGTCGAATGAAGCTCCCACTTTGAAATCCGAAATTGCACAGATCCGGTTCTACTTTGAAAACGTCCAGAACAGGCGCAGGCTGGATTCTATGGGACAGATCAAACTAGCTGTTGCGAAAGAAGTCGTTGACAAGCATGGTATTCGTTCTGAGAGCGAAATTGCGGAGCTGGAGGAAAGGCTAAAATTACTTCCGACCTATATTCGGACAGCCCATAACAAGTTCATCGAGGAACAGGCAAGGCTGAAAAGAATCGATCGTCTTGCGGACGTTTATGAGAGTGTGATTGAGGGGAACTATATTGATAACCTAATTCGGGAGCAAAAGGAGCAGGAGTGCAGACAGGATGAAAAACTCACAAGAAAGAAAAGCTGAATTTGCATACAAAATGAACAGCCTTCGGAAACCAAATCCGAGGGCTGTTAAACGGTCTGCAAGGATAACACCAAATATAAAGTGGCTTGTAATCTATATCTTCATTGTAAGCATAATTTCAAAAAAACCGTTTTCGCATTTTATCTTCATCTGACCGTCGTACTTCTTCACCGTGCTTTCAACATTATGCAGACCTATACCATGCTGTCCGCTGTCGGTTTTGGTGGAGGAAGGTATATAGTTGTAATTCTCGGTGCAGGCAGTAGGATTTTTTATTGACAGGACAAAATATCCTTGCTGCTTACTTGCCTGAACCGAAATCACACTGTTCGTTTGGATTTTTTGACAGGCTTCGACAGCGTTATCCAGTGCGTTTGTTAGTATAACGCACAAATCAACATTTTCAATTGATGAGGGAATTATCCCGGAATATTCAATGCGGCAGTTATCGCCCAAAGCAGACGATTTGTCCGACAAAATCGCGTCGGCAAGCCTGTTTCCTGTATAGAACAGCACAGTATCGGTTTTGTACTTTATCTTTTGCAGCTTTTCAATATATTCCTCCGCTTGAGCACATTCATTCATGCGTATCAGCGATAAAATGCTTCGTAAATGGTTGTTGTAATCGTGACGGAACTTACTTATTTCGGATTCCGTTTTTACAAGACTGTCATAATGACTGATTTGCAGTTCCACCTGCTTCTCCATCAGTTGTGTCGCAGATGTAAAATACTGTTTGGCAATTACGTTTATAAACAATGAAATAACAACACAAGCAAAGATGATAGAAAGCAATATAACCATTGCAATCAAGAAATTTGACTTTAGCTTATAATCATCGGTGTTGACGCAGACCAATGAGGTCATTGCGCTTAAACAAACAAGTGCGAGTAACAGCAAGGCGAAAATGCGTTTGGGAATAATCCTAAGAACAGGCACATTTTTTTTTGCGTCCAGCTTCCTGCTCAAAATTATAAGCGAGAACAATACAACTGCTTGAATTACCATAGTGACATAAGACATAACATCTCTTGAATTATTCCCAGTCATATTAGCAGAAACGCAGGATACACATGACGCCAGGAAAGATATTGTTAAATCAATAAAAATCGCGGGATATATTATTTTCAGATTTATATATCCATACACTATAAACAGGCAGATAAAATTTTTGGCTGCGTATAATAAAGCCATAAGAAATCCCGCAGAATTATCGAGTGTATTGTTTAGTAATAAAGTGGCGGCGGATATTACTATATGTACAATTAGCGCAAATATAGCACGGGGGATTTTTACATTGCTTTGTTTATCTGTTACAAAGAAATTAATGCACACGACAATTGCGAGTATTTCAGCCAATCCGCCGATTATATGCGATATATCAGCTGCGATGTTCATAATCAATGTACCTCGTTGTATCTAATAATATAATTCTGAAATTCGGTTTTGAAACGTGCAGCATAGTGTGCGCCAATGCAAGCCCGTTCTCCGTTATCAAAGAAAATCTCGGTGCTGTTGTGATTGCTTATGTGTGAAAAACCTACCACATAGGACTTGCTACAGCGTATAAAATTTGAAGTTGGAAGTTTTATTTCCAGTTGTTTAAGATTTATATGAATACGAAGCGTTTTATCTTTGGTGCGAACCGTTGTATATTTCCCGTCCGCCTCAAGATAAATAATCTCGGATAATTTGATTTTATAATCTCCGTTGTGAGTATGGAGCAGAAGAAGATCATCATAATCTATAGACTTTATATAATCGTCAAGTGCTTTAAAGAACTTGGACTCGTCTATGGGTTTTACAAGAAAGCGGAAAGTTTTAACTTCATAAGCGTCAAGCGCTACAGCAGGGTAAGCGCTGATAAAAATAATAATGCTGTCTAAGTTTGTTTTACGCAGTTTTTCGGCGGTTTCTATGCCGTTAATACCCTCCATTTGATAGTCAAGAAAAATAATGTCGTACTTCTTTTGAGAACACAATAATTCTTCTCCGTTCTCATAAAAGTCCGTATATATTTCAATGTTTCTGGCCCTCATATATCTGCGTACTAAACCGGAAATTTCTCTGTGAAATATTTTTTCATCATCGCATACTGCAACTTTCAAATTTAGCATTACCACACCGCCTTTCAAAAATATTATACATCATTCAATATACTTTTTCAATAACATTTTCGTTTCGTTCTCAAAAAAACGCCTTTTGTCCAAAATCTATTGATTGAGAATCCTTGGTTAAATATAATTAAAGCAATAATCTTGCAGATTGTATTTGCGCAAGATTTATATATTAAGTAACTGTTTGATTGTGTGGAGATTTTAAAAGTTCGTATATTGTGGAAACGAAACATATTTAAGCCATAACACGAATTAAATTTACTCCATTTTATAATTAGACAGCAAGCTTTATGAAAGGAGGATGAAAAATGGGTTTTTGGGATTATATATGGTACTGGATTTTTGGTTAATAGGGTGAGAGGATGAATGTAATCGAAAATCAACAGTTGTGGTTTGATAATGTGTTGTCATATCGCACAAGGGTTGAAAAGGATTCCCTTGGCGATATGATAAAACACATTTGTGACAACATAGTGGTACTCGGTCTTGAGATTACTGACAATATTGTCTTAACTGTCAGTGAAGAAACGGAAGAATCTAAACAAACTATACTCGGGGTTGAGGTAATTATTCCAGTGAACAAACCCATTAAAAGCAATTGTCATTATATCTTTAAACCACACTTCAGACTGGAAAATGCGGTATTGCTTACATATTGTGGCAATGTAGGCGAATTACCGAAGGTGAACAAAAGACTATGCGAGTATGCTTTGAGCAAGCAATATTCGCCTTTGACCGGTGTTTATTTCTCAATAAAGCAGATGTGCGGCAATGAAATTGTTGCAAATGCGTATATGGGAATAAATGGTAATTCACTTTGATATGTGAAAGCCGAAACGCATTCGGCTTTCTTTTTTATCTATATTTTTTATTTCGTTCCCTCAAAACGCCATTTTGTCTAAAATCGATTGAAAAATATGACGTTTTATGGTAAATTTTCTGCAAGTGTATATTAACATTAAATGTGCTTGGGAGGTATAAATAAATGAAAAAGAAAATAGTAAGTTCCTTATTGGCTGCCGGATTAGTTTTATCAACGGCACAGGCGGACGGTTATGCAACAGGTTCATTCCCTAACGAACCTGTGATGACCGACTTGACCGATGAAAATACAAATAAAATTGGTTTCGAATCGTCCTTAAGAGTAATCGGGCAAACCGATAACAGTATTTCTA
>OGGZ01002672.1_pt1 | contig 11715 bp, 9 predicted proteins | sample 1571371 | NCBI WGS metagenome assembly OGGZ01 (sample SAMEA2582025, study PRJEB24529) | metagenome | biome: Human gut stool | place: China | collected 2011
ACCACCCGATATTTGCATCCAGAAGTTTCACACAAAAATAAGTAAAATAATGAGAAATTTAGTACTCTTTACCAGTATGATTTTAAGCTTTTGGGGTTGCTCCAACGACAAAGACTTCGGAGGTCTTGAGAATATCGGCTGGAATGAAAAACCACTCCAAATAACGACTCGTATCCTAACTACAAAATCCACCAATTTTATACAAGAATTTAAAGAAGGCTCTATGCTCGGACTACAAATCACGTCCGGTACAGTCGACGATTTATACAATGGCATATCCACTTATAAAAACGTAAGCGTAAAAGCTTATAGAGTGAATGGAAAAATCCGGTGGCAACAGAGTCCGGAAGTGATCCTTGACTCTAATGAAGCTACGATATACGCATATTATCCATATCAAGAAGATATAAATTTTAACGCCCGGCAGATACCTGTTAAACTGGCCCCGAACGCATTGGAGACCGATGATTATATGTATGGAACCCATGCGATCGGACAAAAAGCGGTCAACAGTACCTCGCCACTTGTATTACTCAGCATGAATCATGCCCTATCGCTTATATCTTTCCAGCTGAACCTAAGCAAAGGCAAGACAGGTGCCTTTATTATAAGTTCCGTTCAAGTAGGAAATAAGCCCGGTGGAACAACTTTAGTCAGCGAAGGAACCCTCGATATCACGACGGGCGATATCATCGGTTCTACCGCCCGTAGCACGTCCGCATCCACGGTATTATCCTTGACGAATCCGGTTACCCTCATCAACGAGAAATATTGTGATCCTATGCGGCTCATGGTAATTCCACCTTCCGGCACGATCGGAACCGGAGACGTGGAGACCTTATTCACGATCAACGGAGAAACCTACAAATTTGACATACCCGCTAACACCCAATGGGAAAAAGGGAAAAAATATTTATATAAGCTAAGCTTTAACGGAAGGTCGTTACAATTGCGAGACGTCTCTATCACAGACTGGTTACCGGGTAACGACGAAGGATTGATTGGCAATATCATGTAAGTTTTTTATGTTGTGGTTATTAAGGTGTAATGCCGTGGCAAGCTTTGATCCGTTTGCCACCGGCAACTACACTGAAAATAACAATTGGCTCTATCATTCCGGCGAATTAGACCATCGGGGTCACTACCCGTACGATGTGTTTTTCATTCAGCCGACTCTATATATTCTCTCAATAAGAGAAACAACGGGTCTCGTCCAAATACCCTTTTACATTCAAGGGTTATCATTCCCTCTCAACTTATCGCCAAAAACACTCTTCTATTTGACTATTACAAGGACGAGACCCGTTTAATAATAACTTTATATCTCTTGGATATATTGATTATTATAGTATACAATAAAGCAGGTTACTTTGCGTATTAAGAGGATAAAACAATCGTTACTATATAATATATAAAAATATCATTTTATAACAGGAATAATAATTAATAGTAATAGAATAATAAACTATATTGGCTCAAATGTTTATTGTTTGAAAGGTTCCATTAAAACATTAGACAAAATGAACAAATTATTATTAATTACGATCTTGTTAATCATCTTTACCGGATGTCATGAAAATCAGCAGTGGATGTCCAAAGAGAAATCAACCGCACGAAAGTCAGTTCTTGAAATGACCACCCGGTCCTATACGGCAGGTTCTTCAGTATTCACCGAAATTCTGCCCGAAGGGTCCGAAATAGGATTATTTATAACCTATGGTAATCAAGACAGTTTATATAAAGGCGCATCTCTTTATAAAAACGTAAAATCAAAGGCTGTAGGCTCATCAAAAGGTTCTTTAAAATGGAAACAAACACCGCAGGTATTCCTTAGATCTAATCGACCGGTCATGATCTACGCTTACTCACCTTATAAAGTACAAATACCGTTAGATCCTACCTCCATACCGATCAAAATATCCCCAATCGCGGCAGAAACCCCCTCTTATAAATATGGGAGGCTCTCGCAAGGCCAAAAAGAGGTCAACCGTAAATCTCCGCTAGCGAAACTCTCCATGAATTACGCATTATCGCTTCTCTCATTCGAAATATATCAAGATTCGGACATCAACGGGCTATTCAAGCTAACCTCCATACAGATCGGTAACCGTGCGGGAGGTAATACCTTGCAATATACCGGGACAATGGATATCGTAACCGGAAATATCAAAGGAACTCCCGGGGCATATAAAGCCACTTTACTTACAATAGATCCATCCGTAACTTTACGACACGCGAAAGCGGAGGAGCAAAATATCCGTATAGTCCCTACCTACTCTCCTATCCGGGAAAAAGAAGTTGAGGCGATCTTTACTATCAATGGAAGAACTTACAAATACATCATTCCGGAAGGCACCTGCTGGAATAAAGGATATAAATATTCCTATAAGTTATATTTCGATGGTAAAGATATCAGGTTACACGATTCCGTCGCCTATATATGGACACCTAAACTGAAGAAAAAATAATCAGTATATAAAATAAGAGTACTAATCTATGGAACTTTTCATTCTTACCGTAAAGCCTATCGAGAATAAATACGCCCGGACTCTAATCTTTTTTGCCTATTTTTGTAACAAACAAATCCCTTATCCCGTCTTCTTTGTGAAAGCCCCCACTCTAAGGCGCACGGACGAAGGGCGATCCAAAAACATAGTATTAACGAAAAAGTCAATTACAATGAAAAGATTACTAGTGTTACTGGCCATCCTCCTTATCAGCCAAGTAGGATACGGGCAGCAGAAGATGGATCAATTATTCAATGCTTTCCGGGGTGAAAGCGATGTTACTTCCGTAAATATCGGAAACATAACGATGAAGCTAGCCAGCCTGTTCACCGAGACAATGGGAGTAAACGGTATAGAGATCCTTGAATTTGATAATTGTGCCCAAGAGGTGAAAGACCGACTGTCTACCGCCATACGGAACCTGAGAGATCCTGATTATGAGACGATGGTCACGGCAAATGAAAGGGACAGTCGCACGAAAGTTCTTGTCAAAATAAAAGAGGATATGATCCGTGAACTGGTCATATTCACGACAGGAAGCGACAATGCGTTAATCCGTATCAAAGGAAAGATCAGCCCGTCCGATCTAGACCGGGTAATCAATGAGCACAAAACTGGAAATTATTAAGGGCGATACTGATGGACGTTGATGTTTTTAAACAACGGTTCCTACCCTTTCATCCTAAACTCTATCGGATCGCTTATGCCTTATTAGACAATAAAGCGGATGCGGAAGACATACTTCAAGATGCCTATTGCAAATTATGGAATAAAAGGGATGAGCTGGGAGATATCCAGAATCCGGAAGCATTTTCCATAACATTGGTCAAAAATCTTTGTCTGGATTTCCTGCGCTCGCCCAAAGCAAGCCGAAGAGACAACGAAGAGGCATTGGAGACCGTTCTATTAACGACCGACTCCTCGCCGGAAAAGGAATTGGAAGAAAAAGAGGATATCCGGCGTATACAAGAACTGATAGAACAGCTCCCCGAGAACCAGAGGCAGGTAATCCGCCTGCGTGGTATTGAGGATTGTTCCTATGAGGACATTGAACAGATTACAGGGCTTAGCTCCTCTAATATAAGAACATTACTTTCCCGGGCACGCAAATTGATCCGGGAGAAACTAGAAAAAGCAAGTTGTCATGGATGATAAAAAGATAGATGAACTAATAAACAAGGCACTCCAAGAGGATTTAGCCTTACCGGAGGGACTTTCCGAAAGGCTGGAACGACAAATCGACTTCCTAGCCCAAGAAGAGATATCTCCCCGAGTCTCACGAAGACGTTCCTTCTATTGGATAAGCGGAATCGCCGCCGCTATTCTTGGCGCCCTATTCCTCATCTTCACGGAGACAAATCGTCCGGCTCCCGTTATGGCCGATACCTTTACCGATCCTGAAGAGGCAGCTGTCGTAGCCCAAAATGCCTTGGCGTTCATGTCTAGGAATTTAAACAAAGGTCTCGGGCAGGTCAATGAAGCCAGTCAAGAGATCACAAAAATAAACAAGATCGTAAATAAACATTTAAATGATTAATACAATGAGACTCAAACAACTATATACAATACTGCTTCTCTGCTGCGTGAATATCTGTTTTGCCCAGAACAAGCTTTTCGACAAATATGCGGATATGGACGATGTTACTTCCGTATATATCTCCAAAAAGATGTTTCAGATGATGCCGGTCATGGAAACCGCCGGACTCAACCTTGCCAACCTGAAAGGGAAAATAGAATCCCTGCAAATACTCACCACCCAAAAAGCGGATTTAAGGGAACGAATGCGAGGTGAGTTCAAAGCCTTGATCGGAAAGGATCATGAAGAACTCATGCGAGTAAAAGATGGAAAGACCAAAGCCAATTTCTACGTCAAGCAACAAGGAGAACTGATACAGGAGTTGATCATGATAGCCGACATGGACGACGGGAGCTTCAGCGTCATGCAATTGTTAGGGCGTTTTACGCTCCAAGATGTGCAAGAAATTACCAGTGAGATCAACAAATAATAGGATAATTTCGTGAAAACCATCGGCTTTTTATAGTATCTTCACCACCATAAGTTAAACAAAAATCATACGCATATGAAAAGATTCATTTTTACAGGGATAATCATCCTGTTTGTAATGGCTGGATGTGGAGGCGACCATTCATCGACCGATGGTCTTATAACCGTGGATGTAAACGATAGTTATTCAACCAAAAAAGAGTTGGTCCTTCAAGACTTCATGGATGTGGAGTATATTCCGCTGGAAACAAACGATGAGTTTATCAATCGGGCATGCGTGCAGGCGGTTGGCGAGAAATACATAATCGTGACAAACTTTTACGATGATGGCAATATTTTCGTATATGGCCGGAACGGAAAAGCTATTCGCAAAATAAATCGCAAGGGACAAGGTGGAGAAGAATACGTGTCTATGAGATCGGTTTCGTTAGATGAAGAAAACGAAGAGATTTTCGTAAATGATTTTCATGCGAAAAAGATAAGGGTCTATGATTTGGAAGGAAATTTCAAACGAAGTCTGAATCAAAGAAGCGAGAAAAGTTCGTTTTACGTGGAAATGCTTGATTATGACAAGGACAACTTGATTTGCTATGATAAGTTTAATTTTGAGGTACCGTTCTTGCTTGTGTCGAAGCAAGATGGAAGTATAACGAAAGAAATCACGGTTCCATATAAAGAGAAGCAATTATTCCATATCGTTGAAAGACTTTATGATAAAGGAGAAACAAGAGCAGCTGGACCAGGTCCGTATAACAGTATAATTCCTTTTAAGGGTAATTGGATTCTATTTGAGGCCTCTTCAGATACGGTATACACCTTAATGCCTGATTACAGTTTGCGCCCGCTTATCGCACGAACACCCCCTATCCACACCATGGATCCGGGCGTTTTCGTCGTCTTAAGATTGATTTCCGATCGTTATTATTTCATGGAAAGCGTAACGAATATATATGATTTTAACACCGGAGAAGGTTTCCCGAGAAAGTACTTCGCATACGATACGCAAGAAAAGAAATTTTTCAACTATATCACATACAACGATGATTATTCTTATAAGAAAGAAATCTATATGGTGACATTTCCTCCCATCAATTCAAAAGGCGAATTGTGTTCTACCATCAATGCTTCCGATCTTTGCCAGGACTATAAAAGGGGAAAGCTGAAAGGCAAACTAAAAGAGGTGGCCGCGACATTGGAAGAGGATGACAACCGGGTGGTAGTGTTGGTGAGACCTAAAAAGTAAACGATTACCAATCATCGGTAATACGATCAAGCGGATTATTTCCCCGTAATAATCCGCTTGATCTCACTCAGTTTGTTCAAGGCTTCTAAGGGGGTAAGATTATTCACGTCCAAGTTCTTGATCTCATCCCGTACTTGGCTCAACACCGGATCATCCAACTGGAAGAAACTCAGCTGATACCCCTCGGCGGCAGAGGCGATCGCTTTTACAGGTTTACCCCCGATGCCTTCCTGGCGATTCTCGGACTCCAACTGCTTCAAGATCTCATTCGAACGCTTCACGATACTTTTAGGCATACCGGCCATTTTCGCCACGTGGATACCAAAGCTATGCTCGCTTCCTCCCGGTATCAACTTACGCAAGAATATCACCTTATTCCCTACTTCCTTGACCGATACGTTATAGTTCTTGATCCGCTTAAAGGCACGCTCCATCTCGTTCAGCTCGTGGTAATGGGTAGCGAACAGCGTCTTCGCCTTCGCATTCGGGTGCTCATGAATATATTCCACGATCGCCCAAGCGATCGATATGCCATCGTAGGTACTGGTACCCCGCCCTAACTCGTCGAAAAGCACCAAGCTCCGGGAAGTCATATTATTTAATATATCGGAAGCCTCATTCATCTCGACCATAAAAGTAGACTCACCCACCGAGATATTATCCGAGGCGCCTACACGAGTAAATATCTTATCCACGATACCGATATGGGCGCTCTCGGCCGGAACAAAGCAACCGATTTGCGCCATGAGCGTAATCAAGGCTGTCTGACGCAATAAGGCAGACTTACCGGCCATATTCGGACCCGTGATAATGATGATCTGTTGTTTCTCGTCATCCAGATAGACATCATTGGCGATATAAGGTTCTCCCAAGGGCAGTTGTTTCTCGATTACCGGGTGGCGACCTCCCTTTATGTCGATCTTGTCGGAATCACTCACGATCGGACGGATATACTTATTTGCCTCCGCGGCCTTGGCGAAAGATAAAAGGCAATCGATACGCCCGATCAAGTTCGCGTTCATCTGGATAGGCGGAATATACTCCGTCAAGGCCAATACCAGCTCATTGAAAAGGCGGGTCTCCAGAGCAAGGATCTTTTCTTCCGCCCCTAATATCTTCTCCTCGTATTCCTTCAACTCCTCGGTAATATAGCGCTCGGCGTTCACCAAGGTCTGTTTACGGATCCAATTCGCCGGGACTTTATCCTTATGGGTATTACGTACCTCTATATAATAGCCGAAGACGTTGTTGAAAGCGATCTTCAAGCTTGGGATACCCGTCAATTCGATCTCGCGCTGCTGTACCTTCAACAAATAATCCTTGCCGGAATAAGCGATGGCACGCAAGTCATCCAATTCCTCGTTGACACCCTTCGCTATAATTCCTCCCTTATTGACCAAAGAAGGGGGATCGTTATTAATCTCTTTCTCAATCCGGTCGCGGATCAAGGCGCAAGCGTTTAATTGCTCCCCGATCCGGCATAAGCTGGGTTCCCCGCTCGCCATACATGCCTCCTTGATCGGCTCGATCGCACGAAGCGCGACCTTTAGCTGAACCCCCTCACGAGGAGATACACGGCCGACAGCCACCTTGGAGATAATACGTTCCAAATCGCCGATCTGCTCCAACTGCGTATCCAGCAACTCCTTTGTTTCCGGTTCACGGAAGAAATAATCCACGACCTCTTGGCGTTCTTGGATCGGTTTTACATCCTTTAGCGGGAATAGTATCCACCGGCGAAGCATACGAGAGCCCATCGGCGAGATCGTCTTATCGATCACGTCCAACAAGCTTGTTCCCTCATCGTTCATCGTACCCACCAGTTCCAAGCTGCGTACCGTAAACTTATCCAAGCGGACGTATCGATCCTCCTCGATACGGGATAAAGCGGTGATATGGGAAATATGCGTATGCTGGGTCTGGTCCAGATAATACAGAATCGCCCCGGAAGCGATAATACCTAATTTCAAGTGTTGTACGCCAAAACCCTTCAAGTTCTTCGTCTCGAAATGCTTCAACAGGCGATCCTCGGCAGCCGAGGTCGTAAAGATCCAGTCATCCAGCTCAAAGATAAAGAAACGAGGACCGAAAGCCTCCTCGAAACGCTTCTTGTTTCCCCGTTCGATCAACACTTCCTTCGGGGAAAAATTATTGAGTAATTTGTCGATATAATCGATGGAACCCTCCGCTGTCATGAACTCGCCGGTAGAGATATCCAAGAAAGAAATACCACATACCTCCTTGGCGAAATGGATAGAGGCCAAGAAATTATTCTCTTTATGATTCAGTATATTATCATTGATGGAAACACCGGGAGTCACCAATTCCGTAATACCCCGCTTCACCAGTTTCTTCGTCAACTTAGGGTCTTCCAGCTGGTCGCAAATAGCCACACGCTTTCCGGCCCGCACCAACTTCGGCAGATAAGAATCCAAGGCATGATGTGGAAATCCCGCCATCTCAACATGCTGCCCTACGCCATTCGCACGTTTGGTCTGTACGATACCCAGTATTTCCGCGCCAATCACGGCGTCCTCGCCATACATCTCGTAAAAGTCTCCAACCCGGAATAAAAGGATAGCGTCCGGATGTTTCGCTTTTATATCGAAATACTGCTTCATCAAAGGGGTTTCCACAACTTTTGCCACGATAGTAATCTTTTAAATGCGTTTACGAATTAATCCGCACAAAGGTACTATTTTTTTTCTATCCGTTTACTTTCTTATAATCCGCTAGAAAAGTAGCCAGCCCACTATCCGTTAACGGGTGTTTCAATAAGCCTTTAATGGCGGACAAAGGACAAGTAGCCACATCCGCCCCGGCCTCCACGCATTGGATGATATGCTGGGTGCTACGGATAGAAGCCGCTAAAACTTGGGTATCATAATCATAATAATCATACATTTCCACGATCTTACGTACCAGCTCTATCCCGTCGCTGGCAATATCATCCAAACGCCCAACAAAGGGCGATACATACGTAGCCCCGGCCTTAGCCGCCAATAACGCCTGACCGACAGAGAAAACCAGCGTACAATTCGTACGGATGCCTTTTCTGGTGAAATATTTTATCGCTTTAATCCCCGCTTCGATACAAGGTACTTTAACGACTATATTGGGATGTAAAGCGGCCAACTCCTCCCCTTCTTTTATCATGCCCTCTAAGTCGGTAGCGATTACCTCGGCGCTTACATCCCCGCCCACGATCTCGCAAATTTCCAAATAGTGTTTCCGTTGATTTTCCACCCCCCGGATTCCCTCTTTCGCCATTAAGGACGGATTAGTCGTCACGCCATCCAATACTCCCAATTCATTCGCTTCCCGGATCTGGTCCAGATTCGCCGTGTCAATAAAAAACTTCATAGCTTTAAACTTTAATGTTACGTATTTGTATAACCCTTCTGATTCGCTATTAGTTCTAAATCAACCGTCTCAATCCCCTACTAATTCCATATACAAGTCGTTAAGCCGTTTGCGGAGATATAAAACAGCGTATTTTTCCGGGATAGGTATGCTTCTTGATACGATCTATGATCTTAGGGAGACGATCGAGAAGAAGATATATTTTATTTTACAGACAAAGTATATTTCCTATCGATCCATTCGGCCAATGAAATACCGCCCAATTCTTCGATAGTCTCTTTCCTTTTATAAGGTTTTAGTTGATGAATACGTTTCCAAATATCATTAAGCCAGACCTCATATCGGTTAGGCAACATAAGTTCTGGACGGAATTCCGATATATCTAAGTCTAAATCATCACTATTAAGAAGATAGTTCTTTATTAAAGTCGCAGATTCTAACAACTCACCAACCACATGCGGTAAAGGAAAAGGCAGAAGTTCATCATTCAGTTTCAATTGTTGGCCCCCTGCGGAAAAAGTGTCCCGCATATGAAAATTAACAACAGACCGGCGCGTACATAACCATAAGGCAGCATTCTCATAATTCCCACTCACTACTTCCGGGAATAAAATAAATATCTCCGCTTTTAGTCTCTTATTCCTTTCCGGATCCGCATATTCTCCATTATCCACCCACAGGCTTATATTCATATCCGTATGCTCCTCCAAACTTTCCTCAGCGGAAGTGCCCAACCACCAAGGCATAGCTTTCTTTTTGGCTTTAATGGCTTTTTCCCTATAATATTTTCGAACGATCTCTATAGAATCCGGAGCATTCCTTAATTGATCATAAGCAACTCCCATCTTACTAAAAATAGTCTGCTCTTTCGTTAATTCCATATTAATCAAATAACGGGGAGAATGGGTAACAGCTATATCGGAAAGACAATCCTCATAAGGACGGCACTTAAACTCCGCCGTCTTACCTCCCAGTTTACCGAAGAGCATATAGATATTTTCTACATTCTTATCACGTGTAGACTCCACGATGCTACTTCCCGTAGATGTCCAATGGTTCTCTTTTGTAGATTTTACCTCAACTCCATAATATTTCTCCGCGATAATATCCGGAAAATATTGGGCGGAAACCAAGCGTATCTCCTCCGCACGGAAAGGAGTTCTACCGCAAAGTTCTTTCATCACGTTCACTACTACATTTTCCAGTTCCTTACTCTTACAATCGCAATACGTACCCGGAATAGCAGCTGCTTTTTCATTCAAGTATGATTCCAGCATAAACATAAAATCCGCAAAAGCCTCATCCGCTTTTTGAAGATTTCTATTACGCACAGTAATAATATTCTCCTCTTCCATATTATCTCTTTTTAAAATACAACGGCCATAAAGTCTGTATGCGATTCGCTATATGATACGCTAATACTGGAGGAACCGCGTTACCGATCACCTTATAAGCGCCTGAGGCACTTAACTCAAAACGTGTACTGTTCTTTTTATGGGAGACAAACGTATAATCCGGCGGAAACGTCTGTATCAAAGCACATTCTCGAGGAGTTAAGCGACGTTCTTGTAAACCGGCGTCTAATTCTTCCGTAATAATGCCCCCATGCTCCCGGGATAAACGACGGTATTCTATATTTCCATGATGCTCGGAACGAATCGTCGGGCCAATATTATCCAGCGCGATCTCCTTTTGACCTTGACAATGAGCTCCCATATATTTCGCCTGTGAATAATACCGCTGGGATGGATCTTCTGTCCTATCCGGTTCCTCCAATCCTACAAATACATCCCGACAAACCACCGGTGGCAATAGTTTCTTATCTTCCACGGTGCAAGCATGTGTCGGACTCGGATAAGGATCGTAAGCTTTGGGTATCTTCTCCTCTTGAAGCGCTCTTAAAGCCTTAACCTTTAATGCGGACTTACGTATCCCGATAAAAATCACACGCTCTCTAGACTCCGGAACCCCATAATTGCCCGCATGTAAAACTTGAGGATCTAAAACAATATATCCATCCCCAGCCGCATGGGCGAAGTCTCTCTGAATAATACTTTTCACGTCTCCCAGATTCACCAGTCCCTTCACGTTCTCCGCGATAAATATCTTGGGTCTCGTAATATCGATCACCTGCTTCATCCAATAGTAAAGTTTACCCCTCGTCTCTTCCGAGGCCTCATCGTCCTCACGCAATTTCCCGGTATGATCCTTATTCGACTCAAATCCCAGACGTTTACCAGAGACACTGAAATCCTGGCAAGGAAAACCTCCCGTGACGACATCTATATTTTTAGGGAAGACTTTTTTCCCCGCTCGATGCTCTTTCACCAAGTCTACGATACTCTTTGTGTTATAAACGTTTTTATCATATCCGAATCGATCCATATATTGAAGCCAAGCGGTTTGTGCCTCTTTCAATATATCATTCGCAAAGACCGTCCGAAAACGATTCCTCTGTAAACGAACCCAGTGTTCATCGATAACCTCTTGAACCCACGTACTTTGAGGAGATATAGACTTACGATGACATATAAAATCCCCCTCGAATCCTAAATCCATGCCCCCACATCCAGAGAACAGGGACAAGACCCGTAGTT
>OGGZ01002681.1_pt1 | contig 11684 bp, 9 predicted proteins | sample 1571371 | NCBI WGS metagenome assembly OGGZ01 (sample SAMEA2582025, study PRJEB24529) | metagenome | biome: Human gut stool | place: China | collected 2011
CCCGCCTCTTCCAGACAAGAACCGGTAGCCGCTATCACTGGAATACCGGCAAGCTGGGCTTCTAAGATCGGGATACCGAATCCTTCGAAAAACGAGGGATAGACAAATAAGGTCGCCATCTGATAGAAAGCGGCTAATTCGTTAAAAGGTATATGAGTCAAGATACGGACACGACCGGACAGGTTGTTTTCCCGGATATAGGTCTCTACCGTGTCCGTATAAGGCGTATGCTTACCGATAGCGATCACGGAGATATCTTCTTTCAGCTCTTTCAGGGCTTTTACCAGAAGCAATAAATTCTTCCGTTCCTCGATGCTCCCTACATATAATATATAAGGCCCGTTTATCTGATATTTCTCGCGTACGGACGATTTCACGTCTTCTTGAACCGCTTGGCCGAATATCGGGTCACAACCTTGGTAAACAACCTCGATCTTGCTTTCCGGAATGTGGAAGAAGTCCCGGATGTCTCGCATCGTCTGCCTGCTGATCGCTATGATCTTGTCCGACCGTAAACAAGCTTGCTTGAATTTGTAGGTATAGATGGAACGATCGATCGGTTTATAGAGCTGCGGGTAACGCAAGAAGATCAAGTCATGTATCGTTACGACCGCCGGGATTCCGTTCTGTTTTAGGTTCATCGGAATCTCGTTGCTCAAGCCATGGAACAGATCGACGCACTCTTTTCGAAGCGTAGCCGTCAGGCCCGAGGTACGCCATAAAGAGGGAAATAGCTTATCGAACCTGCCCTCCGGATAATGGAATGATACATTCGGACGCTCCTCGATCCGTTTCCGCAACGCCTCTTTGCCTTTGCCCGGCGTATAGAGTTGATAGGTATGCTCCGGGAAAGAAGCGGACAGGCTATTCACGACGAACCGGCTATAATTACCCAGTCCGGTAGCGTTATGCGTAATCCGTTTTGCGTCGAAAGCGATCTTCATAGGCTTGAATTCGATATATGGGGCAAATATACGATATAATTTTAATTACCTTTACCTCATTTCCTTCCGAAATCCGCCGGGATCTCCCCCCATACGGATGTTTCCCATTTGAGGATCTGGGTGGTATAGGTATGGGTGTTCAGCCATTTTTCGGCCCGCTCGATGAGGTCGAAGATAGGTTCGTTGATCGGTTTACGTGCTAATAAGGTTTTGCATTTCTTTTTCTTGACCCAGCTGATGGCGTTGCGGCTATCCGAATAGATCGGCAGGTCGCTTCCCTTTTGCTGTAGCAAGGCGAGGCCATGTACTAAGGCGAGGAATTCCCCGACATTGTTCGTGCCCTCCTTCAGCGGGCCGATATGGAAGATCTCTTGTCCGGTAGCGGTATAAACGCCTCTGTACTCCATATCCCCGGGATTACCGCTACAGGCGGCGTCTACGGCAAGACTCTCATTGATGGGGTTCCCGATCGGGGCTTCCGGCGCGAGACGGGCCACGGCTTTCGGGGAAGAGGCGGTCTTTAGGTAATGGGTATAGCCGGCCTCGAAGGCTTTGGCGGCTTCCTCCCGGTTCTCGAAGGATTTATATTTGGCTCCCTCTTGTCCGTCTACCTGTGCCTTGCATTCTGCCCAGTTATCATAGATTCCCGGGTTCAACCCTTTCCATACGACATAAAACTTATTCTTGGCCATGACTCTTACTCAAGATTTCTTGTGAGAATTGCGTATAGGTACCGAACGGCGCTCTTTTATCCTTGAAGAAACGGATCAAGGCGTCCAGCCTTCTTTCCATGCCGCAACCGGAATGGTTGGTCATGATAAACGGCAACTTTAGCTCTTTCCGGTCGCTCAAGGAGGTAAACTCCCACGGATGGAAATAGGTCAGGAAATAACCGTCCTCTTTCCAAGTCCAAAGCGCTAACTTACGGTACAAGGTGGCCGGAAGGTTATGGTAAGCCAGCCAAAACAAGGGGAAACGGACGATCGGGGTCACCGAGGCGGGCAGTTGCAATACGCCATCTTTCATGAAATAGGTGCGGGGTTGCCCCAGATGGTTATAACGGCCGGGAATACAAGTCGGGTTCAAGGACGAGTTGTATAAGTAACCGGCCTTATGGATCTCTTCTTCTTCGACGGGCATCATGCGGGCCATACGGAAACCGTTCACCGGTTGTCCGGTCAGTTCCTCCAATGCCTCTTTAGACTTGCGTAGATCGGCGGTCTCGAACGACGAGTGATAAAAACCATGCGAAGCGATCTCATGTCCACCCTTTTGGATGTCCAAGATCAAATCCTTCGCATGAAGGGCGAAGTTCGCCGTGCAAAAGAAAGTCGCTTTTACCCGGTGACGGGCCAGACATGCCAATATCTTCCGGGTTCCTTCCACGGAAGTACGCATTTGTTCCTCGAACGGCAATTCCACGCCGTGTTCCAATGGAGCGTCAAACTCCTCGATATCAAAACTAAGTAATATCATGAATGTTAATTAATCTCTATGAAATAAGATGGATAAGAAGTTCAACGCTTCCCGCCGCAGGACCTTGAATCCCATATCGGATACCGCTAGTCCTTCTTTGATGTTCGCATTGATCGTCCGTAAGTTTATCTCTTTCCGGCGACTTGCCTTATAGATAAATTCTGTATCGAACAGGAAGCTATTGATACGGGTGGTCAGGAATATCGCTTGTCCCGCTTGACTGAATCCTTTCATACCTCCTTGCGTATCCTTGATCTTGATCCTCAAAATCCATGTGTTACATATATGGGATAGCTTGGATAGCACTTTTCGGAAAGGAGGCAAATTCTCCTGATAACTTTTGCTACGGGTAGCCACTACCACGTCCGCTCCTCCTAGCAACGTCTCGACCATCCTGCCGAACGAGTCGTTTGTATAAGGGAAATCGTAGTCCGTATAAATAATGTAGGGAGAGGTACATCGCTTTACTGCCTCTCGCAAGGCATATCCTTTTCCCCTGTTGGGCTTATAGTCTACGACGCAGACATTCGGTATCAATTGCCGGAGGCGGTCAATCGTTTCCGGCTCGTATCCCCGTCTCGAACCATCACTGACAATAAAAAGGTGGAAACGTACCGGGCTGAATAATCGCTCCACTTCGCGGAAATGGGTGGCTACTCGTTCCTCCCAGCCCGAAGGCGGGTTGTAACAAGGTAATACCAAATCTATGTCTGCTTGTGCGTTCATTCCATTTATACCTTTACCGGATTATAACTCCTCGTACACATCTCAAATGTCAGCTTTAGCCAGATCAGCATACAAGGCAACGCTTTTAACGCATACGGGTATACATAATGCACTCGTATGTATTTCGGGAAAAGATCGGACGGAGACATGCTGGTCAATATAAAGGCGAAGACCATCAAGACAATATCCAATGTCGAACGTTTCCACGGTACAGCCGTATACCAAATAGCGACTCCGATAAACGCTATGATATAGGTACTGGACTCGCTACCCGTGCTGAACAGTACGACAAACATCAACACCGAGGCCAATAACGTTTTCCGGAAAGCCTCATATTTATATTGACTGATGCGTAGATAAGGCAGGCCGAATACTATTAATCCCCCTATTATCAGATAAATGTCCGAGTAACTGACCGATCCCGATATCTTACGAACCATTCCCAAGAAGGAAATGTTCTGCATGAGCGCGAATAAGTTCTCCGAATTTTTTCCGGATAAGTCCTCGAACCAACCGGTATATTGGGACATTATATAATCCGGCCCGGACAATATCATCGGGGCTACGACCATGACGACCGCCCATCCTACGCAAGATAGGCTGAACTTCATCTTATGGCGAGAGAAAAAGAAGAACGCCAATCCCGTGATCCCATACAATTTAGTAAAGGTACCCAACATGATCACGAAAGCGGCCCATACGTCTTTCTCTTTCTCTATCAATGCGTAGGCGAGGACAATGATAGCGGCGATACTGATATTAAATTGCGACATGAAAAGCGAGGTAAGCAACTCGTGGGCACAGAACCAATAGATAAAGATACGTTCCCGCTTGATCCCCGGTAGCATCTTGACCGCCCAGAATAAGAAAAGGCTTTGCGCCACTGACCAAGTAAGCAGTCCTAACCATAACGGTGTAATGGCGAACGGAGCCACTACCAAGCTAAATACCGGCCCGTAGTGAAAAATATCGTTGTATTCTTCCGGATAGGCGGCATAGAGCGGTAACTCATTCAACGTATGCCAAAAGGATTGCCTGAAGATGGAGAAGTTGTTATATTTCCCGGGGAAATACTTGGTAATCCATGCGATAACCCCCAGCAATGCCCATAGCCCCATTAAGGTACTATATTTGCTGAAAAATGGCTTATGGATGATTGTATTGAACTTATCTATAAATTTCATCATCGAATCTACATCTGTCTACGGGGCAAAATTACATAAAAACGGTGACTTTTATGCGAGTTAAATAAAAATACTATTTTTGCGTCCAAAACTGGTAAGAGATTATTTATGAATGAAATGTTGAGATACACGATCATTCGTGTCATTCTGTTTGTAATGGGAGGCTTTCTTGTTCTCGGATGTTCGGATGAAGATGATGTGGGTAATAGTGGAGGAACGAGTAAATATGGTTTGATACGGATGGCGGAGGAGGATTATGATTCGTCGAATACTTCTTACATCCTTCAGGATGAGGAACCGGACGAGGTTCTTTTCGATTCGTCAAAGCGAAAATTCAAGGTGAATGAGCCTTTGCAGGTGTCAGTTACCGGGCAGAAGGAGTTGATGCTTCGTTTCTATTCTCCTAGAGCTATCCATAATGTGATTGTCTGGGCTACGGTTGAGGGTTATGAGGATGAGGTACGGTTTGCGGAGTTTACTACGGTTTTACCTTTTCAGGAGTTTAAAATGAAGTTGCCTTTTCTAGAACGGGCGAAGGTTTATTATACACGTTCCGGCGAGGAGGTTACCATAGATGCCCATCCGGATATCGTGGCCGAGAATATAAGTTTGCGGGTTGAATGTGGAGATCCGGTCTATCAAGGAATGATAAACGTGAAACCTAAGTGGGATATTTGGTTTGGTAAATATTCCGGTTCGAACTGGGGCAACTTTAGGCCACATCTGGCTCGTGAGGCGGTTGCCCTTTCCTTGAATATGGCCGCGATGTTTTCTTCCTCGCTTTTTGATGAGGAACTGGAGAAGTGGCGTGGCAAGCTGATAAATAACGAGCAAATCGTGGATATAGATGTGTTGAAGAAACAGATCACGAATCATGGCGGGTTGTGTTATGGACGCGTGGTGAATGTTGTCGGTCTGGGTGGAGGAAATACCTTTGGGCTAGGTGAATATGTCTATCTGACCCATTATGCCGACGATGCCAATGGTTCTGACACGCCGTATCATGAGCTGGCACACTGCTTGGGGTATGGGCATAGTGGGAATATGACGTACTATCCGGCGGAAGGCGGTTTCCCTACAATTTGTATGAAGGTTTACTCACAGCTTTCCGTGAGCAAGAATTTACCGGTTTATTCCCGCCGTTTCTTGCATACCCGGAGGAATAAGAATCTGGTAGAGAATAAAAACGTGTATACTTCCTCGAAATACATTATCGATGATCCGGAATTGGATGCCATAGATGGCGGGCTTGGGCTTGCTCCGATGGAGACGGATAGGGCTGGTGATGAGGGTTCTCCTCTCTCATTTACACTTTCTGTCTTGGATATTCCCGGTGCCACTGTGGAAACTTTTCATCCGAAAGCGGTCCATCTTTATGGGAATACGCTATATGTAGCAAATGACGCTCCGGGACATTATAGTTTGGAGGTCTTTGATGTATCTTCCGGTAATGTGCGTCATGTGAAAAGTATGGTTGAGTGGATGAACGGAGATAAGAAAGAGACCTTTGCGGGGGAGCCAAACGGCGTGACTCGCTCGTATGGGAAAATATATGTCACGAATACGGGAAGCCGTACGGATGTGTTTGATGCGGAAACGTATGAGTTCATTACTTGTATCGGTACGGGTACTTGGGGTGAGGGTGGTTATCAGACCGTTCATGCGTTTGATGTGACGGCTAGTCAAGGGGCTGTCTTTATCCGGGATAAACGGAAACTGGTAGTTGTCTTGGAGCAAGATGTACAGCCCGGTTCCGCTGCTCGGGTACCTATATATAGCCGTAGCGTAAATTTACAAGAGGCAATGGGTACTTATGCAGTAGCGGCACGAAATGATGGCTTTTTATATGTGACGGCCCAGAATAAAAATATAATCTATTTATTCGATCCTGCGGACATTCGGGCAGGGGACACGGGCTTTGCGCCGTATCTGGTGACATTGGGATTTGAAAAGTCTCCCCAGTCGATAGCGTTTGTAGGGGATCGTTTGTTTGTTACGCTTCGTGTCGATGATAAACGGTCGGAGCTATGGGAGATCAGCCCTAAGAACGGAAAATTATTGCAGGACTTTACAGATTCGATGGTCTATCCCGAGAAAATAGCCGGTGCTCGTCATACTTTATTGGTAGTGGATCGTGCGACCCCGACAGTAAAAGCCATTGGCCTATGATTTTTTTATTGATTCTTAGGAATAAAGAAGATGGAGTTCCCGGAAAAAGTTTACATTTGCGAAAACTATTATAATAACGTATGAAACGTGTTTTTTTGGTCGGATATATGGGAGCGGGCAAGACAACGGTGGGAAAAGAGCTTGCCAAGCTCGCCGGTCTTTCGTTCATAGATCTTGATTACTATATCGAAGGGCGTTATCATAAGGCCGTTTCGCAGATATTCGCCGAGAGAGGGGAGGAGGCTTTCCGAGAGATAGAACGGAATATGCTTCACGAGGTCGCTGAGTTTGAGGACGTGCTGATCTCCACGGGAGGAGGCGCTCCTTGCTTTTTCGATAACATGGAGTTTATGAACGCTTCTGGCACGACGGTTTACTTGAAGGTGTCAGTCGAGGAGCTGGCGAAGCGTCTGGAGTTGTGCAAACATACCCGTCCGGTGTTGAAAGGACGTTCCGGGGAGGAACTGAGGGCGTTTATCGCCGAGAGTCTGGAGAAAAGGAATCCGTTTTATACGAAGGCGTCCATAACGTTTGATGCCGAGAAGATGTTAACAGAATCTGATGTACATGACATATCGAACGCGTTAATGAAAATCCTATAGCATATGGAAGCGAACGACGGCCGGCAGGCACAGGGGGCCTATATCCCGCAGGAATTATTGAAAGAGATCAGCAAGGTGAATAACCGTTTGCTCATCGGTATTCCTCGTGAACGATGCGAGGCGGAAAAACGTTTGCCGTTAACTCCGGAGGCGGTGGATATGCTGACCGATTGCGGTCACCGGGTGCTGGTGGAAAGTGGCGCCGGATTAGGTATCAACTATTCCGATAATCATTTCTCGGAGGCGGGGGCGGAGATCGTCGATACGCCCGCAGAAGTTTTCCAAGCGGATCTGATCTTGAAGATATTGCCTCCGTTGCCGGTGGAAATCGCACTTATGAGACCTCGCACGACCGTTTTCTCATTGGTGCAGTTTAATTTATTCGCTCAAGAGGCTTTCGAGTTGATGATGGCGAAACGGATTACCGCTATCTCTTATGAGTTGATGGCGGATGAATATAATCGTTTCCCGGTGCTGAATGTCACTTCCGAGATCGAGGGGGCGGCTTCCATAACGATCGCTTCCGAGCTGTTGAGCAATACCCAAGGAGGTAAAGGGATCTTATTAGGCGGTATCCCGGGCGTATCCCCTACAGAAGTGGTGATTATCGGGGCCGGAAACGCCGGGACCGTGGCCGCGCGTGCCGCGTTGGCCTTGGGAGCATCCGTGAAAGTATTCGATGATGATATCAATAAATTGCGTATAATACAACAGGTCTTGGGGCAAGGGCTTTTTACTTCCACGTTCCATCCGAATGTGCTGCATAATGCGTTTCGTAGCGCTGACGTGGTGATCGGGGCGATGCGTTATATTAATACGAGACATCGCTATATTATCGCTACGGACTTGGTGCGTACGATGAAAAAGGGAGCTTTGGTGATCGATCTGAGGGTAAGCCAAGGCGGTTGCTTTGAGACGACTTGCTGCTTGTCGAGGGAAGATCCTGCGGTGTTCGAGCAATATGGGGTATTACATTATTGTAAACTGAATATCAGCAACCGGGTGGCTCGTACTACCTCGATGGCTTATAGTAATATATTCGTACCTTTATTATTGTCGTTGGGCGACGCCGGTTCCGTGCAAGGAATGATCAAATCGGATAAGGGCTTTAGGGCGGGAGTATATATGTATTATGGGAAGACAGTGAATAGTTATGTGTCTAACCATTTTAATCTATCATCTAATAATCTTGATCTATACCTCTCTGCTTTTTGATGCGGAAAAGTTTTGAACTCGCAAAGTTTATGCTTTACTTTGCGGACGATCTAAATACCAATAAGCGATAAAGCTAATAAAGTATATTATGGCAGAACAGACAAAAGTTAAGACGCTGGAGAAGGTTGTAATTCGTTTCTCGGGAGACTCGGGAGATGGTATGCAGTTAACCGGTACAATCTTTTCAAACCTGTCCGCGGTTTTCGGGAACGAGATTTCTACATTCCCAGACTATCCGGCAGAAGTACGTGCTCCACAAGGAACACTAAGTGGTGTATCTGGATTCCAAGTGCACTTGGGATCGCGCAAGATCTTCACACCCGGTGATAAGGCCGACGTATTGGTGGCCATGAATCCCGCCGCGCTGAAGGTGAACGTAAAACACCTAAAACCCAATGCGATTGTTTTAATCGACACGGACTCTTTCAAGAAAAGTGATTTGGATAAGGCCTTGTTTACGACCGATCCGTTTACTGAGCTGGGATTGACTGGCGTGCAGGTTGTTGCCGCTCCGATCTCTACGATGGTAAAAGACGGATTGGTTGAGTTTGGCTTGGACAATAAATCGGCTCTTCGCTGTAAGAATATGTTCGCCTTAGGACTTGTTTGCTGGTTGTTCGAGCGTCCGCTGGAGGAGGCTATGCACATGTTGCAGAATAAGTTCGCTAAGAAACCGGTTATCGCCCAAGCTAATATCAAGGCTTTGACGGACGGTTATAATTATGGTAATAACATCCATGCCTCAGTTTCTACGTATCGTATCGAGAGTAAGAAAGCCGAGCCTGGATTCTATACGGACGTGAATGGTAATAAGGCTACTTCCTATGGTTTGATAGCCGCTGCCGAGAAGGCTGGTTTGCAGTTGTTCTTGGGTAGTTACCCGATCACTCCGGCTACTGATATTTTACATGAATTATCTAAACGTAAGGATTTAGGCGTTATCACGGTTCAGGCCGAGGATGAGATCGCCGGTATCTGTACTTCTATCGGAGCTAGTTTCGCCGGTTGCTTGGCGGCTACATCTACTTCCGGACCGGGTCTTGCCTTGAAGAGCGAGGCGATCGGTTTGGCTGTAATCGCCGAGTTGCCTTTGGTGATTATCGATGTTCAGCGTGGCGGTCCTTCTACGGGCTTGCCGACGAAGAGCGAGCAAACGGACTTGATGCAGGCTCTGTATGGCCGTAATGGTGAGAGCCCTGCCGTGGTAATAGCGGCCTCTACGCCGACTGATTGTTTTGATGCCGCATTTTGGGCGGGTAAGTTGGCCGTGGAGCATATGACTCCGGTTATCTTGTTGACCGATGCCTTTATCGCTAACGGTTCTTCCGCTTGGAGAATTCCGGAAATGGATAAATATCCGGAGATTAAGCCGAATTACGTAGCTAATTATCAAGACGAGAAAGTCTGGAAGGCGTATCGTCGTAACAAGGAAAGCTTGGTTCGTTACTGGGCGATTCCGGGAACGGAAGGTTTCGCTCATCGTCTGGGCGGTCTGGAGAAAGACTACGAGACGAGTGCGATCTCTACCGATCCGGCTAACCACCAGAAGATGGTGACGACCCGTCAGGCTAAGATCGATAAGATCGCCGACTATATCCCCGAACTGGAAGTGATCGGAGATGAGGACGCTGATTTATTGATCGTTGGTTGGGGTGGAACCTACGGACACCTTTACGAGACGATGGAGACGATGCAAGAGAATGGCAAGAAGGTGGCTTTCGCTCACTTCAAGTTTATCAACCCGCTGCCTAAGAATACGGCTGAGGTTCTTTCTAAGTATAAGAAAGTGGTGGTGGCTGAGCAAAATAACGGCCAGTTCGCTAACTATTTACGTGGAAAGGTACCCGGATTTAACCCGTATCGCTTCAATCGTGTAAAGGGACAACCTTTTGTCGTTGCGAGATTAGTTGAGGAATTCACTAAAATATTGGAGGCTTAAAAGATGGCAACAGAAGAAACTAAATTTCAACCGAAAGATTATAAAAGCGACCAGTACGTACGTTGGTGCCCGGGTTGTGGCGACCATGCGGTACTGAATTGCCTGCATAAGGCTATGGCCGAGGTAGGAGTGGCTCCTCACAATATGGCAGTTATCTCAGGTATCGGCTGTTCTTCCCGCTTACCTTATTATATGAATACGTATGGCTTCCATACGATCCATGGTCGTGGAGCGGCTATCGCTACCGGCGTAAAGACGGCTCGCCCGGACTTGAGCGTATGGTTGATTACGGGTGATGGCGACTGCTTGGCTATCGGCGGTAATCATTTTATCCACGCTGTCCGTCGTAATATCGATTTGAATATCGTTCTTTTCAACAATAAGATCTATGGTTTGACGAAGGGACAGTACTCCCCGACATCTGACCGTGGTTTCGTATCCAAGAGCTCTCCTTATGGGACGGTGGAAGATCCGTTTATCCCGGCCGAGTTGGAGGTGGGTGCCCGTGGTAATTTCTTCGCCCGTACGATTGACGTGGATTTGAAGAATACGACCGAGGTATTGACGGCTTCCGCCCGTCATAAAGGCGCTTCCGTTACGGAAGTGCTAGTAAACTGCGTGATCTTTAATGATGGTATCCATAAGGGGATCGTTGATAAGGCATACCGTGCGGATCGTACGATTTTCCTTCGCCATGGCGAGAAAATGGTTTACGGCGCTAACATGGATAAAGGCCTTGTGCTAGACGGCCTAAAACTGAAATCCGTAACGATCGGACAAGATGGTTATACGATGGATGACGTATTGGTACACGACGCCCATGAGAAGGATAACACCTTGCATATGATGCTTGCCATGATGAGCGGTGATATGCCAATTGCGTTAGGCGTAATACGAGATGTGGAGGGACCGACCTATGATGAGGCTGTCCACCAGCAAATCGAGGAGGTACAAGCGAAGAATCCTACACGTAAATTACACGACCTTTTGATGAAAGGTGAGATTTGGGAGGTAAAGTAATATATTTCTGATTGGATATAAGAGAAGGCGCAAGATATTTATCCTGCGCCTTTCTTATATTTATACGCTGGATTTGTTTGTGCGGAAAAAAGTATATATCTTTGTTTCAGTCACAATAAAAGCGAATACCTATGATGACAACTTCGGAAATAGTTGAGATGCTAGCTAAAAGTATATGATTTGTAAACTCCATATTACAAATAGACTAAGGGTTTTGTTAATTGCATGGAAAAGAGTAATTATTACTGAAAAATTTCCTTAATAAGCTGTGTACGATAAAAAAAAATATTACTTTTGTACCGCGGTTAACAAGGTGGAGTCGCAGCAAGCTCCAAAAGGTCGGAAAGCCTCACCGTATCGAACTAGAGTAGAGAGAAAAGTTATATAAAGTCAATCATTTAAATTAAAT
>OGGZ01002686.1_pt1 | contig 11657 bp, 10 predicted proteins | sample 1571371 | NCBI WGS metagenome assembly OGGZ01 (sample SAMEA2582025, study PRJEB24529) | metagenome | biome: Human gut stool | place: China | collected 2011
CCTGTGCGTTGTCAGATGCTTTGTTTAAGCCACGGATCTGGCTTCTCATTTTCTCTGAAATCTTTAAACCTGCTGCATCATCACCTGCACGGTTGATTCTGTAACCAGAAGATAATTTCTCTGAAGATTTTGCCTGAGCTCCTGTTGTGATTCCTAACTGACGATTAGCGTTCATCGCTGTAAGATTGTGCTGTACTACCATTGCCATAATATTTTTCCTCCTTGAATTGGGCTTCAGCTTCCATGCTGAAGGAGATTTGTTTTATTTGTGAACGTTCCTACTCTGACCGTACGCTTCATTTCGGTTTTCACGAAGTAGCATTCTTTGCTTACTTGCATTGTATATCGGCATAAGTGGGAGATACTTAACCCCTTTTTTATTTTTATTTTCTAAGTTGTGAATACGTCTCATTGTTTCCCATAATTATCTGATATGTTTCTTCAGCCACCAAATCAAAATTCCTACATATGGTATTTTAGGATCTTCCATTTCCAGAATTTTATCTAATCTCCTTTGACAATACAATGATATATCACCACTGCCGCATTTTTTTCTTACATCAAATATCAGACTTTCCAACACCTGCTTGCGATTTTCCACCAATGAGGAGTATTCTCCGTTTAAATTCAGTCTTTGGTTTAAATCCTCATCAATCATCGGATCTGATGATTTTATCACTCCGTCCGAAGTATATGTGATTCCCAGCAGAGTGCTTTCATCACAAGGATTTACCTTTATCACTTCGTTTTCTTTCCGTGCATCACAGGTAAGTCTGTCCCTGCATCCGCATCCCCTGTTTCCAGAACACACTGCTAACATATTTTTGTAGTTTAATCCCTGTCCAACGTCAAATTTATCATCCGGATTTCTAGGAAACCAGTGTTCAATTGTAACTGTCGGAACTCCAGCTTGCAATTCCCTCGTTTCCGGGATTTTCGACATACAATATGCACAAAGATGTCCTTGCTCCCGCATTAATTTATCCAAAAGCTCTTCCCTGACCTCTTTGTCCATATTTTCATAGGATGCTCCTACCTGTTGCCGGTAAGAAAGTAATTTGTCAGGTTCTCTTCCTTTTTTTATTACAATCATGACTGCTACCTCACATTTGTTCCAATGTAAGACGGACTCTGCAAGCATTTATTTCCGGATCATTCGTTCCAATTTTGTTTTCCAACTCCTGAATACATTTCTCTGCTTTTTCCCAATCACCATTATCTAATAACCTGTAAAAATCTGCAAAGAGCTGTCTCACATCATCTGGTCGCGTGGAAACCTCCATCACTTCTCTAAGAATTGTGTTTGCATCCTTGCCATACGTTTCCTCATTCGTATTAACCGCCCTATTATCTTTCAATATTATAATAGATTCACTTTTAATAGAATTAATTACCTCTGGGGCATGTGTGCTTACGATAAATTGAACTTTCGGAAAGGTATCCATCAGATCCTTTAAGATTCTCTTCTGCCAGCTTGGATGTAAATGCAGATCCACTTCGTCAATCAAGACGATTCCCTCTGTTTCTGTCAAAACTGTGGGTTAAGGATTGCCATTCGATACGCAATATCTGCAATTAAACTTATGGTACACTTATATCCGTCACTCAACTGTGAAACAGGTATTCTGACATGTACGTTTCCATCAAAGTATATTACATCCAGTTCGCCTGTATCTAAATTAAATTGTACTTTTACGTCCGAATATCCTGTGATTGAAGTAAATATTTGTTCCAAAGCCATCGTCACAGCAGCAAATTCAGGAATCACTTCTTTTCTCTGTAATTGCTGGTAAGTCATTTTTTGAAACCATTTCATCATTAATTTATCATTTGCAGCTCCATCCAGACTGTCGATATATCCATTGGTTCTTGTGTTCTTTTCAAATGCATCATTCTTTTTCTCCCGATGCCGAACCCACAGTCGCCCTGTACCATAATACGAAATAATAGGTAATTTTAATTGTTTGTCCCCTTTTCTCATCCGCTCCTGATATTCATCAGCAATTTTGGTAAGTTCTTTGGCAGATGCGAGCCCCCCTATTTTACCAAACGCTGCAATTTCGACTGGAAATTGCGGCTGGACATCAACGCTGCTTCCTAAATCATAATACTTATAGCAAGCATCATTCTTCTTTATTCCATAATTAGTCATTCCATCCATTGCCGAAGTCAGAGTTCCTGCCGCAATTGTTGCCGCCTCAAGTATTGTGGATTTTCCAGCCCCATTATTACCCACTATAACTGTCATTCTATTAATAAAATCTACCTTGATATCAGAAAAGCATCTAAAGTTATGAAGTTCGATTGATTTTAAAAACATTCCCTTCTCCTCCCGCTTGTCTACTACCTTAAAATTGTAACTAAAAAGACCTCACAAATCAATATCTTTCTATCTGTGCGGTCTTTTATTCTCTCTATTTTTTATTATCCAAAAAATGCGGCTCATTATACGCCTTATGCATCATATTATTATAGTATTCTTTGACGATTTTCTGGCTGCTGCGGATTTCCTTTGCCTGCTGCCTGATATAAGCAAACTTGGCGGTTGCCTTTTCCTTATTTCTTGCCTCTGTTGCCTGAATCTGCATATTCAATTCGGTAAGTGCCCTGATCAGTTCCTGCATCTGCCTGATCTGCTCTTTATGGATGTCTCTGTTGCTCTCAAGTTCTTCCTTTACTTTGTCATATAAACTTTCGAAACCCGTGTCAAGCTGCTCTAATTTATCGATCAGCGCCGCTTTCCGATTCACATTTTTTTCAAATGTGTCCGGTTCTAAATTAGGATCATCCAGCAGAAGGCTTTGTTCCTCGCTAAGTTTTAATATATCTGTCAGGACATCCTTTTTTCGCCGGAGGCTTTCGATCATGATTCCAATGTAATTATCTGTCACGATGTATTGCTTTCTCCTTCCGGTTATCTCTGGCTGGCAGCCAGTTTCATCACTTCTTTCCATGTATCGCGCATGGTTCTGAGATGTTTTAATACTTCTTCCAGGATTTCTTTATCTTTTTTCATATTTGCCTCGATCAGGCGTTCTTTCAAATAGACATATACATTATTAAAATCATCAGCTGTTGCATATTTATGATTTAATGTTGCCTGAAACTCGGAGATGATATTCTCGACTTTCCGGATGTTGTTATGTGCTTTCTCGATATTGTTTTCCTCAATCCCTGCAATTGCCATGTTACAGAATTTGATTGCTCCGTCATAGAGCATAAGTGTCAGTTCCGCAGGTGATGCGGTCATAATTTTGCTATTCGCATACGCAGCATAGCCATTATGATTAAGCATGTGAAAATACCTCCATGTGTTTTCTTTTTTCTTTATGCAGATTTAACCTGCGGCATTGCCGCAGGTTAAATGTCCTGTTATCATGATCCGAACAGACCGGATAAAGAAGATGTCTGTGAATTGAGTTTTGCCAATGCTGTTTCCATCGCTGAGAACTTCTTGTAGTAGTAATCCTCCTGTTCAGACAGCTTATCCTCCCACTTTTTGATCGTGGTTGTATAATCGCTGTATTCCGAAGCCATCTCCTTATCATTGTATACTTTAAATATACTGCTTAAAGTGGATGTCTTCATTTTCTTATCAATAGAATCGTATAGTCCTGTTGCAAGCTGCTGCATGAATCCCGCCACAGAATCCGGATCTTCTTTGATCGCTGCCAGCAGTTTGTCTTCCTTTCCTGAAGTTGCGCTGTCATCCTCATCACCATTGATATGGTATGCATACTGTTCATTCTTTGCAGAATTCATATAACCAAGTGTTGAAATTCCAAAAGAAGTAAGATAGTATGTCTTTCCATTGACTTCATATCCCTTGGACATCGCCGTTGTCATGGACGAGATCAGGCTCTCTAACGAATCATCTCTGCGGAGCAGGGAATCTTTGACTTTTGCCTCCCATTTCTCCACTTCCGTATCACTCATGGAATCCTTTTCATCATCTGTCAGCGGCTCATATCCTTTTGCCGAATCTGCATTGTATAACTTGTTCATCTCGTTAATAAGTGAGTTGTACTGGCTGAGCAGATCCTTGACCTGCTCATAGATTCCCTCACTGTCTGTAGCTACGGTTACAGAAATCTCTCCACTCGTCTTGGCAAGTGCTGTGACAGAAAGACCATTTACAGCGAACTCGTTGGTAGATGAAGTGTATTCTGCACCATTCAGTTTGATCTTCGCATCCGATGCCGCCGACCAGTTGTTATCGTCATTCACTTTTGCGCCGGTATCTGATACGGTAGATGTCATTGCCAGTCCCAATGCCAGCAACGCCTTATCGCCGTCTGCATTCTTTGATTTCAGTTCAAAACCGTTTTCTGTACCGGTCTTTGCTGAACTTACAAATAATCTGCCGTTTTTCTCATCAAAGCTGGCTTTCACACCTGCGTCTGACAGGGATTTCACAAAGTCGCTGATCTTTGTGTCACCGGTCACGCTGATGCTTGTTGTCTTTCCGGTTTCTTTATTGGTAACTTCGATCGTACCGGTTCCGGTATATCCCAGTTCGCTTAAAGTGGACGCCGATGAAACGGTTTTTGTCTTATCTTCCGCACCGGATGCATCTTTGATCGAAATCTTTCCGCCGGTAAGATAATCACTTTTGGCAACTTCTAAGACCTCCAGAGACTGTACGCCGTTGGTCGCACCGCTTGCTGCACTCACTTTCGCTTTTGTGCTGTCGGATACGCTTGCCGTACGCATATTGTAGGCAGATGACAGTTTTAATTTACCAACATTGTTGTAGAAACTGTACACCTTGGAGTTTAAGGTACTCCATGCCTCCTGCTTCCATGATAATTTTGTCTGTGCTTTTTTATACTTGCTCGTCTTGTAACTATAAGAAGATACAAGCGCTGAGATAATGGACTCGGTATCTAATCCTGAGTTCAAACCTGTGATTCTGATTGGCATAATCCTGCTCCTTTCAGTTTTGTAACTTGTTTATATCTTTTTCTGTTTGCATCTGTCACTTGTCTATTGCTGTTCCTGCCTCCTGGACAGTGATCTACAGTTTCTGATCCACTAATAATCCTGCCATCTCCCAGACTTTTGCGATCATGTCCAGGGTTTTCTCCGGCGGATATTCTTTCAGGACTTTCTTCGTGTCTTTGTCAACGATCTTGATGGTGACACGGTTGGTTGCTTCATGGATTCCGAAGACTGCCTCGGAATTGTGCGCCTTCTTATTGATCTCGTCAACTGCTTTCCTGATCTGGGAATTCTCGGAGATCGTCTGCTTTGCCTGACTGTCGTCCCGGTTTCCGTCTTTGCCGTTTTTGTCAGTTTCTTTCGTGTCGATCTGAATGGTTTTCTTCATGAGATCGTCAGAAGCTGCTGCGTTGGATGCAGTTTCCACTTTTGCCTGACTCTCTGCTTTTACATCTGATGCGGATGAACTTCCCGCGTAGGACATTCCTGCCCCTTTCATAGCCTCTATTGCCATTGTTCTACACCTCCGTGTGCATAAGCCTGTGTTCTTCCATGGTTGCGGTCCGGATCTCTGCAAATGCCGGAACGCTTATTTTTCTAACTCATATATCGGTAGTTTTCCTGTAAAATTAATAGCTGTCATGCAATTTCCTGCGTTGTGCCGGTGCTGTTTTCTGATCAGGGTTTCATTTTAACAAAATATAGGATATAATTCAATCGCACCGGGAATTGAGTCGGCAATGCGTTTATGATTTTTACTATTATAAGAGGAAAGGATATTGTTTATTATGTTATATATCATGAGACACGGAAAAACTGACTGGAATGCAGTCCACCGCCTGCAGGGAAGCGAAGATATTCCTTTGAATGAAGAAGGCCGCCAGATGGTGAGAGACGCGCGGAAAAAGTATGGGGATCTGCGATTTGATATCTGCTATTGTTCTCCCTTACAGCGTGCGCAGGAGACTGCTGAAATTTTTCTGGAAGGGAGCGGCACGCCGATCCTGACGGACGACCGTCTCCGCGAGATGGGATTTGGCATGTATGAAGGAACAGAACATGTCACACAGAAACCGGATTGTCCGGTATATACGCTGTTCCATGATCCTGTCCATTATCATGCTGTAGATGGTGCGGAAAGTCTTGAGCATTTGTATGCCCGCAGCGGCTCTTTTATCCACGATGTTTTAACGCCGGAAGTTGTTTCCGGAAAAAATGTACTGATCGTTGCCCATGGAGCCTTAGACTGCAGCCTGATCTGCCAGTATGAAGAGATTCCTCTTGAGCATTTCTGGGATCAGCTGCTCGGAAACTGCGAGCTTAGAAGATTAGTTTCATCAGCCAATGTGTGAAAACAGATACTGCAGAACGTCATCTGTAAATTTTATCGCATGCACACCAATGAATGTGGAGCCGTCTTCCTGCTTTTCTTCGCGGGAAACCTCCGCATACATGATCAGTGTTTCTGCCACAACGATCACCTGTTTTCCGAGAAGGCCTTCATGCCCCTCCGGCACACAGATTCCCATGCCTAACGGACTGATGTCTTTCACGTCCACGTAAATTTTTTCCTGTGTATCGCAGATTACGACAACACCATTTGTCTTGTATTCTACCCTCGATATTTCTCTTCTTTCTTCCATGAGTACCCCCTGTTTTTATCATTTCTGTCCTGACTGCCCTGTACAGGCAGAATTGTCTGTATCAGATTGTCTGCATTATTCAAAGATCTCCTGTACATCATCCAGATTTCCGTCTCCGGTGAGAAGCAAGGTCACTCCGCTCTCCGCCTGGCTGATATCCGTGGTTGCCTCAACGCAGAGTTCACCGTTCTGATTATAAAGCGCCCACTGAAAATCTGTGATCTCCACCGGCCACTCTACCGGCATGGAAACAGACTGTCCATCTGCGATTGCACTGATATTGTATTGTTCGCCGCTGATCGGATCGATCACAGAAAACATCCCAATGTCGATGCCGCACTCGTTTGTGGCTGTGATGATGATGCTTTTACGTTCTGCATATTCAGAAGATTCTGTGCTTTCCACGGCTTCTACTGCCGCTTGGGCTGTCCCGGCTGCTTCCGTTGACTCTTCCGATCCGCCGACGGTTTCCGCAGGTTCTTCTGTCGTTTGCCGGCTGTCTCCGGATGTCTGCTCGGTGGCGACTGACGCCTGATCCTGATGATCTGTTTTTCCGCAGGAAGTCAGGAGCATTATGCCAAGAAGCATGCAGATTATGAGTGTTTTCTTTTTTTTCATAGATTTTGTTTCCTTGTATACAAATTACGGATCATATTTTTCCTGTTTTCAGAATACTCCGTATTTTATTTTTTTGCAATGGATGTTTTAGAAAAGGCGCACCTTTTGGATGCGCCTTACTGTTAAAATTTATTTCTCATCTTTCTGAGCTGCTTCTGCTTTTTTCTTTTTATTTCTGCGGTACATTTCCTCGTCGGTTACACCAAGAAGTGCAATGATGAGTAACCACCACCAGGACATTTTCTCCTGCTGCATGTTTTCCACTGCGCCAGCCTCTGCTGCAAGTGGAGTTTCCTCATCGGCAATTGTCGAGCTCTCCTGTGCTCCGTTCGCTGCAAGAGGTGTCTCCTCGTCCGCAATTGTCACATCTGTGTCAGCGTCCGCATCTGTGTCAGCATCAGCTGCGGCATTTGCATTTGCAACCGCTGCTGTTCTCGTTACTGCCGCTGGTGTTGCAGCTGCTGCAAGCGCTACCGGTGTCTCTGCAATCTGAACCGGTGCTGCATCTGCTGTGGCTGTTGTAACAATTGTGGCTACACTTGCCGGAGCCGCTGCTGTAGTTACAGTGCCTGCAGGTGTTGTGGCTGCGCCGCCCGGTGTGGTCTCAGTGCCGGATGGGCTAGTTGTGCCGCCCGGTGTCGTTGTGGAACCGCCTTCGCCCGGAGCCGGTGCAGGGGTGAGTTCTGTGATCTTATCAGCCAGTGTTTCTCCTGCAATTCCTAACTTATCTGTCAGGTCTTTTGCCATGTCCTCTGCCTCTTTTAATTTTATCTCTGCCGCGCTGATCTGTCCCTCTAACTCTTTTACCTGATCTGCTGTGTAGTTCTGGCTTGCAAGAAGTGCTGTAAGCTTATCCTTTAAGCTGTCCGCATCTGCTTTTGCTTTATCAACTTTTTCCACCGCATTCTTTGCTGCGTCAATGATCGCATCCGCTTTTGCTACTTTCTCTGCTCTTTCAGCCTCCGCTTTTAATGCTGCATCTTTGAAATCATAGAAGCTCTTTAAGCTTTCATGTCCCGGGAAACGATTATCATCTTTTCCGGTGAGCCAGATTCCTTCATTGATCTCTCCTGTTTTCTTATATTCATCATAATATTTGTTGCTTGTATAAGCTGTTTTTTCCTCTGCCTTGGCAGTCTGATTGTATTTCTGTGTTTCCACGGTCTGCGCACCAAGATCTTTGGAATTTTTCTGCTGATAAGTTCCGGTGTAGGAAACGGATAAGGTTGTGGAGCTGTTCTTCTCGTCAACAACTGCCTGATCCGTTGTCTTCTCTCCCTCTGTGAATGTGTCATCGGCATAATGGATTTTGATTGCTACGTTGGAGTTATGTTTTCCATTCCAGCCTTCATAACCGTTAATATGCAGATCTCCAGTTTTCAGGTTGTCTTTAATCTTCTTATTCTGGGAAACTGCATCTCCAAGAAGTTTTTCTGCATCTGCTTTTGCAGCATCATATGCCTGATCCTTTAACTCTTCCAGATTTTTATTATCTGCTGCATTTACAGCATTTGTCTTGGATTCCACAGCGTTTGCTTTTGCAGTCACTGTCTGTGAATAAGTAATAACGATCGTGCCTGAAAATACGTTTTTATAGGCAGCAGAATCTGCACCCCAGTCTACCCATCTGCCGGAAGTATTTTTGTACTTATCTGTATCATTCACTTTTGCATTATCTGTATTAATACTTTCGATCTTATAATCGCCGCCAAGCAGGTTCTTTAACGCCTCTTCGTTGGTGAATTTAGCAAAAAGTTCCTTTGCTGCAATCTCGGCATTTTTCTTCTCGTATTTATCGTTATCATTATTGATTTTTTTCATTTCAACAACAATTTTCGATAAATCAATAGTTGTCGTAAATGTAGTTTTCTGGCTTACGGTCACATCTGCAGTCGCTGTTGCGCTCATGGACGTCTCGACATCTTTATCTCCGTCTTTCAATGCTGCTTTTTTATCGGCCAGATCCTTTTCTGCTGCCTCGACACTGTCATATGTCTTACCAGAAGATAAGTCAGCTTTCGTGTATGTGATCTCGGAAACGTTTTGTTTTACCGTTTTGACCAGTTTTCCATTTTCATCCACTGAGTAGGTGGTCTTTTTCTCACCGGAAGTTTCATATTGTTCACTGTTATAGTTATTGTTCACCTCAACGTCCTTAGAAGCTGAGTCGACCACATAGAACTGTCCACCTATATTTACGATTGTGTATACCACTCCGTTATTCTCGTAAACTGCGGTATCCTGATCATTCTGAAGCTTATCTGCCGGGAAGTTCTCTGCATTGATATTGAATGCAAGGCTTCCGTCTGTGCCCTTCACATCATAGGAAACCACTTCTTCTGCCTTCTCGAAAATAACAAGATCATCGCGGGTATCGTTGAGCTTGTAGTTCAGATATACGGTGTGTGGGGCACCTGCCACATCTTTGTATGTCACCTCACAATAGTTTTTGTTATCATTCCGATTCCAGGTCCACTTGCAGTCAACAAGTTCTCCCTTGGCAAGTTCCGGAATGTAGTAATTCTTAAGGATCACTTTGAACAGCTCATCTTCTTTTCTCCAGTTTGTGGAGGTATCCCCTGCACGTTCTTTTTCCAGAGCGATGATCTCAAGTGCTGCTTTCTGTGCATCGGTAAGCTCCGGAATTGCTGTTTTGGCTTCCTCTGCTGCCTTCTGAAGGCTCTCTGCTTTCTGCTGGACTGCTGCAAGATTTGCTGCGGCTGCCGCTGCCTCGGTACTTGCTTCGGCAACTGCTGTATCATAAGCTGCCTGTGCCGCCTTAAGCTCGTCTAACGCTGTATTGTATTCGGCTACTTTGCTGTCATAAGCTGCTTTGGCAGTCTCATACGCTTTCTGTGCATCGCCTACAATACCAGCTCCCTGATTGTAAGCATTCTTCGCCTCCTCAATGTCTGTTGCAGAATCAATTCCGGCTTGTGCTTTATCAAATGCGTCTTGTGCTTCCTGCTGCTCTTTCTTTGCATCATCCGCAATTGTATTTGCCTCATCTGCTTTTTTATCTGCCTTATCAAGAGCTGCGTCGGTATCTGCTGCGGCATCTGACGCATCTTTTATGCGATCCATTGTTTTGTCAACTATTTCTTCTGCCACATTCACATCTGTACCGCCTTCGAATGTTCCGTTTGCGGTAGCATCCAATACGCCTGCTGCATCTTTTGTTGTCTGGTCTGCGCCACTGTCATCCGCAATTGTTGTATCAACTGCTGCATTTACCGCATCCTTTGCTGCTTCTGTTGTTTTGCTCGTTTCTTCAGCGGCTTTCTGAACTTCTCCCACCTGTTCCGCTGCAGATTTCTGTGTTGTTACAGTTGTTGTACTCTCTTCCGGTGTTGTTTCACTGCTATTCTGTCCATCTGCATCCTCAGCAAATGCTGCAATCGGAGTAGATAATGCCATCATTGCTGCCAGTCCGACCGATAATGATCTGATCACGTTTTTGCTGGCTTTTTTGGTTAATTTACGCCTGTAGCGTTTTCCATCATTTCCTTTTTCATCTGTATAAACCTCTTCCTTCCATTTTAATGTTTATCTCGCTGCACTTTTGCCAAGGCTGCAAAAAAACATATTTATCCTTTTTGTTATACTAACTATAACATTCAGGGCGTTACATAAAGTGTTATAAAAAGAACTAATTTTTGAAAAATCAGAGGTTTTATAGTAGTTCTTCTAATAAACGACGCAGCATTTATAATTTAGCAACGCTGCTCGGTCTCTTTTGTGTAGGTTGCAAGATATTCCTGGGCTTGCTGCGGAGTTATTGCAAGTTTTTTCTGTAAACGTTCTAAAATGGTTTTCTCTGAAAGACCAAATTCATATCCTGCCGCAATGATTTCTTCCGCTCTTCCTTCCGCTCTTCCTGCCTGTTCTCCCTCTTTCCATGTCTCTTCAAATACGGTAAACATTTCATTTTCTCCTTTCCGCTCCAATAATTGATAATCCAGTTTACTGTTCATTACACTTGTCACTGTCCTGATCACAGTTGTATCGACATGATTCTTTTTAACATAATGAATCGCCTGCTCTTTTCTTTTTCCAGGTGTCTCCCTTTTATTGATCAACATTCCCACTAAATTGAACAAGTCTCTGTTGTTGACATTATGTAACTTTAAATTATTATTTCCAGCCTCGATCAATATCATTTTATAATCATTTACATAACGACTGAATTGCTTGGGAATATCTAACATCCCATGTAATGATACTGCGCCATCCCACGGTCGTTCACCATAATAAATAACAGCCGTGATCACTGGTATAAATTTGTCTGTTTTTCTCATTTTAGACAAAAATTCATCCGAAGATAATCCCTTGCCATTCTTATACTTTACTGCATTATTATCATACTGCTTTTTGTATGCTCCATAGTCATAACCCATTATTCTCATAGGCATTGCGTAATGAATATGTTCCTGACTCTCCATCCCAAGCATCACA
>OGGZ01002687.1_pt1 | contig 11648 bp, 10 predicted proteins | sample 1571371 | NCBI WGS metagenome assembly OGGZ01 (sample SAMEA2582025, study PRJEB24529) | metagenome | biome: Human gut stool | place: China | collected 2011
GTGCCGAAGATAGTTAGCTGGAAACGGCTTGTGAAAATAGGTAGTCGCCGACTTAGAAAACGCTTCAGGAGATTTTCCTGAAGCGTTTTTTTTATGCGAAAAAGATGAAATCTTTACCAATAAAGTAAGATATAACTGAAAATTCATATTTTGTTAAAAAATATCATGGAAATTAGTTGCGGCTAAGTGATGAATATGTTACAATAAACGTATGTAAAAAGTGTGTGAAAAAGGGTCTGCCAGGCGGCAGGGAGTATAAGAAGAAAGCATCTGCATATAACCAAAGAAGGTATTTGGGGTGTGCAGAAATCTGAAAGGGTGTTGTTACGTTGAAAGTGGCAATGATCGGGCACAAGGATTTTCCAAGTCGCTCGGGCGGTGTGGAGGTGATGGTCGGCGGGCTGGCCAGAAGTCTGGCGGAACGAGGCTATGACGTTACCGTGTATAACCGCGGCTTGGAAAAGCACCATAATGTGTACGATGTGGACGGCGTTCACGCACGGCGGGTATTTACCCTGCAAAAGCCTTCGTTGAATGCCACGATCTACTCCTTTCTGGCTACCTTTGACGCGCTGTTCCGGGGCTACGATGTGATCCATTACCACGCCATCGGACCCAGCGTACCGCTGCTGATCGCTAAACTGTTCGGCAAGCACACCGTATGTACGGTGCACGGTTTGAACTGGAAGGTGGACAAGTGGCGCGGCTTTGCAAGCCGTTACATGAAGCTGGGAGAGAGGATCGCGGCAAAATATGCGGATGATCTGGTGGTGCTTTCGGAGACGGAGTGGAACTATTTTTTGCAGAAATATGACCGCGCGTCCATTTTGATCCCCAATGCCATCCGATTTTATGAAAAGCGTCCCTGCAGCCTGATCCGGGAAAGATATGGGCTGGAGCAGGGAGAGTACATCCTATATGTGGGACGCATCTCGCCGGAAAAGGGCACGATGGATCTGGTGGAGGGCTACCGCAAGGCCAAGACAGGGAAAAAGCTTGTGCTGGTCGGCCCGCTGGACGACAGCGAATATTGCAAGACAGTACAGCAGCAGGCGCAGAATGACCCCAATATCATCATGACAGACTATGTGGTGGGCGACCCGCTGAAGGAGCTTTACAGCAACTGCAGACTGTTTGTTCTGCCCAGCCACACCGAGGGACTTTCCCTTTCTTTGCTGGAGGCGCTGTCCATCGGTGCACGGTGTCTGGTGAGCGATATCCCCGAGAATACGGTCGTGGCCGATATTTACGGTGCGGCCTTTACGCCGGAGGATACGGACGACCTTGCACGGGCGCTGGAGCGGGAATGCGCACAGGAGTACCCGGACGCAATGCGGCAGCAGCAGATCCAGTACATCCATACAAATTTCGAGTACGAGGTGATGCTGGACCGTTACGAGGAGGTCTATCATCATGTGGTGGGCGACCCGCTGAAGGCGATGCCCTCCACCCTGAAAAAAAAGAAAGTGCCGGCAGGCGCAAAAGCATAAGCAAAGAACGCCCCGGAAACGTTTGAAAGCGTTTCCGGGGCGTTTTTTCGTTTAGATCAGCGGGGCGATGAACTTGAGTACCATGCCCACCAGATGCAGCAGTTTTTTGCCCTGCCAGACGCTCTGGCGGGTAGGCTCTACTGTGCGGCACTGTGCCAGCGTATCCTGAAAATCAGCTTCAATACGGGGCAGGCAGTCCACGCCGCGCATCCAGACCGCGTTTTCAAAGTGGTGGTACAAGCTGCGGTAATCCAGATTGATGGTGCCCACGACTGCTTCCTGCCCGTCCATGATCATCACCTTGGCGTGGGTGAAGCCGGGGGTCCACTCGCTGATCTTTACACCGGAGGACAGCAGTGGCAGGTAATGGGTCTTAGCCAGCGCATAAGCAAACCACTTGTCCGGCTTGCCGGGTAAAATCAGGTGCACATCCACGCCGCGCTCGGCGGCAAAGCGCAGGGCGGTCTCCAGCTCGCCGTCCAGAATGAGGTAGGGCGTGATGATATGTACGCTGTGCCGGGCGCGGTTGAGCAGGTCGATGTACACCATCTCGCCCACCCGCTCGCCGTCCAGCGGGCAGTCCCCGTAGGGGATGACAAAGCCGTTGGCCTGCGTTTCCGGGATGGGTCGGGTGAGGAACTGGGCAAACTCCGGCTCCCGCTGGATGCCCCACATCTGCAAAAACAGAGCAGTCATGGTGCGCACGCCCTCGCCTTCCAGCATGATAGCAGCGTCCTTCCAGCGGCCATATTTTTCAACGTGATTGATGTACTCATCGGCCAGATTCACGCCGCCGGTAAAGCCCACACGGCCATCCACGACTAAGATTTTGCGGTGGTCGCGGTAGTTATAGTGGGTGGAGACAAAGGGCGTGACCGGCGCAAACACCTTGCAGCGGATGCCCAGCGCTTCCAGCCGTCTGGGGTAGTCCCGGGGCAGGGTGGAGAACTCGCAGGTGCCGTCATACATCACCCGCACATCCACGCCCTGCGCGGCCTTGCGTGCCAGTATCTCCAGAATGCGCCCCCACATCAGCCCTTCGTCGATGATGAAGTATTCCAGAAAAATGTACTGGGTGGCGCTTTCCAGCTGGGGCAGCAGCGCAGCAAACTTGGCTTCTCCGCTGGGGAAATAGGTCACCTGCGTGTTTTCGTACACCGGGAAGCCGCCGCCCCGTCCGCGCAGATACTGCGCCAGAGAGGCCGCGCCGGGGCAGTCTGCGTCCAGCGCCTTGCTTGCCTTTTTGGGCTGCGGCAGCTGGCTGCGGGTCTGTCCCTCCAGCTCCAGCAGACGCTTTTTGAGCACACGGTGGCCAACATCCTCCTTGGTATAGCAGAACAGCAGCACGCCCAGCACCGGGGCAAGCGCTGTGACCACCAGCCACGGGATGCGCACACTGTTGTTCATGTCCTGATTGAGCAGGTAGACCATCATGGCCGCCGTGACCAGCAAGGTGCCGCCCAAGTAGTGGGGCAGCAGGTTACTGAACCAGCGCATCAGGCTGAACAGCGCCCCGAATTGCAGCACCAGCAGCACCAGCACCAGCCCAAAGCGGCTGAAGATGGCATGGATCAGCCCTTTCTGGCCTTTGCGGAGCAGACGGATGCCGCCGTCCTCAAATACCCGAACCTTGCTTCTCATGGTGTGCTTCAATGTTTCTTTTGACATTTTGACCGTCCTTTTTTGTGAATGTGTCGGAGGATGGCCTGCAAGCCCTGTCCAAACGACACATTTTGTGCTATGATAAAAGGGAAGAACTGCTGCCGGGCGGCAGCAGAGCATATACAAATCTATTATAATCGATTCCCGCCGTTTTTTCCACAGAAACCGGCGGATTTTGTACAGAAGGAGTTTGCATCATGAACAATCTGATCATTGGCATCGCGGGCGGCTCTGGCAGCGGCAAGACCACCCTTGCACTGCGGCTGAAGGAACGCTTTGGGGAGGACGAGGTGCGCTTGATCTCCCACGACAGCTACTACAAGCGTCACGATGAGCTGCCCTTTGAAGAGCGCTGCAAGCTGAATTACGACCACCCGGACGCCTTCGACAACGCCCTGCTCATCTACCATTTGCAGGAACTGAAGGCAGGCCGCGCCATCGACTGCCCGGTGTACGATTACTCCAACCACAACCGCAGCAACGAGGTGCAGCACATCGAGCCCGCCCCGGTGTTGATCGTGGAGGGCATTCTGCCCTTTGTAGAGCCGGAGCTGTGCGCCCTGTTCGACTACAAGATCTTTGTGGATACGGACGCGGACGAGCGCATCCTGCGGGATGTAAAGGAGCGCGGGCGCAGCCTGGACAGCGTGATCGACCAGTACCTGACCACGGTCAAGCCGATGCACGAAGCCTTTGTAGAGCCCAGCAAGCGCAACGCGGACATCATTGTGCCCAACGGCGGCGAGAACAGCACCGCCGTAGAGATGCTGGCGCACCACATCCGCACCCTGATCGAGAAGGCGAACCGGGGATAAGACGATTTAGAATGGCTTCCGCTGCGCTCTAGCCATGTTCAGCGGAAAAATTATTTTAAATTTCGGGGTACAGAAACGCCTGCGGGCGTTTCTGTACCTCATTTTCACAGGTGGGGTCGTGGAGGAAAACGGCATTTGCAGCGCCGCTTTCTGCGAAAGCGCGGCGCTGCGGGAAAGGCTGTATCTTGTCTTTACGACCCTTTCCGTGAAAAATGCGTTTGGAGCGCTCCGCAGAGCGCGACAAACGCTCTATATCAAAAGAAGTTTCCGCTATATTTGCCCAGAGCGCAAGCGGAGGGCATTTTTAATATTCCCCCTCTCCCGCTGGACTTTGAAATGTGTTATACTGGGAGAAAACGATGCACACAGGAGAGATGACCATGCAATATAAGATTCTGGCAAGCGATTACGACAACACGCTGATGCCCTTTGGCGAGGCAAAGCCCCGCCCGGCGGTGGTAAAGGCGGTAAAAAAGCTGCAGGCTGCCGGGGGCAAGTTCGTGCTCAGCACCGGCCGCTCTTACCCGGCCATCCGGGATAAAAACCAGTTGGGCGGCATCCGGTTCGACTACGCCATTACCTGCAACGGCGCCTGCGTGGTGGACAGACAGGGCAACGTAATAGCCGAGCATCCGCTTACCAGCGAGGAAATGTATGTGCTGGTGGATTTTTGCGAGGATTATAACTACCCGCTGCAATTCAATTTCCGGGATGCCTATTACGCCTACTGCGAGTACGAGTATCTGCACACCGGCTATCAGATGATGAACAGCCCTGGGCTGGACTGCGTGGACGGCGAGGATCAGGACAGGCATCTGGTGGATATGCCCCACGCCGCCTTTGCCGCCATGCCGCCGCAGGAGGTGGAGCACTTCCACGAAAAATACGGCTACCTTGGCCTGCACTGGATGCAGACGGGCGCGCAGAACGCGGACGGCTACTGTTACTACGATATCGTGCGCGGCGGCATGGATAAGGGCGTAGGGCTTGCCGACCTGTGTGCACAGATGGGGCTTACGCTGGCGGATGCCGTGGCTGTGGGCGATTCTGCCAACGATGTGGGGATGCTGAAAGCTGCGGGCCTGAGTGCCTGCATGGCAAACGGCACCCCGGACGCCAAGGCTGCTGCCGACCGGATCATCGGGGACGTGCGGGAGGACGGCGTGGCGGCGCTGATCGAGGAGCTGTGGTTCGACGGCCCCCGCGCGGAGCCCTCCGGCAAGGACTTTGGCTCTGCATGGGGCAATATTGAAAGCGCAGGCGGCAGCTTATGAGCTTTGCGCCGGTATACGATGACCGCAGCCGGGCGCTGATCTTGGGCACATGGCCCAGCCCCAAAAGCCGGGAGATGGCCTTTTACTACGGCCACCCGCAAAACCGGTTCTGGCCGCTGCTGGCGGCGCTGACCGGAGAGCCGCTGCCCGCGCGGGAGGATATCGCCGCCAAAAAGCAGCTGCTTTTGCGCCACGGGCTGGCGCTGTGGGATACGCTGGAAAGCTGTACTATCACCGGCGCGTCGGATGCTTCTATCCGGGATGTGGTGCCCAACGATATCGCCGGGCTGCTGCGCAAGGCGCCCATCCGGGCGGTGTTCTGCAACGGTGCCACAGCCTACCGTATCTATACAAAATATCAGCAGCCGCTTACCGGCATCCCGGCTGTCCGTCTGCCAAGTACAAGTCCCGCCAACGCCGCCTGCAGCCCCGCCCGGCTGAAAGCACTTTGGGGCGCTGCGCTGGCAGACTGGATCGTAAAATGATGACAAGGCTGTAAATTCTTTTGCGGGATACTTGCGTTTTTTTGCGGACGTTGTATTATGGATATCATAAGGGGCGCACTGCCCCGGACAAGGAGAAATGACCATGAGCAAGATCATCCGCACCCAAAAGCCCAGCGTGCTGCCTTTTTACGCCATGGCGCTGGTGTTCGTGGTGCTGTGCGCAGTGTTGCCGGTGTATAAATTATGGGCGCTGCTGGTGGCGCTGGGCGGTGCCGCCGTGGCCTTTGGTGTGGCAAAAAAGACCTGCCCGCCCCGGGTGGTGGAGCACGAAGTACCCTTCCACACCGGTGTGGAGGATGTGGATCAGATGCTGACCGATATCCAGCAGAAGCTGGACACCCTGCACGCGCTGAACGAGACACTGCCCGACCCGCAGCTGTCTGCCGCCATGACCCGCATGGAAAAGGCGGGACGCTCCATCGTGGAAACCGTGGAAGCAAACCCCGCCAAGGCAAAGCAGGTGCGCCGATTTGCCAACTACTATCTGCCGGACGCCGTAAACGTTTTGCAGCAGTATGCAAAGCTTGCAAAGCAGGGTGTGCGGGGCGAGAACGCCGCCGCCATCCGCGCCGAGGTGGAGCACAACGCTGCCTCCATTGCCACCGCTTTTGAAAACCAGCTGGATGCCCTGTACGCGGCAGAGAGCATGGACCTGTCCGCAGACCTGACCGTTTTGCAGAATATGCTGAAAGGGCAGGGTCTGAGCAAGTAAAATCAGAATATCCCCTCGGGATTTTGAAAGGAAGGAATCACTTATGGCTGACAATACCCTGAACTTTGATCTGGATGCCCCTGCAGTGCCCACCCTGACGCTGGACCCCACTCCCGCCGCTGTGCCGCAGGAGGAAAAGCCCGCCGCTGCCCCTGCCCCGGAAGCACAGGTGAACCTGACCCCCGAGGAGCAGGCCATGGTGGATCAGTTTGCCCAGAAGATCGATATCACCAACAGCCAGCAGGTGCTGCAGTACGGCTCTGCCTGCCAGAAGAAGATCGGCGATTTCTCCGAAGCAGCCCTCTCCAAGGTGTCCACCAAGGATCTAGGCGAGGTGGGCGATATGATCACCGACCTCATCGGCGAGCTAAAGAGCTTTGACGCCAACGAGGAACAGCAGAAGGGCATCATGGGCTTCTTCAAGAAGAAAACCAGCCAGCTGGATGCCCTCAAGACCAAGTACGACAAGACCGAGACTAACGTGGAAAAGATCCAGTCCATGCTGGAAGCCCATCAGGTGCAGCTGCTCAAGGATATCGCCATGCTGGACAAGATGTATGAGCTGAACATGGCCTACTTCAAGGAGCTGAGTATGTACATCCTTGCCGGCAAGAAAAAGCTGGCAGATGTGCGTGCCAACGAATTGCAGCAGGCCATGGACAAGGCCAAGGTCTCCGGCCTGCCGGAGGACGCACAGGCTGCCCGCGACCTTGCCGATCAGTGCGAGCGTTTTGAGAAAAAGCTGTATGATCTGGAACTGACCCGCAATATCAGCCTGCAGATGGGCCCCCAGATCCGTCTGCTGCAAAACAACAACACCATGATGGCAGAAAAGATCCAGTCCACCATCGTGAACACCATCCCGCTGTGGAAGAACCAGATGGTGCTGGCACTGGGTCTGGCACACAGCCAGCAGGCCATGCAGGCAGAGCGTGCCGTGACCAACATGACCAACGACCTGCTGAAGAAGAACGCCGAGGCGCTGAAGATGGGCACCATCGAGACCGCCAAGGAGAGCCAGCGCGGCATCGTGGATATCGAGACGCTGCAGCAGACCAATAAGAGCCTGATCGAGACGCTGGACGAGCTGAACAAGATCCAGAGCGAGGGACGCGCAAAGCGTGCCGCCGCCGAGCAGGAGCTGACCCGCATCGAGGACGAGCTGAAAACCAAAATGATGGAGATCCGGAGCTGAAATGGCAAACGCTGATTTTTCTCAGAACAACAAACAAACCGCTCCTGGCGGCTTTGACGCGGGCAGCTACCGCGAAAAGGCAAAACCGGAGCAGACCGTAAAGCTGACCCCCCGCCAGCAGAAGCTGGCCGCACTGGAAGCAAAGCTGCCCGCTGCGCTTTCCACCCGGGCGGCGGCGCTGGCGCTGAGCGTAGTAGTGATGATGACCGCCTTTTTCGGCTTTGGCAGCGCCAAGCTGCGCGGCAGGTACAACACAGCCCGCCAGTGGTTCACAACAGGCGTCGCCGCCGACAACGGCTATAACCTGAGCGAGGAACTGACCACCCGGGAGAACACGGCCGCAAATATCCTCACCACCGCATCCAATACCCTTGGCGCAGACAGCGCCGAGGTGCTGGCTGCACAGACGGCGCTGAACGATTTTTCCGCTTGTCTGCAAGCGGTGCAGAACGGCGGCAAAAGCCAGTCGCTGACCTCGCTGCCCTATTATCAAGGCAGCACGATGCACGCGCTGTATCAGGCCGATCAGGCACTGGGCACTGCCATCGACCAGCTGTATGCAAAATTACAGGAGCAGGCCGCCGACCCCATGAAGATGGGCGCGGTGCAGGGGCAGTACGGCCAGTTCAACAGTGCAGCCACCATCATCGGCACCTTGCAGTACAATACGGCGGTGTATGAATATCAGAAGGAAGTCGGCGGCTTCCCGGCCAGTGTGCTGGGAGCTTTGTCCGGCGTGAAGGAGGTTGAGCCCTTCGCATGAAAAACTTTGCAAAACGCATCAGCGCACTGGTGCTGGCCGTGGTGGTCAGCGCGGCGGTGCTGTGCCCGGCGGCCTTTGCCGCCCAGCTGCCCAGCCTGCCCAAGGGCGAGTGTGTGGTGGACGATGCCGGTGTGCTGAGCAGCAGCACCGTGCAGACCATCACCGAACTGAACGCCCAGCTGGAATCCAGCTGTAGCGGCGCACAGATCGGTGTACTGACAGTAGAATACACGGGTAATGATTCCACAGAGGAATACGCCACACAGGCTTTCAACGCTTGGGGCATCGGTTCGTCCTCCCAGAATAACGGCGTGCTGATTTTGTTGGTAATGGAATCGGCGCAGTACGCGGACGGCGACTACTACCTGACCTACGGCGATGGTTTCCGCAACACCACGCTGGCAAAGCAGTCCAGCGCCATCGCTCAGACCATGGAAGATCAGTTCGCTGCAAAGAATTATGACGGTGCAGTGACCACCTGTGCCCGGAACGTGGCAAACACCATCGCGGATATCTATGGGGTCAGCCTTTCCGGCAGCGTGGGCAACGGCAGTACCGTGCAGCCCGGGTATCAGGGCAGCCAGAGCAGCGGCGGCAGCACCCTGACCGACATCTTGACCCTTGTGGTCGGCGCTGTTCTGCTTATCGTCATCATCCGGTCAATGGCCTATGTTTTTGCCAGCCCCTGCGGCTGGCTGTGGTGCTTCGGCGGCCCGCGGCCTCCTCGCAGACGTCGCGGCCCGCCGCCTCCCCCGCCGGGCGGCTACTACGGTGGCTCCCGTGGCCCCCGGTCTCCGCGCGGCGGCGGCTTTGGCGGCATGGGCGGCGGTTCCTTCGGGGGCGGTGCCGGGCGCGGTGGTTTCGGCGGCGGCAGCTTTGGCGGCGGCTTCGGCGGCATGGGCGGCGGTTCCAGCCACGGCGGCGGCGGTGGCCGTGGGCGGTAATGAAAATAAAAAGAGAAAGGCAGTGGCTTTGATATGTACCCCCCATACTGGACACCCAGTATGGGGGTATTTTTATGCGATACAGTTATGAGCACAAAAAGAAGTGTGTTGAATTGTACCGACAAGAGAAATGGCCAGAAACACCAGACGGAGTAAAGGAGAAGCGATTTCACGATACGGTTCGGATTTGGGTTCGAATAGAAGATGCTTGTGGTCCAGAAGCACTAAGACACAAAAATCAAAACAAAGTATGACAGATACATTATACGAAACATTGCTCTAGCAGAACGCTCCACCGTTCAATGAGGACAGCTTTTGACAGCTGTCTTTTTTGTTTTGTATAGTGTTTTTTCCTTTCGCTGTAACAGCGGATAAGAAGAGTTGAACTCGTAAGATCCTCGCCTGCGGTGGGGCAAGGAACGCATGAGGTGACCGCCGTGTACAGCTTTTTCGGCTTCGTACTGTTTGCTCATCAGGCAGTACTTCTGCTGTCGGGGGATTTTTGTGTCCGATATTTTACAAAAAATTCACGCTGGCAGGGTTGCCGCCGCATACCGGATGTGCTATGATGAAGTGCAAAATTTCAAGCGGAGCGATGAATTTTGATTTGTCAAGCTCGCGGAATCAGGAGGGACTACCATGCAGAAGAATTATGTGCAGGAAATTCTGAGCATCATTCACAGCGGTCTGCCCAAGGCAGAGCTGGCCGAAAAACTGTCTGATTACCATGAAAAGGATCTGGCGGATGCGTTGGAGTCACTGACCCCCGCCGAACGTCAATCGCTCTATTCCATTCTGGGCGTGGATACTGTTGCCGAGATCTTTACTTATCTGGACGATGCCGAGCCGTACCTGAAAGAGCTGCCCAGCCATGAAGCTGCAAAGGTCATTTCCAACATGGACTCGGACGATGCGGTGGACGCGCTGGAAGACCTTGACGATACCGATAAGAACGAGATCGTCAACAAGCTGGACAAAGACTCGGTTGAAGATGTGAAGATGCTGCTCTCGTATGACGAGGATGAGATCGGCAGCAGAATGACCACCAACTACATCTCCATCAAAAACGATATGACCATCCGGCAGGCGATGAGCGAGCTGGTGAAACAGGCCGGAGAAAACGATAACATCTCCACGCTGTATGTGGTGGACGAAAACGAGCACTTCTATGGTGCAATCGACCTGAAAGACCTCATCATTGCACGTGCAGAGGAAAGTCTGGAAAGCCTGATCGTCCGCTCTTATCCCTACGTCACAGACCGGGAGCAGATCAGCGATTGTATCGACCGCATCGTGGACTACGCGGAGCGCAGCCTGCCGGTGCTGAACGATGCCGGCAAGCTGGTGGGCATCATCACATCGTCCGATGTGGTCGAGCTGGTCGATGATGAGATGGGCGATGATTACGCAAAGCTGGGCGGTCTGACCGGCGAGGAGGATCTGAACGAAAGCGTTTTTGAAAGCGTGAAAAAGCGTCTCCCGTGGCTGATCGCTTTGCTGTTCCTCGGGATGCTGGTCTCCTCGGTCGTCGGCGCGTTTGAATCAGTGGTGGCGGTGCTGCCGGTGGTCATCTGCTTCCAGTCCATGGTGCTGGATATGGCCGGTAACGTTGGCACCCAGTCGCTGGCAGTGACCATCCGTGTGCTGGTGGATGAAAACCTGACCCTTTCCAAAAAGCTGCAGCTGCTCTGGAAGGAGACCCGCGTGGGTCTGTTGAACGGTGCAATTCTGGCCGTGATGGCTTTGGGTTTTCTGGGCTGCTACATCCACTTTTTCAAGGGCTATGTCTGGACCTCGGCGTTTTTGCTGTCCGGCTGCGTCGGGCTGTCGCTGATCGTGTCCATGGTCATTTCCAGTCTGGTGGGCACGCTGATCCCGATGCTGTTCCACAAGATCCATATCGACCCGGCGGTTGCCTCCGGCCCGCTGATCACCACGATCAACGATCTGGTGGCGGTTGTGGTCTACTATGGCCTTGCCATGGTCGTGCTGATCGATCTGTTCCATCTTGCATGATAAGAAATAAAACAGGAACCGGTGCACCAAATGCAATGTGTGCAGGTTCCTGTTTTTCTTTGTGCAGGGGCTTATAGCAATTCAATTTTTTATCGCAAATATGCTGTTTGAATGTTGCGCTAATTCTTGTCTTGCGATAAAAAAGATTATTTGCCCAGATGCCAGATGTCGCGGTCGTACTCGGCAATGGTGCGGTCAGAGGAGAACATACCCGCCTTGGCAATGTTCACCAGACACTTGCGCCGCCAGCCCATGGGGTCGCAGGCGTAAT
>OGGZ01002694.1_pt1 | contig 11629 bp, 8 predicted proteins | sample 1571371 | NCBI WGS metagenome assembly OGGZ01 (sample SAMEA2582025, study PRJEB24529) | metagenome | biome: Human gut stool | place: China | collected 2011
ATGCAACACTGTCCCGCCCGCGCGGCACAGCGGCTGGCGGCGGCAGTTCTGGCGCTGATTTTGCTGCTGTGTGCCTTTTTGCCCCGTGCCCACGCCGCTGAGCTGAAGGAGAAAAACGGCATCCGGCTGCTCAGCTTTGACACCAGCCACATCCTTTCCATCGGCAACCAGACCTCCGGCAAGTGCAGCTTGTACGCACTGCGCTACGCCCGCACCATTCTGGACGGCAAGGTCTGCTCCGGCAGCGGGATGTGGTCAAACGGTGCGGTGTGGTCCGCTGCGGGCTACACGGGGTACGCCGGCACCCGCGCCGAGTGCCTGAAAAAGCTGTACAACGAGCTTGCCGCCGGGCGTCCGGTGATCGTGCACCTGAAAAATACCACGGTCAGCGGGGTAAAGCGCCACGCAAACCGCACCTCTACTTATGAATACCACCTGACCTCCTCCGGCTGGGACGAGGTGAACTACCCCCACATTGCCACCAGCAGCACCTACGGCCACTGGGTGTGCGTGGCGGGCATCTCGCCCACCGCCGACCCGGAAAACCTGACCGAGAGCGATTTCTACGCCCTTGACCCTGCCCGGGTCACCGCCAATGGCCGCCTTGCGGTCACCCGCCTGCTGGACGATACCCTATGGGTGGAAAATTCTCCCCTCAAAGTGCTGGGGTGAAATACGCTCCCAAAGCCCGCCTGCCCGGCGGGTTTTTTTACTGCGCCGCTCCCCGGGGCTTTTTTGCGTCTTGCCCAAAAACAACTGGGAAATATAGACAACCTGTATATTGACGGGGGGGGGGAGATGTTGTAAAATGAACATAAGTTATCCGGGCTTTTAAGACTCGGAAAGGCTCGTAAAACATTTTATTTGGAGGAATCTAACATGAAAAAGATGAAACGTCTTGTGGCGGCTCTTCTGGCTGGCGTCATGGTGCTGGCAATGCTCACTGCTTGTGGCGGCGGCGGCAGTGCGCCGAAGAGTCCAGAAAACCAGCTTGCAGATATCTATCAGTCTGCTATGAATGCGATGTTTGGAACGGAGCTTTCTAACGATAGCACGCTGGCTGCACGGTCGAAGGTTGCTCTGAATAGCAATATAAATGACGCCGGTGTGCTTACCGGTAGTAGTGTTATTGCTGGCAAGCCTGATACCGCAGGAAAAGTGCTTGTGACGCTGGTTTCGGATGAAGGAATAACCAGCGCTAAGGTTCAGGAACTGACCAGTGACCCTGATGCTGCGAAAGCCTATATAAATCTGATTAAGCTTGAAGTGAAAAATGAACTGGGCGCAAGCTACGATGTGTATGTAGCTATGATGAAAGCTGCTATTACCGGAATGGGTACTGGTGCCGTCAAGAGGGGCGACAACTATTATCTTGCTGTCACGCTGCAGGTTCCGAAAGAAGTTGCTGATTCGATCTATGGCTAAATAGAATACATTTTTGCCCCGGAGAGCATCCGCCCTCCGGGGCTTTTTTGCGCCTTTTTGTGACAAACCCCGCCCGCTGTGGTACAATAAAAGGGTATCGAACTCACACAGAAAGGACGTTTCCATGCAGCTGTTTGAACTGGTCAGCCCACGGCTGTTCCGCCCGCTGGCGGGGCCCAACCGGGCGTTTTATGCAGAGCTTTTGCTGCTGCTCTGGGAAGAGTGCCGCCATACGGCAGATTACAGCATTTCCCGCGGCGAAGCCGTCTCCCGCGCCGAGGATTATTTTGCCGCGCTGGCAAAGCCGCTGGCGCTGGATGCCGACGGTGCGGGCGATGAGGACGAGCAGCCCACCCGCGATCCCCACACGCTGGCGGTGGGCTTTCTGCTGCGTCTGCGCCGCACCGGCTGGCTGGAGGAGCAGCCCGGCAGCTACGAGACAGAGCCCACCCTTGCCTTTATGCCGGAGGTCACCCCGCTGCTGGATGCGCTGGAAGAGATCCTGAACCCCCGGGTGGTCACCTATACCGGCAAGCTGTACAAGGCGTGGCAGCTGCTGGGTAGCATCGGGCAGGAAAAAAGCCCCTACGAGAACGTGTTGCGGGAGGTGGCGGCAGACCTTGAGACCTTGAACAAGTCCCTGCGCGCCCTCAACGCTTCCATCGGGCATTATATCGACCGCCTTACCCATAACCGCACCCCGCAGGAGGTGCTGGAACTGTTCGACCAGTACGAGGAAAAGGTGGTGGCGGCGGCGTACCACCGCTTTAAAACCAGCGATAACCTGTTCAATTACCGCGCCTATCTGGAAGAAGAACTGGACGACTGCGAGCAGAACCAGCTGCCCCGGCTGGCGCTGGATTACGCCCGGGTGGAGCGCTGCGCCCCCGGCGAAGCTGCACCCCGGGTGCGTGCCCTCATCCAGCAGCAGCGGGATGCGCTGGAAGAGATGAGCACCCTGATGAAGGAGATCGACGCCAGCCACATCCGCTACCGCAAGCGGGCGGTGCAGCGGGCACAGTTTTTGCTGCTGAGCGACCGCTCGGCGCAGGGCAGCGTCACCGCCCTGCTGCGCCGCTACGCCGAGGACATCCGCAGCCCGGAGCAGCTGTTTGAGCCGGACGACGGCCCGGTGGCGGCGCGGCTGCACCTGTACCCGGCGGCAGTGTTCGGCGCAAAGCCGCTGTATCCCCCTGCCGCACCCCGCACCGAAGCGCCCCTTGCCCCGGTGCGCACCGAACCCCTTGACCCCGACCGGCTGCGGCAGGAGCAGCAGCTTCTGCTGGATTACGCCCGCCTTGCCGTCACCGAGGAAAATGTGGCGCTGCTGGCGCGGCAGGCATTGGCTGCCCGCCCGCAGGTGAACGCTTCCACCCTTGTGGAGGAATACCCGAACGACTTTACGGGCATCATCGGCCTGCACACCTATTCCCAGTCGCCGCACCGGGAGTATGATATCACCCTGACCGGAAACTGGGTGGAGCGCGGCGGCTTCCGGTTTCAGGATTTTGTCCTGACCCGCCGCAAGGAGGTAAACACGGATGGCAACCATTGATCTGCTGGAAGAGACCGCAAACTATCTGCTCAACCACTGCTTTGTGCTGGGCTGCGTAGAGGAGCAGCGGGCAAAATATCTGTATATTCAGGATCACCTCAACGAGGTGCGTGCGGTGTTCAAGCCCTTGGGCTACGCGGTGCTTTTGTACCCCGCGCCCATGCAGGCGGCGGCACTGGTCAACGAGCACGAGGGCAGTCAGGCACGGCTGCTCAAGTACGAAAGCATTTTGCTGCTGGTGCTGCGGCTTTTGTACCTGCAAAAGCGGGAAAGCCTTGCCGCCAGCGCAGACGAGGTGCTGGTCACGGTGGAAGAGGTGCAGGCCGAATTGCAAAAGATGAACCTGCCCCGCAAGCTGGATCAGCAAACGCTGGAAAAGCTCATGCGCACCCTGCGCCGGTACAATCTGGCGCGTCCGGTGGGACGGCTGTCCGGGCTGGACAGCCGCATTGAGGTGTTCCCCACGGTGCTGCTGGCGCTGCCGGATGCCGACCTTGCGGATGCCGCCGCCGAGAGCGCCCGCACCCGCACCGAGCTTGGCCTGTACGAGCGCCCGGAGGGCGCAGACATGGAAGCAGGGGAGGGTGAAGCATGATCGAACTCAAGCGCCTGAAACTCATCAACTGGCATAACTTTGAAAATACCACCTTCGACTGCGCCCGCCTGACTTATATGATCGGCGTGAACGCCGTGGGCAAGACCACCATTCTGGACGCCATCCGCTACTGCCTGACCACCAACCGCAACTTCAATGCGCTGGGCAATAAAAAGAGCGGACGCACCCTGCAAGGCTCTGTCCACGCCAAGCAGCGCGGCGAAAACGCCTACCGCCGCCCGGGGCATACCGTGGCGTATATCGGGGCAGAGTTCTGGGACAGCGTCAAGCACACCAGCTTTGTCATCGCAGTGCGGGTGGAGTCCGAAGGCCCCATGCAGGAGCTGCACCCCGGCGACCAGACATGGTACATCTCGGAGGACGGCATCACGCTGGAACAGCTGCCCTTTATCGACCCGCGCACCGGTGCGCCCAGCGCCAAGGAGGACTTCAAGCCCGCCGAAGGGCGGCTCTCCTACACCCGCAGCCCCAGCGAAGCGCGGGACAGAATATGCCGCGCACTGGGCATCGGACGCGCAGCCAGCCCGCTGGGCAAAAAGTTCAACGAGGTGTTCCAGATGGGCACCAGCATGGACGAGATCCCGAATTTCCGGGAGTTTCTGTACCAGTACATCCTGCCCCAGCCGGAGCTGGACTTGGAAGCCTTGCAGGGCGACCGCTTGGAGCTGGAAAACCTGCACGCTGTTCTGGCGGAAGCCCAGACCCGCGCCGATGCGCTGGACGAGATCGTCCGTTTTGGCCGCGAAGCCACCGAAAAACAGACCGAAGCCCTTGTGAATCGGGGCGCTGCCCTGCTGGCGCGGGCTGCTGCCGATGCCGGGGAAAAGGCTGTCTGGCAGGAGCGGGTAGACGCCGGACGCCGCCAGCAGGAAACGCTGCGCACCCGCTATGCCGAAGCCAAGACCGCCGAAGCGGAAGCCCGCCGCGCCTACCTGACCGCCCACAGCGCTGCCGGTGCCAGCGGCGAGGGGCGCGCACTGGATGCCCTCAGCGAGGAGCTGGCGCACCGGCAGACCGCATTGGATGCCGCCGCCCGCCGCGCCGACACCGCCGAAAAAGCTGCCGAAAAGACCGGCAACCTGCTGGCGGTGCTGCGCCGCAGCGGCTTTGCCGCCGGGCAGAAGCTGGCAGACCTGACCCCGGACACCCTGCCCGCTCTGACCGACTGGCTGACCGCACAGGAAAAGCCGCTGGAAGAAGCCTATTTTGCCGCCCGGCAGCACACCGCCGCCCTGCAGCGGCAGCAGACCGAGAAACGCGCCGAGCTGGACGCCGTGTCCGGCGGCAAGTGGGTGTACCCCCACGGCGACGCCGCCACCCGGGTGCGGGACGCCGTGAACGCCGAACTGAAAAGCCGGGGCATGGAGCCGGACGCCCGCATCTTCTGCGAGCTGCTGAACGTGGAGGACGAGAGCTGGCAGGACTGCGTGGAAGCCTGTCTGGGCGACCGCCGGTTCGATATCCTTGTGCCGCCTGCCCACTACGCCGCCGCAAAGAGCGCCTTTGTGGCGCTGAAAGAGAAAGTCGGCCCCATCAGCCTGCTGGACACCCCGGGTCTGCGCAAGGCCAACCGCCGCGCCGACACCGCCCCCGCCGACAGTCTGGCGGCACAGGTCACCAGCGAGAACCCGCTGGCCGCGCAGTACGCCGACACCATCCTGCGCCGCATCGTCTGCTGCGACACCCCCGACACGCTGGAAAACTATCCCGACAGCGCCACCCGCGACCTTCTGCGCCACCACCCCTTCCGGTTGGAGCGTCTGCGCACCCCGCAGCGCTATATCGGCTTGGAAGCCCGCCGCGCCCGCGCCGGGGCACTGGCAGGGGAGATGAACGCCCTTGCCGAGGAAGTGCGCGCCGCCGCACAGGCGGAGCAGAACCTGAAAGCCGCCTACGGCCAGTACCAGACCCTTTTGCGCGGCACAACGCTGGAAGAACTTGCCGCTCTGTGGGACGCCCGCGCCGCCCTGACCGCCGCCCGCGCGGCGGTGGACGAGCAGGCCGCAAAGCTGGCCGAATGCCGCGAGAACCCGCTTTTGCAGCAGCTGTATAAGGAGGAAGAGGTGCGCGAAGCCGCATGGGAAGCCGCCCGCACCGCCGTGGAGCAGACCGGCGGCGACCTGCGCGTGTGCGAAAAACAGATCACTTCCTGTGAGACGGAGCAGCAAAAGGCGGTGGACACCGCCGAAAAGAGCGCACAGGCCGCAGAGAGCTTTTTTGCCGCCCACCCGCTGGTGGAGCCCCTCTCCCGCAGCCGTCAGCAGGCGCTGACCGGGCCGGACAAGTCTCCCCGCGCCGCTGCGCAGGCCGCCGAAAAGGCACAGGCCAAGCTGGACGATGCCCTGACCGTCTACCTGAACAGCACCCTGGAACCGGCGCAGCGGGAATACAACCGGCGCTACGTCTGCGATTATCCCTTGGGTCTTGCCGGGCTGGAACAGTACCGCGCCCAGCATGAGAGCCTTGTGCGCATTGATTTGGAGCGCTACGCCGCCCGCCTGGAGCAGGCGCAGCGGGACTGCAAGGACCGCTTCCGCAAAGATATCCTGTTCCGCATGAAGGACGATATCTTCAACGCCCGGCGGCAGTTCCGGGAGCTGAACAAGGTCATGGAGCAGCTGACCTACGGCGAGGAAGTCTACCGCTTTGAACTGGAACCCAGCCGCGACCCGCAACTGGCGGCGTTCTATCAGGTCATCGTGGACAAGGGCAACCAGCAGATGACCGAGGGCGACTCTCTGGATAACCTTGCCGCCACCGCCGACCCTGCCTACGAGCGTCAGGTGGACGAGCTGATGGAAAAGATCATGGCAGACGTGGACGAGAACACCCGCGCCCGGCAGGAGGGACGCACCGCTGCCGGTGCCACCCTTTCGGACTATGTGGACTACCGCACCTATCTGGACTACGATATCAAGGTGACCAATCAGGTCACCGGGCAGCAGGCGTATCTGTCCCGTGTCAGCCGCGATTCCTCCGGCGGCGAGAATCAGGCACCCTTCTATGTGGCCATCTGCGCAAGCCTTCTGCAAATTTACCAGAAGAGCGAGAACAGCATCCGTCTTGTGCTGCTGGACGAAGCCTTCAGCAAGATGACCAGCGACCGCATCCGCCCCATGATGGAACTGTTCCGCCGCCTGCAATTGCAGGTGCTGCTCATCTCCACCGTGGAAAAGAGCACCGCCATCCAGCCCTACTGTGATATCACCTACTCCATCGTCCGCCACGGCGACGCCAACGCCATCGCGCCCTTTGTCCGCCTTGCAGCGGAGCATGAAGAAACTTGAACAGCACACACTTTATGCTATAATAAAAATGAGCAACGGAGGACGGAACAGGCAGCCGTCGCCCATTGTTAGGAGATGTGGGAATCGTCACCCCACCCTTGCTCAAAAAAGAGAACGCCCGCCGCATTCGCAGCGGGTGTTCTCTTTTTTCGCGTTTTACACTTTGCAGCGGAATGATGCAAAGCAGGGGTTGACATAAAAAATAAACTTTGCTATACTGTTTTTCGCTCATCGGAGGGCTGTTTCAACGTAATTGAAGGGCCGGATAAGATGTCACCGTTCGTGCTTCCCGGAGGTTGTGGGCGCCGTAGTGCCGCAGCAGAAGAGGGAACGCACCGGAGCGGTGGTTCTTATCCGGCCTTTTTGTATGTGCAGAGTTCAAAAAAGGAGGAGTTATGCCAAAGAAAGTCATCCAATTGTCCGACCACTTTACCTATTCCCGCCTGCTGCGGTTCGTGCTGCCCAGCATCGGCACCATGCTGTTCACCTCCGTCTACGGCATCGTAGATGGGCTGTGTGTTTCCAACTTTGTGGGCAAAACGGCCTTTGCGGCGGTCAACCTCATCATGCCGCTGCCGCAGCTGCTGGGCACGGTCGGCTTTATGCTGGGCACCGGCGGCAGCGCCATTGTAGGCATCACGCTGGGCGAGGGCGACCAGAAAAAAGCCGACCGCTATTTTTCCATGTTGATGCTGGCGGCGCTCGTTTCGGTCAGTGTGCTGTCTGTGCTGGGCATCCTGCTCCTGCGTCCGGTCGCCGTGCTGCTGGGCGCAAAGGGTGAGCTGCTGGACTACGCCGTGCGCTACGGGCGCATCCTGATGCTGGCGCTGCCGCCCTTTGCGCTGCAAAATATGTTCCAAAGCTTTTTCGTCACCTCCGAAAAGCCGCTTCTGGGCTTCTGGTTCACCGTTGGTGCAGGCTGCACCAACATGGTGCTGGACGTGGTGATGGTGGGTATGCTGCACTGGGGCGTGGAGGGCGCTGCCGTTGCAACCCTCATCAGCCAATTGGTGGGCGGCGTGCTGCCGGTGTTCTATTTTATCGACCACCACAATACCAGCCGCCTGCACCTGTGCAGAACACAGTTTTACGGCCGCGTGCTGTGGGATGCCTGCATCAACGGCTCTTCCGAGCTGATGACCAGCCTTTCCATGTCGCTGGTCAATATCCTATATAACTTCCAGCTGCTGCGGCTTGCCGGAGAAAACGGCGTGGCGGCTTACGGCGTCATCATGTACGCAGCCTTCCTGTTTGTGGCCGTGTTCGTGGGCTATGCGGTGGGCAGCGCACCCATCGTCAGCTTCCATTACGGCGCGCGCAACCACGCCGAGGTGCATAACCTCTACCAGAAGAGTCTGCGCCTCATCGCCGTGGTGTCTGTGAGCATGACGGCGGCATCCATGGTGCTCATTCCCTATGTGGCACGCATCTTTGTGGGCTACGATGCCCAGCTGCTGACGCTGACAAACCGCGCTTTCCGGCTGTATGCGCTGAGCTTCCTCATCATGGGCTTCAACGTGTATGCGTCCTCCTTCTTCACCGCGCTGGGCGACGGCGTGACAAGCGCGCTCATCTCTTTTCTGCGCACGCTGGTGTTCCAGCTGGCCGCGCTGCTTCTGCTGCCCGCCCTGTGGGGCATTGACGGCGTGTGGCTGGCTGTCACCGCCGCCGAGCTTGCCGCGCTGGCGGTGAGCGTGTATATGTTTGTGACAAAAGGCCAGAAATTCCATTACCGTCATGGTTGACGAGTAATAACAGAAAAGCCGCCGGGGTCCCGGCGGCTTTCTTGGTTATTCAAACGTATATTCCACCAGCTGGCAGTTTTTGATGCCCGCAGCGGCGTACTCCTCGTTGGTCATATCGTAAAAATAGGAGTGCACCACCCGGGCAATGCCGTTGTGCGCCACCAGCAGGTAGGTCTTGCCGGTGTCCGCCTTCAATTCGTCCAGCAGGTTGTAGATGCGCTGCGCCAGCTGCATCATGCTCTCGCCGCCCACATAGCGGTCGGCAAAGTGGGTCTTGGAAATGCGGAACTCCGCACCGTCCCGGGGCGTGCCCTCGTATTTGCCAAAGCACTGCTCCCGCAGGCGGGGCTCGCAGCGGGCGGGCAGACCGGCAGCGGCGGCAATGGCTTTTGCGGTGTCGGCGGCGCGGGAGAGGGGAGAGTACAGGATCTCGTCAATGTGCAGGCCGCTGTCCCGGACAAGCTCGCCCAGCTGCCGCGCCTGCTGTTGCCCGCGGGCGGTCAGCGGGCTGTCGGTCATGCCGCAGATCTTATTTTCTACGTTCCATACCGTCTCGCCGTGGCGGGTGAAATAGATAGTATGCATAAAATTACTCCTTACAGCTTGTGCAGGGTGCCGTCCGACAGCAGACAGACGGCGTCCCCCTCGTCGATGCCCAGACGGGTCAGCTCCTTGTCCGGGTAGGGCAGAATGCGGACAGCCCCGGCGGCATCGGTCAGGGTCACATCGCACAGCACCGGCTGCCCGGCGGGCAGCTCCTCGCAGCCGTACAGCTGCTCGTCAATGCGCAGCACGCGGTATTCCGGCATGGTACAGCCCCTCCTTTATATTTTTCCTTATTATATAGCACCCGGGGGCTTTGGTGCAAGGGGAGAGGGACGATTTGGAATGCGCTCCGCTTCCGCTCTGCGCATAATCAGCGGAATTCGTTTTTTATAGTTGTGTTCCAGAAACGCCTGCGGGCGTTTCTGGAACACCCTTTCACTAGAGAGGTCGTAAAGATGAACGGCAGCTGCTTACCGTCACGACCCCTCCCGTGAAAATGCGTTTGGAGCGGCCCGCAGGCCGCGACAAACGCGAAATTTAAAATAGTTTTCCGCTGAATATGGCCAAAGCGCACGCGGTGGCCATTCAAAATCGTCAAATCGTCCCGCCGCCCGGCGGCTGCGGGCAAAATTTTCCCCCGCTTGACAGCGGCGCGGAGAAATTGTTACAATACGGTTATGACTGCAAACCACGCGGAGGGGTTCATGAATATTACGGAACTGCGGTATCTGGTAGCCATCATGAAATGGGGGTCGGTGTCGGCGGCGGCAAAGCAGCTGTACGCGGCGCAGCCCAATGTCAGCAAGGCGCTGAAAAATCTGGAAGAGGAATACGGGGTGCGCATTTTCGAGCGCTCCTCCACGGGCATGATCCCCACCGAGCAGGGCAAGCGGTTCATCGCGCAGGCGCAGCGGGTGCTGCAGCAGGTGGACGAGCTGAAGCAGGAGGCGCATCAGCAGCACAGCTGCGCCGAGCTGCGGGTGGTGCTGACCCATGCCACCTACGCTTCCTACGCGGCGGTGGATTTTTTGCAGCAGGCAGCCCGCAGCGAGCATCTGCGGGCACATATCCGGGAGAGCGGTGCCATTGAAGCTCTGGATTTTGTGCTGCGGCAGGGCTACCACATGGCGCTGCTGCGCTACGCCGCCGAGGACGAGGACTACTACCTGCGCTACTGCCAGCGCCACGGTCTGCGGCAGGAGCCTATCATGGAGTTTTCCTACCTGCTGCTCACCAGTCAGGACAGCCCGCTGGCGCGGCGTCAGGTGCAGAACCTTGACGAACTGAACGATTACATCGAGGTGCTGCACGGCGACACCCATCTGTCCGGGGACGAGAGCACCGCTTCCCGCTGGGAGGTGAACCCCAACCGCCGCATCCATGTGTACGAGCGGTGCAGCCAGTTCTCCATTTTGCAGAACCTGCCCACGGCCTATATGTGGTCGTCCCCCATGCCGCAGCGCGCGCTGGAGCAGTACCATCTGGCGCTGCACAGCTGCCCGGCGCAGAAGCAGCAGATGCGGGACGTGCTGGTGTACCCGGAGCGGGAACCCCTGCAGCCGGAGGAGCAGCTGTTTGTGCAACTGCTGCACAAGCAGGCGGATGCCACCATCAAGGACAGCGGGTGGAAGAAGATTTGAAATGGCTTCCGCTGTGCGCTAGCCCTTTTTCACAGGTGGGTTGGAACGAACTCCCTCAGTCAAAGCCTACGACTTTGTGCTTCAGCCTGGAACCGTACCGTCATGCCAAAGGCCCCATCTCAGAGGGGGCTGGCATCGAGCAAAGCGAGATGACTGGGGGAGTTCCCTCGGCAGCGCCTGAGAGGGCGAGGACGCTGCCGAGAGGGGGCTCTTTCGTCCCAAATTCCACGTTTTGGGGAGAAAATCGCAAACGATTAAGCAAAGTGCACAAAAAGGCGGCGCAAAGTTTGGTGGGGACTGTTTTGACCGTTCCCGGGAGAATACTTTTGAGAAACAACAGAACAAATTAAAACGAACTATCGCAACAAACAGCGAGTTTTCACGAACAAATAAAATAGGCGGTTATATACTTTTTGATATGGGAACTATACCCAAAAAATATTAACACAATTATGAAAAAGGTGTTAACATGAAGCCAGAGATCGGTCATGGCCGCAGTATGGCATAAGCTGCTGCGGCTGAAATTCAAAAGGAGGTTTCTGGTATGATTAGTTTCTTACTGTGTCTGGCGCTCCTTATCATCGGCTACTTTGTCTATGGTAAGATCGTGGACAACACGTTCGGACCGGACGACCGCGAAACTCCTGCTGTGCGCATCAACGATGGCGTTGACTACGTTGTGATGCCCCAGTGGAAGCTGTTCCTCGTTCAGTTGCTGAACATTGCAGGTCTGGGACCCATTTTTGGTGCACTGCAGGGTGCTCTGTGGGGCCCCGTGGTGTTCCTGTGGATCACCTTCGGCACCATCTTTGCCG
>OGGZ01002695.1_pt1 | contig 11626 bp, 8 predicted proteins | sample 1571371 | NCBI WGS metagenome assembly OGGZ01 (sample SAMEA2582025, study PRJEB24529) | metagenome | biome: Human gut stool | place: China | collected 2011
AGGATCAGCAATACGAATAATAGACATTTTAGTTTCATAGTATTAAAATATTTAATAATTAGTTTCTCTGTTTTATCCTATTGTTTCTGTTACTTTTGGCTTGATCCGAAAGTAACAAAAATCAAGGCTCAACCGTCTGCTTTGGTGTTATATAAGTGTCAGTATCGGCTATCCCCAAAGAGCTGTCAGGCTCTATATCCGGCCTAAGCAGACGAGCGTTTAGCGCAGAAACCGGAGTGAGCGCCCGGAGCGTCTGCTGTTTGAGCGAAGCGAGTTTCAGACGCGACAGTGAACCGAGGGGAATGGAGTAGCGAAGCAGCGTAAGCCTTGATCTTTTGGTTACTTTTCCATCCAGGGAAAAATAACATCAGAAACTTTGCATATCGCAAAGCCTCTTATAATAGCCATCCAGTCCAATCAGCTCCTCGTGCCGTCCGCGTTCCACAATCTCCCCTTCATGCATCACGCAAATCTCGTCCGCATTACGAATCGTCGAGAGCCGGTGTGCAATCACGATCGTCGTACGGTTACGCATCAGGTTCTCCAAAGCCTCCTGCACCAAGCGTTCCGACTCGGTGTCGAGCGCCGAAGTCGCCTCGTCGAGGATCAGGATCGGCGGGTTCTTCAGAATGGCACGTGCAATACTGATACGCTGGCGCTGTCCGCCCGACAACTTACCGCCGCGGTCACCGATATTAGTATCGTATCCATCTTCGCTCGCCATGATAAAATCATGCGCATTGGCGATACGGGCCGCCTCTTGGACCTGTTCGAGTGTAGCCCCTTCCACTCCGAAAGAGATATTATTGAAAAATGTGTCGTTAAAAAGAATCGCCTCCTGGTTGACATTCCCCATCAGGCTGCGCAGATCGTACAAGGTCGCATCACGCACATCCGTTCCGTCGATCGTTATGCTCCCCTTGTCCACATCATAGAAACGAGGCAGCAAATCCACCAACGTGCTCTTTCCCGACCCCGACTGGCCGACCAGCGCTACCGTGTGTCCTTTCGGAATCGTCAGGTCAATGCCTTTCAGCACCCATTCATGCTGGTACTTGAACCAGACATCCCGGTAGCAAATACTTTCCGTCAGAGCAATCGGTTTCGGATCCTCAGGATCGTTAATATTGCTTTCCGCCTTCAGGATCTTATCGACGCGATCCATAGAGGCAAGCCCTTTCTGAATGGCATAAGAGGCCTTGCTAAGATCCTTCGCCGGATTGATTATACTGTAAAAAATCACCAAGTAGTAGATGAAAGTAGAGGCGTCGATCGGACTGTTACTGCTCAGGATCAGCGTACCGCCATACCACAGCACGATCGCGATCGTGGCTGTCCCCAAGAACTCGCTCATAGGATGCGCCATCTGCTGGCGGCGGTAAATGCGGTTCGTCAACCGCCGAAACGTTTCGTTGCTTTTCTCAAAACGGTCCTGTATCTTCGCCTCCGCATTGAAAGCCTTGATAACACGCAGGCCACCCAACGTCTCCTCTATCTGACTCATCAGATACCCCCATTGTTGCTGTCCCTCGAACGATTTCCGTTTCAACTTCTTTCCGACCGTTCCCATCACATATCCGGCGAAAGGCAGCAGGATGAAGACAAAAAGCGTCAGCTGCCAGCTGATGGCGATCATCCCGATCAGGTAGATCAGGATCAGGATCGGGTTTTTGAAGAGCATATCAAGCGAACTCATGATCGAAGTCTCGATCTCGTTCACATCTCCCGAAACGCGTGCGATTATATCCCCCTTCCGCTCTTCCGAAAAAAAGCCCAGAGGGAGTTCCGTTATCTTGCGATTGATCTGGTTGCGGATGTCGCGGACGACACCCGTACGGATCGGGATCATCGTATAAAAAGCCATATACATCGTCCCGACCTTCAAGAAAGTAGACACGATCAGGAAAACACCCAATATGATCAGCGTGAAGGAACCGCCTTTCGTCTCGATCATGTCGGACACGAACCAAAAGAAGTTGTTTTTCAGCAATTCCGGAGTCGCTTTCCAGGCTTCGAACGAGAAAGGGGCGAACGTCCAATCCGTATAGGTATAGGTTTCGTCACTGATTTTAAACAAGATATTCAGAATCGGGATGATTAATGCAAAAGAGAACAGGTTCAAAATGGCAGACAGGACGTTAAATATCACATTCCACACCATAAATTTCTTATAGGGAGGCACAAAACGCCTCAGTATACGCAGAAAATCCTTCATGTTTGATCGATCAATTGAATTTGGGGCGCAAGTTACTCAATATCCGGCTGATTCCGGGCATTCCCGCTGTACTTTATTTCGTCCATCCTTATTCTTTAGCCCGCCAGCCCTGCTCTTTTAGGGCTTCAGATTACTCTCATAAGTCGTCCGCCGCCAAGCAGACAACTTATGGATCGTATCCGAAAAACGAATCTATTCCATAGAAGAATATAATATATCCAAAAGAAAATGATAAAGAAGCAACTATAAAAAGTATATTTGCATCAATATAGTATAAACAAATGCTATAAAAGTATGAAAAAGATCTCTTCCTCCTTCCTAAAAAGTCTCAATTGGCTATTAACCAGCGTACTAATGCTGCTAGGTTTCTCCACATGTGACTCTGAACCGGGAGCCGCCATGTACGGTACTCCTCATGCCGACTTTACAATCAAAGGAAAAGTCGTAAACCAAGAAAATATGCCGATTCCGGATATTGAAATAAAATGTCTGGTAGAACATCATGGCGATAACAGACATTGGTTTGACACGATACCAGCTGTTTCCACAGATCCTGCTGGAGTCTTTCATTGCCAGTTTGAAGAATTTCCAACCGACAAATTACGGATCATAGCAACGGATATAGACGGTCCCCAAAACGGTTCATACGAAAAAGACTCTACGAACCTTACACTTTCCAGCGATGATTATAAGGGAAACACAGGAAGTTGGTTTAAAGGCTCTGTCGAAAAAGAAATAAAGTTCAACCTTAAAAGAAAAGACAAAGAATGAATAAACGTCCCGGATTACGCAAACGCCTTGCATTAGAATTATTCAGAAGCATCCGGAAGAACCGAGCCAAGATACATGAATTGCGTACGCTCTTTTGGGAGTGCACGCTCCGTTGTAACGCCTCCTGCCTCCATTGCGGTAGCGACTGCCATGTCTCGTCCGCCCATCCGGACATGCCGGTCGAAGATTTCCTGAAAGTGATAGACGAAATCACGCCTCACGTGGACCCGCATAAGGTAATGATCACGTTTACCGGCGGAGAAGCATTGGTCCGTAAAGATATCGAAGCATGCGGGCGGGAATTGAACAAACGCGAATATCCCTGGGGAATCGTCTCCAACGGATTGCTGCTCAACCGCACACGACTGGACTCGCTATTGGCGGCCGGAATGCACTCCATCACCATCAGCCTCGACGGGTTCGAAGAGGCGCACAACTGGCTCAGGGGAAACCGCCGGAGCTTCGAAGGCGCTGTCAATGCCATTGCGATGCTGGCAGAAGAGAAGGAAATCGTCTGGGACGTCGTGACCTGCGTCAATCAGAAAAACTTCAAGGACCTGATGCTGCTCAAGGATTTTCTGATCGAGCTGGGAGTCAAGAACTGGCGTATCTTCACCATTTTTCCTGTGGGCCGGGCGGCAGAGACACCGGAATTGCAGATCGACGACACACAATTCACTTGGATCCTCAAATTCATCCGTCATTGCCGCGCCAAGGGAAAGATACATGCTAGTTTTGCCTGTGAAGGTTTCCTCGGCAATTACGAGGGGGAAGTACGCGACCAGATTTTTCACTGCAATGCTGGTATCAGCACGGCATCGGTACTGATCGACGGATCTATATCCGGCTGTCCGAGCATCCGTGCCAACTTCCATCAGGGAAATATCTACAAAGACAGCTTTGTTGATGTCTGGAACAACGGCTTCAAAGAATATCGCAATCGGGAATGGGCACGAAAAGGACAGTGCGCAGACTGCGACATGTTCCGCTATTGCGAAGGAAGCGGTATGCATCTCCATGACGATAGCGGCGACCTGATCACCTGTCATTATCGGAGAATTGAGAATTGACAAAGAGCAATTGACAATATCTTTCCCTCCCTAATTATCAATTCTCCATTGTCAATTGTCAATTGTTTCCTATCTTTACCCACGTAAACTAAAAAACATCAATCATTTCATGAAAAATGCTCTTATCCTATCGGCCTTGCTGACATTAGGGCCGGTCTGTTTCGCTCAACAGACAGAAAAGTATCCTTTGGGCAATTATGAGGAACTTACAGACACCAAACCGCATGACGGCGCAGAAGTCTGGAACAAAATGACAACGCCAACCTGCCTCAGCTGGGGAACAACGGATATCCGCTACAAAAAACTGAATGTCCCCGACATCAAGAAGACAACCCGCTGGCAAGGGAAAGCCTGGAAAGGGGAACGTATCAATGCACAAGCCGTGTTGTGGACTAAAGAAGCGTTGGACGACGTAACGGTCACCGTCAGCGAACTGAAAAGCGGCTCGGCCGTCATCCCGGCTTCTGCCATCACGACGAACTTCGTACGCTATGTCATGACCGACGAGCTGAACAAGGACCGCAAAGGTGGTTGCGGACATCGCGAAAACAAGGCCGAATGGGATTCGTCTGTCGTAGCCGATGTCTTGGATATTGTAAAAATACAGGATATCAAAGCTTGTACGACACAACCGATCTGGCTGAACGTATGGGTTCCATCAGATGCCCGCGCAGGGAAATATAAGGGGACGTTGACCGTTTCAGGAAAGAATTTCCAAGATATGAAACTCCAGGTAGAAATCGACGTGCAGAACCGTACGCTGCCAGCTCCGCAAGACTGGGCTTTCCATCTGGACCTGTGGCAAAATCCCTATTCCGTAGCCCGTTACTACCAGGTTCCTCTTTGGAGCAAGGAGCATTTCGACGCCATGCTTCCGATCATGAAGATGTTGGCCAATGCCGGACAACGGGCCATCACGACCAGCATCATGCATAAACCTTGGGCCGGCCAGACGGAAGACCATTTCGACAGCATGGTAACCCGTATCAAGAAAATCGACGGGACATGGGTATACAGTTATGACGTATTTGACAAATGGGTGGAATTCATGATGAACGAAGTGGGGATCAAAGATATGATCAGTTGCTACACCATGATCCCTTGGGCTTTGACTTTCGACTATTACGATGAAGCGACCAGCCGGGTACAGTTTATCAATGTCAAACCTGGCGATGCCGAATATACCGAATACTGGGGTTCGTTCCTGAAAGACTTCTCCCGTCACCTGCGTAAAAAAGGCTGGTTTGAAAAGACTGCCATCTCTATGGACGAACGTCCTATGGAAGCCATGCGCGAAGCAATCAAAGTCATCAAGCAGGCCGATCCCGAATTCAAGATCACGCTGGCGGGCAACTATCATCCTGAAATCCAATCCGACTTGTATTACCTGAGTATCCCTTACGGCCATAAATTTCCAGAAAACGTAAAAGCCGAACGCGAACGCAAAGGACAGATCAGCACGGTCTACACGTGTTGCTCGGAAGCCTTCCCGAACACCTTTACTTTCTCCGATCCGGCCGAAGCTACTTGGACAGCCCTGCATGCCATCGCCGGAGGCTATGACGGTTACCTGCGCTGGGCCGTAAACAGTTGGACAGCCGATCCCTTGCGCGACTCACGCTTCCGCACTTGGGCAGCCGGCGATACATACAGTATCTATCCTGGCCCCCGCAGTTCGATCCGTTTCGAACGTTTGGTCGAAGGTATTCAGGACTGCGAAAAAATCCGTATCCTCCGCGAAGAGCTGGCAGCCAAAGGGGCTAAAGGCAAATTGAACAAATTAAACAAAGCAGTGGCTAAATTTACCCCGGAAGGCCTGTCCGAAACTCAACAGTCGGCAGCCGAAATGGTAAATGAATTGAATAAATTGCTGAACTCGCTGTAAGCATTCGCCGCTTAAAAACAAAAAAATCATAAAAAAATCCCCGGAGAGTGCATGACTCCCGGGGATTCCTTTTATCTTTACAGCATCGGAACCGTTAGCTCAGCTGGTTTAGAGCGCTGCCTTGACAGGGCAGAGGTCGCCGGTTCGAATCCGGCACGGTTCACACTCCGCCATAAAGCGCCAACCGGCGCTTTTCTTTTTACTTTTCCCGAATAAATACATTAATCGGCGTTCCCGTAAAGTTCCAGTTTTCCCGGATCTTGTTTTCCAGGAAGCGTTTGTAAGGCTCTTTGATCCATTGCGGCAAGTTACAGAAGAATACAAACGAAGGAACCTGGCCGGCAGGAAGCTGCGTAATATATTTAATCTTGATATATTTTCCTTTCCAAGCAGGAGGCGGATAGTTCTCGATGATCGGCAGCATGATTTCGTTCAGCTTGGCTGTCGGAACACGGCGCTGACGGTTTTCGTATACATCTTTGGCTGTTTCCAGCACCTTCAGAATGCGCTGTTTTGTCAATGCCGAAATAAACAGGATCGGAAAATCGGTAAACGGAGCCAGACGCTCACGAATCGCACTCATAAAGGTATCAATCACCTTTTGGCTTTTATCTTCCACCAAATCCCATTTGTTCACACAAACGACCAAGCCTTTCTTGTTCTTCTGAACCAAAGAGAAGATGTTCAAATCCTGACTTTCGATACCTCGGGTGGCATCTAGCATCAACACGCAGACATCCGAATTCTCGATGGCGCGGATCGAACGGATCACGGAATAGTATTCCAGATCCTCATTCACCTTCCCCTTCTTACGGATACCGGCCGTATCCACCAAATAGAAATTCAGGCCGAACTTGTTATATTTCGTGTAAATAGAATCACGGGTCGTGCCAGCAATATCCGTCACAATATGGCGGTCTTCACCGATAAAGGCGTTGATCAAAGAAGATTTGCCTGCATTCGGACGGCCGATGATGGCGATACGGGGCAGCTCTTCTTCGAGCATCTCCTGCTTGTCATCCGGAAGCGTAGCAACGATTTTATCCAACAAATCGCCTGTACAAGAACCGTTGATAGCAGAGATACAGAAAGGGTCACCTAATCCGAAAGAATAAAATTCGGCAGAGGAGGGATGCAATTCGAAGTTATCCGCTTTATTGGCCACAACAATCACAGGCTTCTTGGCACGACGCAGGATAGCAGCTACTTCGTTATCCAAATCCGTAACTCCATTCAAGACATCAACGACAAACAAGATCACGTCTGCCTCTTCAAGAGCGACTTTCACCTGCTTGTTTATCTCTTCTTCAAAAACATCATCCGAATTAATCACCCATCCGCCGGTGTCAATCAGCGAAAATTCTTTACCTGTCCACTCTGCCTTGCCATACTGACGGTCGCGGGTAGTGCCTGCTTCCTCGTTGACAATCGCCTGGCGCGTCTGTGTCAAACGGTTGAAGAGAGTGGACTTTCCTACGTTGGGTCTACCAACTATTGCAACAATATTTCCCATAAACAACTTTTTCTGTCTGTGCTGTTAATTAATCCTGCTGATAACCGAAGTTCTTCAGCATGTTGTCCCGGTTACGCCAGTCTTTTTCTACTTTGACAAACATTTCCAGGAAAACCTTCTTATCAAAGAAGCGTTCGATATCCTTACGTGCCATAGCACCTACCTTTTTCAATGCCTGGCCACGATACCCGATGATGATTCCTTTTTGGGAATCGCGTTCAACAATAATGAGCGCTTTGATATGAATCAGCTCGGCTTCTTCTTTAAACAGCTCAACAACGACTTCCACCGCATACGGGATTTCTTTCTGATAATACAGGAGAATCTTCTCGCGAATGATCTCCGTCACAAAGAAACGGGCCGGCTTATCGGTAAGCGCATCTTTCTCGAAATAGGGAGGAGACTCAGGCATCAGATCTTCTACCCTACGTTTCACGTAATCTATATTAAAATTCGAAAGGGCTGAGATCGGAATGATCTCAGCTTTCGGAAGAAGTTCTTTCCACTCGGCTACCAGCTTTTCCAATTCTGGTTGGGTAGTCGTATCAATCTTGTTAATCAGTAACAGGACCGGACATTCCACTTTCTGGACCTTCTGGAGAAATTCTTCATTCTTGTCGATCTTTTCGACAACATCGGTTACATAAAGCAATACATCGGCATCACCAAGTGCCGACTGAGAAAAATTAAGCATAGATTCCTGCAACTTATAATTCGGATGCAGGACTCCCGGCGTGTCAGAATACACAATCTGCATATCTGCGGTATTCACGATCCCTATGATTCGGTGCCGCGTTGTCTGTGCTTTCGAAGTGATGATCGAGATACGCTCTCCCACCAAACGGTTCATCAACGTAGACTTCCCGACGTTCGGATTACCGACAATATTAACAAAGCCGGATTTATGCTTGTTTTCCATTATATCCCCATTTAAGATAAATTGCACCCCAGGTAAAACCGGCGCCAAAAGCGGCAAGAATCAGATTATCGCCTTTCTTCAGTTTGTCTTCCCACTCCCAAAGGCAGATAGGGATTGTCCCGGCGCTGGTATTTCCGTATTTCTGGATATTGATCATCACCTTTTCCATGTCCACACCCAGACGTTTTGCTGTCGCATCGATGATGCGCAAGTTTGCCTGATGAGGCACGATCCATGCGATATCATCGTGTGTCAGCCCGTTCCGTTCGGCAATCTCGGCAGCAACATCAGCCATATACGAAACTGCGTACTTAAAGACATATTTGCCATCCTGGAAAACGAAATGTTCGCGATTATCCACCGTATCGTGTGAAGGAGGATAGGCCGAACCGCCGGATTTCATAATCAGATGTGAATAGCCTACACCATCGGTACGCAAGATCGTATCCATCACACCCACTTCTTCCGTTGTAGGTTCGAGCAGCACAGCACCACAGGCATCGCCGAACAAAGGACAGGTAGAACGATCTTGATAGTCCGTTATAGCAGTCATTTTATCGCCTGCCACAACAACCACTTTCTTATAGCGTCCCGAACGGATATAATTGGAACCTGTTTCCAAGGCATACAAAAAACCGGCACAAGCCCCCTGCAAATCGAAAGTCATTGCATTCTTGCAACCGGTATGGTAAGCTATAATGGAGGAAGTGGTCGGGAAATGATGGTCAGGCGTAGTTGTTGCTGTGAGGATCACTTCTATCTCTTCCGGGTTCACATTTGTCTTTTCGAGTAACTGCTTCACAGCCCGTATACCCATATATGAGGTTCCCAAGCCCTCACCTTTCAAAATTCGGCGTTCTTTGATGCCAACACGCGTCATGATCCATTCATCCGTCGTATCCACCAACTTCGAAATATCTTCGTTCGTCAACACATCTTCGGGAACGTATCCGCCTACGCCTGTTATTACCGCATTTATCTTATCCATATCTTTAAAAATAAAAAGGACTATATATCCCAATTAAAAAAAAGCCCTAAAAATACTTTTAGGGCTATTTCTTGGTTTATCAAAACTTAATCAGTTAGGATAAACTTACACAGCTGCTTCTTTTTCGATAGCTAACTTACCTCTGTAATAGCCGCATTCGCCGCATACAGTGTGATAAATGTGCCATGCGCCGCAGTTCGGGCAAATAGCCATTGTGGGAGCAACAGCCTTGTCATGAGTTCTTCTCTTGGCTGTTCTTGTCTTACCTTGTCTTCTTTTAGGATGTGCCATGTTTTAATTTATTTAATTGTTATCATTCTCAAGTAAACCTTTCAGACCATCCCATCTCGGATCTGTTGCCACAGGTACGTCGTCATCAATCGCGATATCTTCTTCCACGCTATCGTCTTCGTACTCTTCATCTCCGTCTTCAGTGCTTCTGGCGGTATGCTTCTTCAACTTGGACGACATAGCCTTATTACATTTTCCCGGAGCATGTACATGCTTCATAGGTATTGCCAATGCAATAAATTCATACAGGAACCACGCGAGGTTAATAGCACCTTCGTCTTCCGGTATAACCACTACTTCGTCACTTTCTTCGGCATATTCTTTACCGAACTTTACCACCAGGCGATTATGCGTGTCGATTGGGATTTCCATATCGTCCAGACATCTGTCGCACGGAACCATAACAACACCTTCAATCTGAAAGTTCATTTCAAACATCATGGAAGACCGTTTTACCGTGAGGTTAACCTTCACTTTGCCCTTCTGGACTTGGTCTCCATCAATATCCACAAAAAACTTATTCTCCAATAAATACTCGAATTCGTGTATTCCTGGAGTGAGATTTTTCAAATCTACATTATATAATTTAAACTTTCCCAAAGCCTTTTAGTGTAAAAACCTTGCAAAGGTACGAAAAAACTAAACACAAATGCAACATCTTTGCAGTTATTTTTTACTATCTAAGATTTTAGCCCTTATATTTCCGAAGCTCAATTCGAAAAGTCGTGCCTTTGCCGACTTCCGAACTCTTAACAAATATCCTTCCGCCGTGATAAGATTCGATAATACGCTTTACCAGAGACAAGCCTAGTCCCCACCCACGCTTTTTGGTCGTATAACCGGGATTAAATACGGTTTTAAACTTAGATTTGGCGATCCCCTTCCCGGTATCGGTCACATCGATACGAACGACTTTATCACGTTCCTCCACCTGAAACGTGATTTCCCCCTGCCCTTCCATTGCATCTACCGCATTTTTTGTCAGATTCTCTATAACCCAAGCAAAAAGAGAGTCATTCATCAACACCGGAACCGGCCCGTCGGTAAGATGCGTATAAATCTTGACCTTCGAAGAAATACGTGTGCTCATATAGCTCAAGGCCGAACGGATAGAATTATTGATATCCACTGGGACTGGGTCCGGATTGGAACCGATCTTGGAAAAACGCTCCGCAATCGTTTCCAAACGCTTCACATCTTTTTCCATCTCGTTCAAGAGAGAAGAATCTATATCTTTTGTCCGCAGATATTCCACCCAAGCTATCAAAGACGAAATAGGCGTTCCTAACTGATGAGCCGTTTCTTTAGACAGTCCAACCCACACTTTATTCTGTTCGGCCTTCTTCGTGCTTGCAAGCGCCAGAAAAGCAATCACAATAAAAACGAATACAACCGTAAGCTGCGCATAAGGATAAATCAACAATCGCTTTAGGATGACAGAATCGTCATAATAGACATATTGGAAAGTTCCATCCTCCATATCGATCACAATCGTATTTTTGCTTTTCAGCTCCTTTACTTTTACTTTCTTAAATTCTTCCACATCATTTTCGGGGAAGCTTATATTCTTTACGAACATGATGCTGTCTTTGTCATTACAAAGTACAACCGGGATAGTCGTATTTCCTTCCAGGATTTTCAAAACAAGAGACAAATCCACAGCCGTGTTCTTACTTGCCGTCAAACGAGTAGCCTCCGCCCATACTTCCATTTTCTGGCGTTCTTCCTGGGCCAGATCTTTTATCAGCATATCAGAAACAACAAGTGAAGCGATCGCGATCAGGATAGCCGTAAAAATAAATACAAACTTCAACCGTTGGCGGGAATCATATATACTTTTCATATCGAAATATTCAGTCAATATATATTGAACGATAAAGATAGAATAATATTATATTATACCAGAAGAAGTATCCGGGAACGAAAAAAGCCGACTCAAAACTGAATCGGCTTCCTTCACGGAGAACTTTCGCT
>OGGZ01002697.1_pt1 | contig 11622 bp, 12 predicted proteins | sample 1571371 | NCBI WGS metagenome assembly OGGZ01 (sample SAMEA2582025, study PRJEB24529) | metagenome | biome: Human gut stool | place: China | collected 2011
CTTTGTGCGGTTTGTCACAGGGGAGGGCGTTTGTATTGTCCGCCCCGGTATTCCTTATATAAGGAGGACAGTTGATATGAACAATCCCAGAACTTCCGTCCGCACCCTGACCATGCTGGCTCTGCTCACGGCCATGAGCATCGTGTTCAGCCGGGTGCTGAGCATCTCCACCGGCTTTGTACGGTTCAACCTCGGCAGCCTGCCGGTGCTGCTGGCAGCGCTGCTGTTCGGCCCGGGGGCCGGATTTGCCGTGGGCGCGGTGGCGGATCTGATCGGCGGCGTGCTGTCCGGCTACGCCATCAACCCGCTCATCACGCTGGGTGCCGGAGCCATCGGCTTTGTGGCGGGGCTTGCATGGCAAAAGCTGCCCGAAATGCGTCTGGGCCTGCGGCTGCAGGTAAGCGTACTGCTGAGCCACTTTGTCGGTTCCATGGTCATCACCTCCATGGCGCTGCGCATTTTTTACGGCTACCCCTGGGCAACGCTGGCGGTGCGCATCCCCAATGCGCTGATCCTCAGCGCCGTAAATACGGTGCTGCTGCGCATTTTGCTGGAAAACCGCAGCCTGATGAAACTGGCAAAAAAATAAGAAGGTGTTTTGATGAACTACGAACAGGCAATGGAATACATCCACGCGGTGCAGTGGGCGGGGCATAAGCCCGGGCTTACCCGTACCCGCACCCTGCTGGCTGCACTGGGCGACCCGCACAAAAAGCTGCAATTCGTCCATGTGGCGGGCACCAACGGCAAGGGCAGCACGGCGGCAATGCTGGCTTCCTGCCTGCAAGCCGCCGGTTACCGGGTGGGACTGTATACCTCGCCCTTCATCAACCGGTTCAACGAGCGCATCCAGATCAACGGGCAGCAGATCCCGGACGAGGCGCTGGTAAAGCTGGTGGAGCAGGTAAAGCCTGCCGCCGATGCCATGGAGGACGTGCCCACCGAGTTCGAGATCATCACCGCACTGGGAATGCTCTATTTTGCGCAGCAGCAGTGCGATATCGTAGTGCTGGAGGTGGGACTTGGCGGCACGCTGGATTCTACCAATGTCATCGAAACGCCCGCCTGCGCGGTGATCACCGCACTGGGCATGGATCACGTCAAGGAACTGGGTCCCACGCTGGCGGATATCGCCGCTGCCAAGGCCGGCATCATCAAGCCGGGCTGCCCGGTGGTGAGCTACGGCGGCGCACCGGAAGCAGACGCCGTGCTGCGCCGGGTGGCGGCGCAGCAGAATGCGCCCCTTACCGAGGTGGATTTTGCCAAGCTGCAGATCACCGGCGGGGATCTGGACGCAGTTACCTTCAGCTTTGACGGGCTGGATGGGGTGCGCCTGCCGCTCATCGGCAGCTATCAGCCCCGCAACGCCGCGCTGGCTATTACCGCCCTGCGGGTGCTGCGGCAGCACGGCTGGAACATCCCGGAAAGCGCCATCCGCACCGGGTTGGAGCAGGTGAGCTGGCCCGGGCGCTTTGAGCTGCTGCGCTACAGCCCGGCCTTTGTGCTGGACGGCAGCCACAACGCCCACGGGATGCGCGCCACGGTGCAGAGCCTGAAAGACCGCTTCCCCGGGCAGAAATTCGTCTTTCTGGTCAGCATCATGGCAGACAAGGACGTGGACGAGATGCTGGCGCTGCTGGCACCGCTGGCCGAGCGGTTCGTGACCGTGACGGCGCACAACTCCCGCGCCATGCCTGCGCAGACACTGGCAGAGCATATCCGCGCCTACGGCTGCACCGCCGAGGCAGCGGACAGCATCGAAGCCGGTGTGGCGCGTGCGGAAGAACTGGGCGGCGAAGGCCCGGTATGCGCACTGGGCACGCTGTATTTCTCCGGTGATGTCCGGCAGGCCTTTGCCCGCCTGAATGCGTAACGATGCAGAAAAAATATTTTTGAATACAAGCAGAGCCGGACAGCCCGCGGGCTGTCCGGCTCTGCATTTTTATAAAGAAAATATTAGATCCGCAGCTGCTTTTTTGCCATTTGCAGCGCACGGCGCAGCGGGCGGTAGAGCAGCAGCATCAGCACAAAATTGCCGACGCCGTGCAGCGCATCGTAGCTCAGGCCGCTGAGCCACCAGCTCAGGGCAAAGGCGGGCGTTTTGGCAAACAGATACACCGCCGCGCACAGCCCGCCGAAGCACAGGCCGTACAGCCCGCTGAGCACCGCCCAGAAAAAGGCGTAGTCCATGCGGCGCAGCAGCCATGCCAGCAGCGCCAGCAGATACCACACATACAGGTACATCACCCACCACAGGCCAAAGCCGTACAGCACGCCCTGCAGCAGGATAAATACCGTGATAGCGCCGGGCGTCTCCCGGGGCAGTTCCAGCGCAAACAGGATGATGAGCAGGCTTACCGGCTCCAGATTGGGCAGACCGCTCATGGCCTGCTTGCTCACCACCAACAGCGCACCCATCAGGCCGCTGAGCACCAGCCGCAGCACCCGAGTGTGCAGCGCCACCGGCTTTTTAGCCCTTGGTGTAGGTAAAGGCATAACTGTCACCATCGTGGAGTTCGATGTCGGCCACGCCCACCGTGGTCATCTCACCGGCAGCATCGGTCAGGCACCACCAAGCCTGATCTTTATTATAGTCGGCGGTCTCGCCGTTCACGGTGGTCACAAAGCCGGCATCGGCTTCTTCCTGACTGATGATACCGGCCTTGGCCAGTGCGGTGCTCAGCTTTTCGCCGTCGGTCACGTTCAGCAGAACGCTGGATACGCTGCCGTCCGCAGCGGTAACGGTGAACTCCACCGTGGCCTGTGTCTCGGCGGCAGCGGAAGAAGCAACCTCAGAAGAAGCCACGGAGGAAGCGGCATCGGAGACAGCGCTGGAAGCAGTGGAGGACGCAGAAGCACCGCAGCCTGCCAGCAGGCAGACGGACAGCACAGCACTGAGGGTCAGGGCAGCAAATTTATGCAGAGTGTTCATGGTTCAAGATCTCCTTGTTTCGTGTTTTGTGTGCAGAGCGCACGGCAGATATAGTACCATGAAACCGGCTGAAAATCAACGTTTTTTCTGCATGGCTTCAAAATATGCGGCGGCGACACCTACCTGATTGGCTTCACTGCTGAAGGCGCAGGGCACGATCTGGCAGCGGGGCAAGCCCTCCATGTAAGCCTGTCCCGCCCGGGAGGCGTACAGTCCATTGTAGGCGCTGCGCAGGCTTTCCAGCAGCAGGGGCTGCTTGCTGATGCCACCGCCGATGGCCACCTTTTCCACATCCAGCAGAACGGTCAGGTTGTAGATCTGCACCGCCACCGCGTGGCAGAACCGCCGCAGCACCTCTAAGGCTTCCGGTTCTCCGGCGTTGGCGGCGGCAAAAAAGCTGCGTCCGTCCAGCGGGGCGTCCTCCGGCAGCGCCTTGCGGGCGCGGTACCATTTAAGCAGATTGCTGGTGCTGCACTGGCAGGCCATGTTCTGGTCCGGGGCGTCCCACGCTTCGGCGTTGGTGTTGACAAAGCTGTACTCCCCGGCGGTAAAGTGCACTCCGCGCACCAGCTGCCCGTTGGCAATGATGCCGCCGCCCACGCCGGTGCCGATGATGAACACCGCCGCGTTGCAGCAGCCTTTCAGCGCGCCGTTTGCCAGCTCTGCCATGGCGGCTGCCTTGCCGTCGTTTTCCAGGATGACGGGACAGCCGCACTTTTCTGCCAGCAGCTGCCCCACCGGGGTGGCGGTATTGTACAGCAGCGCCCCGCCGTTGGACACATAGCCGGTGCGGTTATCCACAAAGCCCGGCAGTGCCATGGCAATGCCGGTTACCTCGTCTTTGTGGGGCGCATACAGCCGGTAGACCGTATCCAGAAACTGCACCTGCGTATCTTGCGGCGTGGGCACCGCGCCGCTGTCCGTGCGGTGCATCTGCTCATCCATGACCGAGTATTTGATCTCGGTTCCGCCTACATCAAAAACCATGACCTTCATCTTGTAACCCTCCTGCAAACGGTCGTTTTCTGTCCCTATTATGGCAAATCATCGCGGGAAAGTAAAGCCCCGGCGGTAAAAATGAAAACTGCAAAAATCACCCCGGCTTGCGGTTGCAATCCACCCTGCCCTGTGATATCCTGAAAAGAGAGTATCTATTATATAAAGGAAGAAACTGCCATGGATTGCAAACTGCGTGCCAAAAACTGCGGCGGCTGCCCACTGCTGGGGCTGGACTATGCCGCGCAGCTGAAACAGAAGGAAGAAAAAGTGCGGGCTCTTTTGGGCAAATACGGCCCGGTGCACCCCATCCGGGGCATGGAGCAGCCTTACCACTACCGCAATAAGGTGATCTCCACCTTTGCCCCCGGCTGGGGTGGAAAGCTGACCTCCGGCATCTACGCGGCAAACAGCCATAAGGTGCTGCCGGTGGAAAGCTGCCTGCTGCAGGACGAAGTGCTGGACAAGACCATGCAGGCGGTGCGGGCTGCCGCCAACGCCTGCCGCTACCAGCCCTACGATGAGGACAAGGGCACCGGCCTTGTGCGCCACTGCCTGCTGCGGCGGGGTGTAGCCACCGGGCAGGTGATGGTGGTGCTGGTGACGGCGCAGCCGGTGCTGCCGGGCGCAAAGAACTTTGTCAAGGCGCTGCTGGCGGAAACTGCGCAGCGCGGCGTGACCGTGACCACCGTGGTGCAGAACGTGAACAGCCGCAAGACCAGCGTGGTGCTGGGCGAAGCGGAAAAGGTGCTGTACGGCAAGGGGTTCATTCTGGACACCCTTTGCGGCAAGACCTACGCCATCAGCCCGCGCAGCTTTTATCAGGTGAACCCGGCGCAGACCGCCGTATTGTACGGCCTTGCTGTGAAAGCCGCAAAACTGACCGGCAAAGAGGTGGTGCTGGACGCCTACTGCGGCATCGGCACCATCGGCCTGACCGCCGCCGACCATGCAAAGCAGGTGGTGGGCGTGGAACTGAATCGGGACGCTGTGCAGGATGCCATTGGCAACGCAAAGCACAACGGCGTAAAGAACGCCCGCTTCTTTGCCGCCGATGCCACCCGCTGGATTAGTGAAGCCGCCGCAGCAGGGGAGAAGGCAGACGTGATCTTTATGGACCCCCCGCGCGAGGGCTCTACCCCGGAATTCCTTGCCAGCGTGGCGCGTATGGCACCCAAGCGTGTGGTTTATGTCAGCTGCAACCCCGTCACCCTTGCCCGCGACCTTGCCACCCTGACAAAGCTGGGCTATAAGGCCGAGGGCTTTACCCCGGTGGATATGTTCCCGCATACGGAGCATATCGAGACGGTATGCGCATTGTCCAAACCAGATATCCACGGCAAAAAGCCGTCCGGGAGACGTTGAAGCTTTTTTATCGCGAGTCAAAAAATGGTGTGACATTCAAACAGCATATTTGCGATATGCAATGCTACGCTGTTGCATTAAAAAGTTGAATTGCTAGTTGAATGAAAATAAGCGGTTCCCGGTTGAGAAAAGTTTTGCGGAGTGATATACTAATATTGTATGTACCCGGACAGGGGTGTCAGTTCACAGAGCGAGATAATTTGTAATGGATGGCTATTTCTTTATTTTAACGACCATTGATCTTTTTGTGCTTGGCTTTATGTGCCTTCTTACAAAGCTGAGCGAATCTTTGAATAAAAAGCAGAAGCGCGGGTTCTTTCTGGCCTTTGCGCTGATCGCGGCGATCTCGGTGCTGGAGGTCATCACCATTGTGGTAGACGGCACACCGCCGGGCTACCGCTGGCTGAATATTTTGTCCAACTATCTGGGCTTCGGGCTGACACCGGCGGTGGCGCTGTGCCTTGTATATGTGCTGGACAAAAAATCCGTCATCCGGCGCGGGTTCAAGGCAGCGGTCTGCTGCGAGGGTGTGTATCTGCTTTTTCTGGCGGCAACGCTGCCCTATGGACCGGTGTTCTCGGTAAGCGCGGAGAACCTTTACGCCCGGGGCGAGCACTTTTACATTTATGTCATAATGTATTATGCCTCCATGCTGTACCTTATGGTGGCTACGGTGCGTACGGCGGCGGTCTTTCAGAACCGCAGCCATCCGCTGATCTACCCGCTGGTCCTGTTTCTGGGCGCGGAGACTGTGATTCAGATCGCGCTGCCGAAGCTGCACGTCACGTGGTTGTGCGTCACCCTGCTGTCTGTGCTGTACTATATTTATTGCAGCGAGATGTGGAACCAGCTGGACGCCCTGACCGGGCTGTTGAACCAGAACAGCTACCTGAACCGCACCGCCGAGATGTGCCGCAGCGGCGGGATGCTGGTGGTGTTCGATGTGGACGACTTCAAGCAGATCAACGACCGCTACGGCCATTTGCAGGGAGATGTCTGCCTTGCCGAGATTGCAGACTGCATCAAAAAAGCTTATGCCCGCTGCGGCTACTGCTACCGCATTGGCGGCGATGAATTCTGCGTGCTGCTGAAGGACGAAGCAAGCGAAGCCTGCTGCGCAGCAACGCTGCAAACTCTGCTGGCAGAGCGGCGCAAGACGCTTGCCATTTTGCCGACGGTCTCCCTTGGCTCTGCCGTCTTTTCCGGGGAGGACGTGGTCGCAGTGAAGGACCGTGCCGACCGCGCGCTCTACTGTGCTAAAAAGGAACAGAAGGCCCGCGCCGCAGCGGCAAAGCACGCAGGCAGAGAGCGGACAGCCTGAAGCCCTGCCCGCACACCTTATAAACGGAGGAACACCGATGAACACAGACTGGAACAGCCCGCAGGGCGATTTTGATACTGCTGAAAAGCAGGGGGAACTGCTGATGCTGCTCAGCCGGCAGCAGGTCACCGTGCACACATGGGACGACCCGGACTTTGATTACATGGAAGAGCAGGATCTGGCACTGGTGGTGCAAAGCCCCTCCGGCACAGAGGATCTGCTGATTGAGCTGTGCGGGGAGTTCTCGGTGTTTTTTGAAAAGTGGCACGGCGAGTACGCCGCCACCGCCGAGGGCTACGCGCAGCTGCAGCAGGACATCACCGCCATTCTGGACGGCAAAGCGGGCGCACTGAGTCTGTACGCAGAGAACGGCTGGCAGGGCACGGTGCTGTGCACCGAGCTGCCCGGCGCAGAGGATGCCGCTGCGGCGCTCAAGCGCTGCTGGCAGGCGGCAAAGCCGGACAACGCCCTGCCTGCGGGCAGTCGGCTGGAGCTGGTGTGCTGGGACCCGGCACAGAACCGGAAAGTGCAGCTCCCGGCAGAATAATAGAACAAAAAGGTCGCTGCACAAAATGCGTGCAGCGACCTTTTTTCTTTGGCTAGAATTCAAAAGAATTTTTTATAGATGCTGAAAGTCGCATAGGGTAGCATCCTCGCCCTCTCCGTCACCTACGGTGACACCTCTCCCAAAGGGAGAGGCCTTGGCAAAGAGATGAAGCTTATGTGGACTGCCAAAGGCTCTCCCTTTGGGAGAGCTGGCAAATCCATAGGATTTGACTGAGAGGGCGAGCTTGCTAAAAAATAGCTGCAATAAAAGACATACGAATTTTTATACGATTTGTTGTTTCTTGAAATGATTCGCCACATAGTTTGCGATTGCGGAAGCCGCAGCGCCCAAAACGATGCCCAGCACTGCGCCGCCGAGGATATCGGTGGGGAAGTGCACATAGAGGTACAACCGGGTAAAGGCGATAAAGGCTGCCAGCACCAGCGCGGGTGCGCCAAGCTTCCGGTTTTGCAGCCAGAGCGCGTAGGCTGCCGCCACCCCGGAGGCAGTGTGCCCGGAGGGGAAGGAGTGTCCGTGCGGACGCGCCACCAGCATGGTGATGGAGGTGTTGAGATCACAGGGGCGGGGACGGGCGAACAGCGGCTTGAGGAAGAAGTGCCCCGCCGCCATGTACAGCACCAGCGCCACCGCCATGGCAAAGCCTGCTTTGCGGGTGCGCCGGAAGAGCAGAAGCAGCAGAGTGAACGCGATCCAGATCTCGCCGTGGGCACCGGCGTAATCAAAAAAGATGGAGATCGCGTTCATTACCGGGTTGCGGAACTGGTACAGCCAGTCCAGAAAAGCAAACTCAAAGGGCATGGGTTCCTCCTTTTGGGCGGTGAAAGAGCGGATTTTTTATACAATATAGCATATAAATATTAAAAAATACAGAATGCGCTGTAAATTTGCCTTTATGGCAGGGAAAAATCGGTTTCTGGCTGCTCCATCTGTTCCAAGGTGGGGTAGCTGTCGATGGCGCCGTGATGCTGCACGCTGATAGCGCAGAAGCGGTTGGAAAAAATCAGATACTCGGTCAGGCGCTTGCGGGAAAGCTTTGGCAGCTCGGCGGCGGTCACGCCGTCCCGCTGCAGCTGCCACAAAAACGAGCCGATAAAGCCGTCTCCCGCGCCGGTGGTGTCCACCGCCGCCACCTTGGGGCTGCGGGCATGGGCGCTGGCGGTGCGGGTATAGGCGCGGGCACCCTTGCTGCCGCAGGTGTACAGTACCAGCTGCACATCCCCGGTAAACAGCCGGGGCAGCGCGGCTTCAATATCCTCCGTGCCGGTGAGGAAGGGCAGCTCCTCGTCCGAAAGCTTCAGGATATGGGTCAGGGGAAGAAACTGCCACACGGTCTGGCGCAGCTGCTCCCGGTCCGGCCAGAGAGGGAAGCGGAGATTGGGGTCAAAGCTGAGGATGGCACCCGCCTCCCGCGCGGCAGTGATGGCGGCCAGATGGGCGTAGCGCATGGGGCTGTCCACCAGCGAGACGCTGCAAAAATGCAGGGCAAAGGCCTGTGAGAACCAGCCCGGGTCGATCTGCTCCGGGGCGTACAGCAGGTCTGCGGAGGGCTTGCGGCAGAAGCTGAAAGTGCGCTCGCCGTTTTCCGCTAAGCTGACGAAGGACAGCGCGGTGCTGGCTTTACTGGTAAATTCCAGATGGGAAAGCTCCACGCCGCAGGCGGCAAGCGCCCGGGCAATCTTGTGGCCAAAGGGGTCGTCGCCCAGCTGACTCAGCAGTGCACTGCGGCCGCCCAGCCGGGCAACGGCGGCGCAGACATTGGCCGGAGCGCCGCCCACCCGGGGGCTGAAGGCGGGGACTTCGTCAAAGCTGCACCCCACCCGGGAGGGGATCATATCGATCAGCGCTTCGCCGATGGAAAATAAGATCCTGTCGGACATAGGGCTTCTTCCTTTCTGCATTCAGGTGTGCCGCAGGATACGGCAGTGTACAGTATACACCCGCAGGGCGCTGTGCGCAACTGCTTCTTTTATACGGTAATGGGCGGGTTTTGCGGTTGACTTGCGGCGGCAGATATGCTACAATTTCCAGACGTATGCAACAACAGGAAAAGGAAAAAGTGTATGGATCTGACAAAACAGTTCTTTAAATATGTCTCGCAGAATATTTTCGGCCTGCTGGGCACTTCGTGCTATATTCTGGCCGATACCTATTTTATTGCGCAGGCTGCCGGCACAGACGGCGTTACCCTGCTCAACCTCTGCCTGCCCATCTACAACTTTATTTTTGCCATTGGCTCCATGATCGCGCTGGGCTCGGCGACCCGCTACGCCATTGCCAAGGCACAGAACGATGCCCGGGGACAGCGGTATTTTTCCAATGCCATCCTGTGCGCCGTGCTGGCGTCCATCCCGTGGATGCTGGCGGGTGCCTTTGTGCCCGGGGCGCTGCTGCGGCTCATGGGCGGCGATGCGGGCATCGTGGCACTGGGCATCCCCTATGCCCGCATTTTTCTGCTGTTCACCCCGTTTTTTATGTGCAACTACATCGTGTCGGCCTTTGTCCGCAACGACGGCGACCCCTCCCTTGCCATGGTGGCGACGTTGAGCGGCAGTCTGTTCAATGTGGTGTTCGACTATATCTTCATGTTCCCCCTAGGGCTGGGGCTGGCCGGTGCGGCGCTGGCAACGGCGGTGTCGCCTATCATCAGCATCGCCATTTGCAGCCGTCACTTCTTTAAAAAGGAGAACACCCTGCAATTCGTGCGGCAGCTGCCCTCGGCAAGGCTGCTGGGGCAGAGCTGTCAGCTGGGCATCTCCGGCTTTGTGGGCGAGCTTTCCTCCGGCGTGACCACCACGGTGTTCAACTTTCTGCTGCTGGGGCTGGCGGGTAACGTGGGCGTAGCAGCCTACGGCGTGGTGGCAAACTTTGCGCTGGTGGCTACCGCCATCTTCAACGGCGTGGCGCAGGGCGCACAGCCGCTGGTGAGCCGCTGCTACGGTCAGAACGACCGCGCCGGGGCGCGGAAGCTGCTGCTGCTGGGCAGCGGCACCGTGCTGGTGCTGGCGGCGGTGCTGTACGCTGCGGTGTTCGGCCTGACCGATACCTTTGTAAGCTGGTTCAACAGCGAGAACTCGGTGCAGATGGCGCAGTACGCCCACACCGGGATGCGGATGTACTTTGTGGGCTACTTTTTTGCGGGCTTCAACATCATGGCGGCGGGCTATCTGAGCGCCGTGAACCGCCCGGCGGAGGCTTCCATCACCTCCATCTGCCGGGGCATGGTGGCCATCGTGGCCTGTTCGCTGGTGCTCAGCGCGGTGTTTGGGATGCCGGGCGTATGGGCGGCATTCCCGGCTTCGGAGCTGCTCACCGCGCTGCTGACCCTGTTTCTGCTGCGCAGAAAAGAGAGCGGAAAAGCTTAAATATACATCTCCTGTTCCCGCATGGTCTCCTCGGGCGTAAGCCCGGCCTGTGCGGCGCGACCGGTCAGTGCCCGCCATTGTGCAGGGGACTGGCCGGTTTCTTTTTTGAATACCCGGCACAGGTAGTTGGCCCCGGAAAAGCCGCACAGGCTTGCCACCACGTCCAGCGTGTACTCCCGGTGCAGCAGCAGCCGCTGCGCGGCTTCAATACGCACGGTGGTCAGGTATTTGCCCGGCGGCACGCCCACGGCGGCGGTAAAGGTGCGCACAAGATGGCTTTTGGAGACGCCCAGCCGCTCGCTGAGCTCCTCCACGCCGTACAGTCCGGCATAGTTGGCGCGGATATCCTCAATAGCGGCCTGCACCAGCGGCGGCAGGGCGGGCGCGGCGCTGTCGGCATCCGCCAGCTCGCACAGCAGGGCAAAGGCCAGCTGGCTGCGGGCACGGCTGTGGGTGGGCTTTTCCTCGGCAAGCCGCCCCATCAGCTCAGCGGCGGCAGGGCAGGTCTCGCCTTTGGCAAGGTAGGGCAGCTCCCGCAGACCGTTTAAAAACTGCGTGCTGGCCTGTCCGGTCAGCTGGATGCACAGCAGATGGCAGTTGTCCTCCGGGGTCAGGGTGAGCGGGGCGCGGCTTAAGATCAGATGTCCCGCCGCAGCGGACTGCGGCGGCAGCACCAGCACAGAGCCGGAAGGCGCAGCCGATGCCCCGGGCAGGGAAGCTGTGCATCTGCCGCTGGAAACAAGGCAGACCCACAGCCCCTCGCCGGTCAGGGTGCGGGGCGCGGAAAGCTGCACATCCAGCAGCGCAGCCGGTGCGGCGATGGTGTTCCAGTCAAACAGCAATATCTGACACCTCTAATCAATAAAATGCTATTTTATATCACAAAATTATCTGTTATTATAGTACCAACGAAACAACACGTCGTCAAGGGCGTGAAACACCAAATATTTACGGAGGATAACGATTATGGCTTCCATTAGCTGCCAGCACATCTACAAGATCTATCCGGGCGCAACTGCCCCGTCTGTTACCGACTTCAACCTGGAGATCCAGGATAAGGAGTTCATCATCTTCGTCG
>OGGZ01002700.1_pt1 | contig 11605 bp, 10 predicted proteins | sample 1571371 | NCBI WGS metagenome assembly OGGZ01 (sample SAMEA2582025, study PRJEB24529) | metagenome | biome: Human gut stool | place: China | collected 2011
AAAAAAGAAGTCGAAAGGTCTGAAATTAATACGGTTATATTTGATATTGGTAATGTATTAGCTAAATTTGTTCCTATGCAATATCTTAAATCTATCGGGTATGATGGAGAAGAAAGAGATGAAATATTCAATGCCATTATAGAAAATGATATCTGGAATGAATATGATAAAGGAATTATGACAGAAACTGAAGTCATAAATAAATATATAGAAAGATATCCGGAGTTAGAAGATGCAGTCAGAAAAGTATTCTCTGATATGAAAGGTATCGTAAGACGCTTTGAATATACCGATGAATGGATAGAGAGTCTGAAAGAGCAAAATATCAGAGTTTTGTACTTATCAAATATTAGTAAGACTTTATATAATGACTGTGAGGAAGAACTTAATTTCATATCTGATATGGACGGAGGAATTCTGTCTTTCGAAGAAAAATGTTCTAAGCCTGATTCAGAGATTTATAAAAAGCTTATTAATAAATATAATTTAGAGCCTGATGCATGTATATTTGTTGATGACAGACAGGCAAATATCAAAGCAGCAGCAGACAACGGATTAAATGGAATATATTTTAACTCATATGATGAGGCAAGCAGGGAAATAGTAGAATTAATTAACAAAAGAAATACAATTTAGTAATATAAACCTCTTGACAACGAGTGCAATAACTGTATAATGTAGTTATGAAAACTACATTATACAGTTATTTGTGTTTTAAAATAGAATGGAGGGTTACACATGGATTGTGGAATTACTAAAAAGAAAAGTTATCTGGAACAGAAGATTGCTATACCTAAGTATACATTAGGTGAAGAATTGATAAGCTCTATTTCCCATGGAGTAGGTGCAGGACTAGGAATTGTAGCATTATGCCTGTGTGTCTCATTGGCATATAGACACCAGAATATGTGGGGCGTGGCAAGCAGCTGGGTATTCGGAATATCATTGATTATTTTATATAGTATGTCATGCATTTACCATGCATTAAAGCCTAATAATGCTAAGAGAGTAATGAGAATATTTGACCATTGTACGATTTTCTTATTAATAGCAGGAACATATACACCATTTACACTTGTATCATTAAGAGATAGTGTTGGCTGGATATTATTTGGAGTTATATGGGCAGCAGCCGTAATCGGTATCATTCTTAATGCTATTGATATGGAGAAGTTCAAGGTAATATCGATGATATGTTATCTTGCAATGGGCTGGGCAATTATATTTGCGTTTAAGCCACTTATAAGAGCAGTTCCTGGTAAAGGTATTGAATTATTAGTTGCAGGTGGAATCTCATATACAATCGGTGCAGTTATATATGGAATTGGAAGTAAAGTGAGATATATGCATTCAATCTGGCACTTCTTTGTATTGGGCGGAAGTATACTTCATTTCTTATGCATATATATGTATGTACTGTAAAAGCAATTTCTTTAAAGTTTTATTTACCTATGATATAATGATGAGAAAGTATTTGTAATTATGTAAAAAGTTTTCGCCGAGGTAATAGAATTGAATGAAGAAAGATATGCTAAAATAAGCAATTGGTTTCGTGACAACGAAAAGAGAATGAAAATATTGAACATATTATATAAAGGTCTGCCAACAGTTACAATGGTTGAATATGCAGTCCTGGTAATATTTGAAATATTTCAGGGTAAAGATAAAATGGAAGAAATAATCAGAGTAATTATTGTTCCATTAATTACATTTGGAATATGTACAGCTGCACGTAAAGTAGTTAATGAAAAACGACCTTATGAGGCAATGAATATTACACCATTAATAAAGAAAGATAAAAAAGGACAATCATTTCCAAGCAGACATGTATTATCAGCAACTATTATTGCAATGGCATCAATGTATGTTAATGTGCAGCTGGGTATTATTATGATGTTAATAAGTGTTGCTATTGCGGTTATAAGACCGGTAGCAGGTGTTCACTATATACGTGATGTAATCGGGGGTTTGGTAATGGGAATTGTATGTGGGGTTATGGGATTCTATGTATTTTAGCCATACACATCGGTCTGAGTGTATGGCTAAATAACTATGATTTCATAAGTTTTGGTAAATCACGTTTGTCTAATACAACTATAAATGAATATTCCTTTTTAATTGGAATATCAGGGTCTAGATTCATAACAATCTCGTTATTGTCACGAATACCTATAACATTGATATTTAAGCGCTTACGGAGATTAAGTTCACGTAAAGTTTTGCCTATCCAGTCCTCTCTTGCTGCAATTTCTATCATTCGTATCGTATTTGATAATTCAATAAATTCCTTGAAGTTACCGGAAATAAGGCTTCTTGCAACACGAAGTCCTGATTCCTTCTCGGGAATAATTACCTTATCAGCACCGACCTTTTTAAGTATTGTTGAGTGAATTTCTTCACCAGATTTTGCCATAATATAAGGAACACCGGCCTCTTTACAAAGAATTGTTGCCATAATACTTGCATCAAGATTACCTGTAATAGAGATAATTACACCGTCCATATTAGAAAGACCAAGAGACTCCATAGTCTCCTTATCACATACATCAACCTTCATTGCACGTGTAACATATGGTGCAATTTCATGAACTTTTTCTTCGTCTATATCAATAGCAAGGACTTCAGCACCGATTTGTGCGAGCTCACGTGCAACACTTTCTCCAAATTTTCCTAAGCCAAATACTGCAAAAGTTTTCTTTTTCATACTAATCCTCATTTCTCTACATTCATTTATTTTATATAATTATCCAACAGTAATATCCTCACGAGGGAACATTGCCAGACCATATTTACTTTTTCTTGAACTGAATATGATAGGCAGAGTCATTGGACCGAGTCTGCCGGCATACATACATATGATTATAATGACTTTACCTGATAAATCAAGTGTGGCAGTATAATCTCTTGTAAGTCCTACGGTTCCAATTGCGCTTGTCGATTCAAACACAATGTCAAGTAAATCGCCACCTGTATAAGTCGATAATATTATTATACTCGTAAATAAGAAACATAAACTTGCTAAGACAACAGCTAAAGCCTTTCTCATAGTTCTGTTTGGGATACGTCTGCCATAGGCTGTTCCGTATTCGCTGCCTTTTACAGCCGACATTGCAGCAATAATGATAAGCGCAAGCGTAGTAGTCTTGACACCACCTGCCGTTCCAACCGGAGAACCACCGATAAACATAAGAATCAGACAGAACAATGTAGTTGCATCACGCATACCCTTCTGTGAAAATGTAAAGAACCCTGCCGTTCTTGTGGTAACGGACTGGAAAAATGATGCAAGAATTTTATGAGGAACAGACATATTTCCTATGGTAGCAGGATTATTATATTCGAAAGCAAATACAATGACTGCACCGATTATAATAAGCGAAATACTGACTGTCAGAACTATTTTAGTATGCAGACACAGTCTGTTAAAGAAGGCAGTATGTGGCATTTCTTTATTTCTTATGGCACGTATATTCTTTAAGATGTCAAACCACACGATAAAACCAAGTCCTCCCATTGTAATAAGAAACATTGTCGTAAGATTTACGTTAACATTTGTTGCATATCCGGCAAGACTGGATGGCCCGATTAAGTCAATACCTGCATTACAGAATGCAGAAATTGAGGTAAATACAGATATCCATATGCCTTTAGCCAGTCCGAAATCAGGAATAAATGTAAATGAATAGAAAAATGCTCCAATAAATTCAATTGTAAATGTTCCGATAAGAACTTTGTGTGTAAATCTGACAAGTCCGGATAGCGAATCCAGGTTAAATGCATCCTGCAGCAGCATACGACCCTTTAAAGTTACCTTTTTGTGTAAAAGCAACATAAGAGAAGTTGTAAATGTAATGATGCCGAGTCCGCCGCATTGTATAAGAAATAATATAACAATTTGTCCAAAAAGACTCCAGTGTTCGAATGTATTTACAACGACCAGACCAGTCACACATACTGATGTGGTAGATGTAAAAAGTGCATCGACAAAAGGTGTGTAGGTGCCGTCAGCTGATGAAACCGGCAGCATTAGTAATAAAGAACCTCCGACAACTGTAAGCAGAAATCCGAGGGCAATCATTTGTGTGGTTGAAAGTTGCAATTTATGCTTAGGATTAGATAAGCTCATTTTAAACCTCATTTCTTAAAACATTAATATATGTATATTATAAAGGTAAAAATATATTTTGCAATAATAAATAAATAAATGTGAGATAAATGTGAATAAAATCTGATTGACAAAATAATATATGAATGGTATCATATTAAAGCGCGTTAAACGTGAAATGCGGATGTGGCGGAACTGGCAGACGCGCTAGACTTAGGATCTAGTGGGAGACCGTGCAGGTTCGATTCCTGTCATCCGCACTACAGGAAAGCTTAGTATGCTCTACGGGATGGAGAATAGGCTTTCCTTTTTTGTGGTAGATTAGTTTGATTTAGAAAGAGAATGATAGATATGTATGAGAATATATTTAGTCTGGAATTACCGGTAGGAGAGAGATTAAAGCTTGTAAGAAACAGATTAGTGCCTGAAGAATATAAAGAGTTAAGTAATAGTGAATTAGAGAAGAAGAATCTAAAAAGAATTTCCATTGTAACAGGAATTCATGGAGATGAGATGGAGGGACAGTATATCTGCTATGAACTCATTAAGAGAATAGAGGAGAATAGAGATTGTCTTAAAGGGATAGTAGACATTTACCCGGCTGTAAATATGTTAGGTTTAGACAATGCAATCCATACAATACCAAAAGAGCGACTTGATATGAACCATATATTTCCAGGTTCGGCAAACGGAAGAATGATGGAGAGAATTGCATTTGCATTAACGGAAAATGTCCTGGGTTCTTCAATATGTATCGATGTCCATGGAAGTGACATCTTCTCAAGAGAAAGCTTGCAGGTCCGATTAAATGAGGATTTTGCGGATAAAGTTTTACCATATGCAAGACTTATAAATGCAAATGTAATATGGATTAATCCAAATCCCACTGTGTCAGATTCGACACTTACACATAGCTTAAATTGTATGGGGGTTCCTGCATTTGCGGTAGAATGTGGCATAGGTAACTCAATCAATAAAGCTGATGGAGATAAGATTGTCGAGGGAATATTCAATGTGATGTCGGAATTTGAAATCTGGAGTGGAGAAAAATACAATGTATCAGAGGCTCCGGTCTGCAATGATGATGGTGTGGAATTCATAAGAGCTGATAAGTCTGGATTATTTATTTCGGAAATCAGTGACTTTGCAGAATTGAAAGAGGGACAGCTTATAGGTAGAATAGTCGATGTTATGAAAAATGAAGTGCTTCAGGAAGTCAGGGCTAATCATGATGGCATTTTATTTACCATAAGAGAATTTCCGATGGTGTATGAGGGTGCTTTGCTGGCACGAATACTTATATGTGGGGATTAATTAGGAGGGTAGTGCGAAAGAATCGCACTGATGTGCCAATCCATTCGCACAGCTATTTGCTTTAGAGCGAAGGCAAATAGCCTATATGGCAAGTCAGAAATCGCCTTTACGAATTTCTGACTGCCTTATCGCAAATAAATTGCTCAGAAATGAGGATAGCAATGAATAAGGTAGAAATATGCAGAATAAAATCGCCATACAGAGATGATATGGTAGTTAATGGATATTTATTTGGAAAAGGTGAAGAATCAGCATGTATTATTGGTTCAATGCGAGGTACAGAGATTCAGCAGACTTATATATGTTCGCAGATTGTGAAAACATTAAAAGGACTTGAGCATAACGGAAATATCTGTGCAAATAAATCAGTGCTTGTTATACCAACAGTTAATCCATATGCGTTAAATACTGGAAGAAAATTCTGGGGCGTGGAGGACGAGGACATTAACAGAGCATATCCGGGCAGAGAATTTGGTAAGACAAATGAGAGAATTGCCAGACAGATTATGGAATATGTGAAGAATTATACATTTGGAATACAGTTTCCGTCATTTTATGCGGACGGCGAATTTATACCACATATAAGAATGATGGAGACAGGTTATCAGAATACCTCACTTGCTAATCTGTTCGGATTACCATTTGTGGTTGTAAGAAAACCACAGCCAATTGATACTACAACTTTGAATTATAACTGGCAGAATGAGATGACAGCAGCATTTTCAGTATATTCAGGATACAATGAGACAATTAATGAAGAAAAGGCTAAACAATCAGTATCAGCGGTTCTTCGTTTTCTTACAAGAATGGGAATAATCAGATACGACAGCCTTAGCGGATATATAAGCCATGTTATAGATGAAGATTCACTTACCAATATTTATTCGGGAAGTGGCGGCTTCTTAAGAAAATTAAAGAAAATCGGCAAGGAAGTTCATTATGGGGAAGTCGTAGCGGAAATTATAGATCCATTTGAGGGAGAAGTCAAAGAACAGATTAAGGCACCTACAGATGGAATTATATTCTTTGCACAGCGAGAGCCGTTAACAAACGAATCAGATATAGTATATAGAATTGTCAGAAGAATACATGAATAAATCACCTGATTAATTATGTAATTAGATATGAAAAATCTTGACTTTAACCAATCTCTATGATACCTTTATAGAGATTAATTAATATAGCAAAGGCTATGAAGAGAGATAGTAGTTATTATGAAGATTTCAGAGAGAAGACGTATGGTGCAAGTCTTTATCGGAGTAATAGTGAACCAGTCTCAGAGCTTTGAACCGAAAGCATTTTGTTTGCAAGTAGGCTTCAACGGAGGTCCACCGTTAAAAGGAAGATAATGAGTGCAGTTTACTGAATTTAGGTGGTAACACGGATATGATTATTCGCCCTAAGCTAGATATGATTATATATAGCTTGGGGCATTATTATTGTATAAGAAAATGTCGGATAAAACGCTATAAAAGTAATACAAGAAGTATCGCAAAAATATCACAAAACATTGCAAGATTATATTCATTTATAAGGAATTAGTTTTAGACATTTAAGAATAATCAGTGTAACTACCGGTTCTATATTAAACAGAAAAGAGGATAAAATGGCAAACGATAAGAAATTAGTAGAAGCAATTACAGCTATGGAAGATGATTTCGCACAGTGGTATACTGATGTAGTTAAAAAAGCAGAACTTATGGGATATTCAAGTGTTAAAGGCTGTATGATTTTTAAACCGGCAGGATATGCAATATGGGAAAATATCCAGCATGAATTAGATAGAAGATTTAAAGAGACAGGCGTAGAAAATGTATATATGCCAATGTTTATTCCTGAAAGTCTTTTAGAGAGAGAAAAAGACCATGTAGAAGGTTTTGCACCTGAAGTAGCATGGGTAACAATGGGCGGTTTAAATAAGTTACAGGAAAGACTTTGCGTTCGTCCAACATCAGAAACATTATTCTGTGATTTCTATAAAGATGAAATTCAGTCATACAGAGATTTACCAAAGGTATATAATCAATGGTGTTCAGTAGTAAGATGGGAGAAAGAGACAAGACCATTCTTGCGTTCAAGAGAATTCTTATGGCAGGAGGGACACACAGCCCATGCAACAGCAGAAGAAGCAGAAGAAAGAACACAGCAGATGCTTAATTTGTATGCGGATTTCTGCGAAGAAGTATTAGCGATTCCTGTTGTAAGAGGACGTAAAACAGATAAAGAGAAATTCGCAGGTGCAGAAGCAACATATACAATTGAAGCACTTATGCATGATGGTAAAGCACTTCAGTCAGGTACAAGCCACAACTTTGGCGATGGCTTTGCTAAAGCATTTGGTATACAGTTTACAGACAAAGATAATAAATTGAAATATGTTCATCAGACATCATGGGGAATGACAACAAGACTTATCGGTGCGGTTATAATGGTTCATGGCGATAACAGAGGTCTTGTACTTCCACCAAAGGTAGCACCAACACAGGTTGCAATTATTCCAATTATGCAGAAAAAAGAGGGCGTGTTAGACAAGGCATACGAAGTTAAAAATATGCTTTCTAACTTCAGAGTAAAAGTAGATGACAGCGATAAGAGTCCGGGATGGAAGTTCTCAGAACAGGAAATGAGAGGTATTCCTGTAAGAATCGAAATGGGACCTAGAGATATTGAAGCTAATCAGGCAATAATTGTCAGAAGAGATACAAGCGAAAAGATTACAGTTTCAATTGATGAATTGAACGATAAAGTCGGAGAAATCTTAGAGACAATGCAGAAGGAAATGCTTGAAAGAGCAAGAGTTCACAGAGATAACCATACATCTGTAGCTACAAATTATGAAGAATTTAAAGATGCAGTTGCTAATAAGCCAGGCTTTATTAAAGCAATGTGGTGTGGTAATCAGGAATGTGAAGATAAGATAAAAGAAGAGACAACAGCTACATCAAGATGTATGCCATTTAATCAGGAGCATTTATCAGATGTATGTGTATGTTGTGGTAAACCTGCAAAAGCAATGGTATACTGGGGTAAGGCATACTAAGATAAAGTAGAATGGTATAAGAAAATATATTATTAAAAGCTTCATAGAGTCAGAATCAATTGGCTTTGTGAGGCTTTTAATTTTATTTAATAGTAAATGTCAAATAAGTAGTTCAGAGTATCGAAGAGGGATATTTGCTCTTACAAAATAAATAAGTAATTTACTTTGCAATCGTATTCTGTTGGAAGATGAAATTTTGAAATTTTAAACTTACCGGAACCCGAAAGTTGTAATTGTAAGTATGCAAATCAGATGATATAATTATGTTTATGATAAGAAAACTGTTTAAAGTGATGACAGGAGAAAAGAATATGTGTGAATAAGTGAAAGTGAGGAACTGGCGTGGCAGATAAGAATAATACAAATATAGGATTTGAGAAAGAAATATGGGATGCAGCTTGTGTGTTATGGGGCCACATTCCGGCAGCAGAATATAGAAAAGTGATTATTGGGTTAATTTTCTTAAGGTATATATCAGCAGCTTTTGATAAAAGATATAAAGAATTAGTTGATGAGGGTGATGGCTTTGAGGATGATATAGATGCGTATACAATGGAAAATGTATTTTTCGTTCCGGAAGAGGCAAGATGGTCAACGATTGCAAAGGCTGCACATAAAGAAGAGATAGGGATAGTTCTTGATAATGCAATGAAGGCAATTGAAGCAGATAATAAAACACTTAAAGATGTACTTCCTAAGAATTATGCAAGTCCAGACTTGGATAAAAGAGTATTAGGTGATGTTGTTGATATATTTACTAACAGTATTGATATGTCTGATACAGAAGCAAATGAGGATTTATTGGGAAGGACATATGAATATTGTATTGCACAGTTTGCGGAAAAAGAGGGTGCGAGTGGAGGAGAATTCTATACACCTTCAAGTATTGTAAAGACATTGGTTGAAATATTAAAGCCATTTGAGAATTGCAGAGTATATGATCCTTGCTGTGGTTCGGGTGGTATGTTTGTGCAGAGTGCAAAGTTTATTCAGGCACACAATGGAAAAAGAGGAGCCATATCTGTATATGGACAGGAAGCAAATGCTGATACCTGGAAAATGGCAAAAATGAATATGGCTATAAGAGGTATAGATGCAAATTTTGGACCTTATCAGGCGGATACATTTACAAATGATTGGCATAAGACATTAAAGGCTGATTTTATACTTGCCAATCCACCTTTTAATTATCATCCATGGAATCAGGAGAGATTAGTTGATGATCCACGTTGGAAATATGGATTACCGCCAGCAGGTAATGCTAACTATGCTTGGATTCAGCATATGATTCATCATCTTGCACCAAATGGTAAAATTGGTTTGGTACTTGCTAATGGTGCATTATCAACACAGACAAGTGGTGAGGGCGAAATACGTAAGAAGATAATTGAAGACGATAAGATAGAGGGAATAATAGCAATGCCTACACAGCTTTTTTATAGTGTAACGATTCCAGTTACTTTATGGTTTATTACAAATAATAAGAAGCAAAAAGGTAAAACATTATTTATAGATGCTCGTAAGATGGGGCATATGGTAGATAGAAAGCATAGAGATTTGTCAGATGGAACAGTTAATCCTGAAGATAATGATATAAAGTTGCTTGCGGATACATTTGAGGCATTCCAGAATGGAACACTTGAGGAGAAAAAAGGATTTAGTGCGATTGCGACAATTGAAGATATTGCAAAACAAGATTATATACTTACACCAGGACGTTATGTTGGTATTGAAGAACAGGAAGATGATGGTGAACCATTTGAAGAGAAAATGACACGACTTACATCTGAATTGTCAGATATGTTTAAAAAGTCTCATGAATTGGAAGATGAAATAAGAAAGAAATTGGGGGCAATTGGGTATGAAATTTAACACAGTTAAACTCGGTGAATATCTTTATATTAAGGGAAGAATTGGTTGGAAGGGGCTAAAGAAAAAAGAATATCTTGAAAAAAGTGGATTTCGCATTGTCAATGGTGAATCTTTGACCGAAAATGGAATCGACTGGAATAAGGCTGGTTACATTTCAAAGGAACGCTATGATGAGTCGCCAGAAATTATGCTTCAGCAAGATGATATTCTGATTTCAAAAGATGGTACTATCGGAAAAATCGGCTATGTTGATTCATTGGATACACCGACAACTGTTGCATCGGGTATCTTTGTCATAAGAAATCAGATGCCAGAAATAATCAACACTAGATTTATATATCACTTTTTCAACTCGAAGTATTTCAAGAATTTTATTATTATGAGAACAGAAGGAAGTGTTATTCCTCATCTTTATCAAAAAGATTTCGTAGATCTCGATTTCCCTATGCCTGAATTGAGAGTGCAGGATAAGATTGTCGGGATATTGGACGCAATCAATAATAAGATTAAACTAAACAAGAGCATAAACAATAATTTAGAGCAGCAAGCTCAGGCAATTTACAGCCGTATGTTTATTGAGCACCGACAAGAAAGTTGGAGCACAGGGCAGTTGTCTGACCTAATCTCAGTTAAATATGGAAAAGATCATAAAAAACTGGCTGACGGAAATTATCCAGTATATGGATCAGGCGGAATAATCCGATATGTAGAAAAGCCTCTCCATACTGGCGAATCTGTTCTAATTCCCCGTAAAGGAACGCTCAACAATGTCATTTATGTCAATGAAGCGTTCTGGTCGGTAGACACCATGTTCTATACCGAGATGCTACATCCTAATATTGCAAAATTTGTGTACCACTTTGTAAAAAGCAAAGATCTGGCTTCAATGAATGCTGGCTCTGCTGTACCGAGCATGACAACCAATATTCTTAACGCAATGCAACTATATATTCCTGACGAAAAAACATTAGAAAAGTTCGAGAATATAGTTTCGCCAATGTATAGTACAATGCAGGAAAACACAAAAGAATCCAAGATTCTTGCCAATACTCGTGATACACTTCTGCCAAAACTTATGTCCGGTGAACTTGATGTCTCCGACATCGACCTTTAAGCCGCTAATAGACTCGTAAACTGCTCCGCAGTTTCCTCGTTACCACCTCTGGCAGACACCTCACCGTCCGTATGCAAGCATCCGTCCGTTCTCGGTATCTGTCTACGCTGCGTTGCAGCTATCTGTGCTACGCACAGATGAGGCGATAAATTATTGTTTG
>OGGZ01002710.1_pt1 | contig 11558 bp, 24 predicted proteins | sample 1571371 | NCBI WGS metagenome assembly OGGZ01 (sample SAMEA2582025, study PRJEB24529) | metagenome | biome: Human gut stool | place: China | collected 2011
TAGTTTTTTGTTTGTAAGCTAAATGACGTCGCGGTTTTGCCATATATATCAAATTTGTAACACCACACATAAGAAAATAACCAACAACCGCAGTGAGCACTTTCTCATATAGGAGAGAGGTATTGTCTGTGAATTCGCATATGCAACAGAAACTCCAGAACAAAAAACCGATTTTAGCAGGTGGAAGTAGTATAGTATTTATTATATAAGAAAAATCGATAAGAAACATTTTGATCGAAACCATATTTTCACTAAAAGGCAATTCATAACCGCAATATTGACATTTTTTACGCTTGGATTCTTCTCCGCAGTTAGGACATTTCATAATTAAATCCTCGTTCTCTTTAACTTTTTAAAGTTCATAATTTTTTCGGTGTATCCCAGCAACCGAGCAATTTGATCCGCTGGCATATCGGGATGCTCTAAAATTAACTCATCTGGTATAAGCAGTTCGGCTGCGAAAGTATTTGCCTCAATCTCCATTTTAGATGTAAGCAGCAAAGTTTTGTTTCTTATAAAATAACAGTCTTCTTTGCGGTGCATGATGGAGTGAGCCAATTCGTGAGCCATTACAAGTCGCATTTCATTTTCTTCTAATTCCTCGTTAAGGAATATGCACTTATGATTTTTGAGAAACATATAGCACCCTGCTCGACTACCAAGAGATCCGATTTGTACCTCTACATTCAAATACTGTGCAAGATCATATGGGTTTCTGGTATTAAATTTTTTTACATAATAGTTGACCAATTGCTTTATGTCTTTCCTCAATTATGTATCACCTGCTTAATTATTTTTATTAGGATTGTATTTTTCTTTGTTAATAGGTTTCAACCTTCGTATCATCAGTTCTATTTGCCCGAGTAGCAATTCGGCATCCTCTTCTGGAATAGGCTCACCATCATATGAGAGAGGTCCGTTGGAACCGCTTTTCAATTTAGAGCGAATATTTTCCATGTCTTTTGCTATATCTCTTTCATCAGCTGCGGATAAGCCGCTAGTAGATTCAGATGTGTCATTGTTATCAGATAACAAGAAATCTAGAGAAACATGAAAGTAATCAGCTATTTGCTTTAATTTATTCGCATTTGGTTTGCTTGTACCTAATTTGCTGATATATCCCTTGCCAAATCCGAGGTCCTCTTCAAGCTTGTTCATTGATACTCCATGTTCTCTGCATAATAATTTTATGCGCTCCTTCAGTGTCATTATATGCGTCCTCCAAGTTCTGAAAAAATCGCAAAAATAATTATTGACATTCTGAAAAAATCGCGTATAATAAAAACATAAGGTTCTGAAAAAATCGCAAAAAAGAGAATGTCTGAAATTATTTTTTAATTTTGTTTGGCAACTTGATTATAGAATATTTTCAGAGGTCAGTCAATATAAAATTGTGATATTTTCAGAACCGGCATATAAAGGAGGTGAGTATTACGTCGGAAAATATTTTTGACAAAATATCAAAAAAAGCGTCAGACAGGGGCATATCCATCAATTCTCTGGAAAAAAAAGCAGGAATAGCAACAGGAAGCGTTTATAAATGGAACACAGTAAGCCCAACGGTTAGAAATTTGTCAAAGGTAGCAGGAGTTCTTGATTGTACTGTTGATGAACTTCTGGAATAAAGGCTACCACATCATCTGTCCAATAATCTGGACAGCAAATAGGAAGGGAGTGAGAAGAGTGGAAAGTACAATTAAAGTACACGAAGATGAGGTGTGCATCAAAACAGAAAAAACGGAAATCACTCACACGAAAGAAGCAATTTCCGTTTCTGCACCTAAAATCAATCTGGAATCTGATAAGTTGTCTCGTCAACTTTGATTAAAGGTTTGCTGGTTTCAACACTTACTTTATCTGCAGTCGTGATTGTTTTCATGACAAAACCGTTTGGGTATGTGATAACGTCAATAATTTGATCTGCAGATTGCGTAAAGTGGTGTTGAATCTTGCTAAAATCGCAATTTTTAGGATTTAGAATATTGAATTCTGGCATAAGTATACCTCCTTTCTTATGTACTCGGACGCGGCAACGTCCTGTAAGGAGATTGTACCACAAGTGAAGAATAGAAGAAAGGGGATGAAAAAGAGTGAGTGAAGCAGAGCAACTTGAGAAATTGTGCCAGCCGGTAGTTGACTGGTTGAAAAAGAATCATGATCCGCATACCGAGGTGCGCATATCCGCGGAGCATATTGATCTGGTGGAGAGCGTGATCGGGATTCCGGTAGGAAGGTAGGTGATTACATGAATTATCCAAAACCTGTAATGAGAGCAACAGAACTTGAAAGAATGGGATTCCCGCGGGATTATCTGCTTTATGCCTACCGCAGAAAAGGACAGAGTTACGCATGGAAAGCGACTCCTAAAAAAAACAGTCCGATATTGTTTGACACGGTAGCATTTGAAAAGTGGCGACTTGGAACGACGGGAGCAGGGAGGTGAGAACGTTGAAAAGGATAGGCAAGATCGTTACGGCGGTCGGCGTGGTCACGGCACTGCTTGCAGGATGCTGTCTGGATTCGCAGGATGTATACGGCTACCTTGCGGGAGCGTTGTGTATCATCGGTGGCTTCTTGGGCGGCGTGGGCTATGCGATCTGCATGCTGGCGGAGCGGCGGCGCACGGAGGTTGTGATCGAGATGGACAAGCCGGATATTGTGTGGATTGAGATTGAGGAGGTGGGAAGGTGACGGAGCAGGAAAAACAGGAGATTGTCTCCGAGGTTGAAAAGCAGATTTTAGAAAAGATGAAAGGAACGGTCATTCGCGAAGATACACAGTCGGTTTTAAAGAAGCCACGTTCAAAATGGTTTACGAGCGCATCTTGCAATACGGAATCTATTATGTACAAGCTTTTTGGCACGTATGTTTATTGGAGCGTTTGGGATATGATCCGCAAGCTCACATGTTATATATGCGGAACCAGTTATGTGAGAAATCTTTCGGGAAATGAGATGGCGGATGAAGTGGCGGAAAAACTGTGTCAGTTTGTATACGACCTAAGAACGGAGTATCTGGAACATGAGACAAAAAAATAGCACCCTGATAACTTTGGCGAGTACAGGTGCTATTTACCGTAGGAATACATAAGTATTTCTGCGTTTATTGTAACACGAAAGAGCAGTTTTTGAAAGTGTGATTTTATGATTTTCAGAGAATGTAAGTGCTGCGGTCATCCAATGGACCCGGGCGAGGGTCAGAACGGTATGTGTGATGACTGCGTTACCGGGGAGACAGAACGGCAGCGCCGCGAGGAGAAGATGGAGCGAATGATCCAGGCAACGGAATGGACGCAGCTGGAAGTGGAGGATTTTTTGAATGAAAGCAAGGTTATGTAACAAGGACATGTGCAATCTCGTGGATGTGTTGCGGGAATTGCCGGAAACACTGGAAGGGGTCGGCGTTGCGGGAATTGCCACTATTACCGTTACGGATGACGGGAGCATTAGCGGGGTGCTGGCTGTTTCGCCAGAGACAGCAGTGAGACTTAAGATCAGTGACAATGGCGACAAAGGAGAGTGGGAGTATATCGATGATTGAGATCGCGCCGGATGCGCCGGACTGGGACGAATACGAAGCGGAGCAGGCACGGGCACAGCGGCATAGAAAGAAACTGGCAGCAATATACGACCGCGATGAGCGGTTTAGAGAAGAAAAGGAGATAGAAGATGCAGGAAATTAACTTATTAGTAGAGCAGAAAGACGGAAGTATCGAGACAAACTTTGAAGAGATCAAGGTAGCCCTTGCGGCAGGACTGGAGGAGTACAAGGGGATGGTGTTTACCGCAGAATCCCAGCCGGAAGCAAAAAGGACGGTGGCAAGCCTGCGTAAACTGAAAAAGGCCATGAGCGACAGGCGAATCGAGATCAAGAAAACTTTTATGGCGCCGTATACCAATTTTGAAGCGCAGGTCAAGGAACTGGACAAGCTGATCGATGAACCGATCGACTTTATCAGTGGGCAGATCGAGGAGTTTGAGCGTAGGCGCGTGGAAGCAAAGAAAGCGATGATCTGTGAAATCTATACCGGGATTATGGCGGAGCATGGAACCGTGATGGAGTATCTGCCGCTGGATCGCATCTATGACAGCAGATGGGAGAATTCCACGACCACGCAGAAAGCCATCACAGAAGCCATCACAGCACATGTGGAGCACGTAGAGAAAGATCTGGACACTATCCGGGCGATGGAATCGGAGTTTGAGGATAAGGGTCTGGCGAAGTACAGGGCAACGTTGGAACTGTCAGATGCCATTACAGCCATGAACCAGTACCAGAAGCAGAAGGAAGAAATTCTGCGGAGACAGGCAGAGGAAGAGCAGAGAAAGGCAGAAGAGGAGGCACGCAGGGCGGCAGAGGAAGAGCAGAGAAAAGCTGCTTTGGTGCATGAAGAACAGGTTGTACCGGAAGTTGTGCCGGATGTTGCTCTGGAGGAAGAAAAAGCTGTGCGGTCTGCAACGGCGCCTGAGGGAACCGTACGGTATGAAGTGGTTGCTGATCCGTTCCAGATCGCACAGCTTGAAGCTGCTATGCGTGAGTACGGTATTAAATTTCGGAGGGTGTAGGGATGAATGGTAAAAACATCAAAAAGCACTTGAATAACAAGTTGCGCGATTGGATTTTGAATATTGATGATGAAAACATCAAAAAAATTATAAAAGACAATGTGATTGTGACTGGTGGTGCGATTGTTTCGCTTCTGACTGGTGAAAAACTTCACGATTATGATGTTTATTTTAGAACAAAAGAAGCGTGCTTGGCTGTAGCGACATACTATGTCGGAAAATGGAATGGAATGCATCCAGACAAACCGGTTTCAGTAAGGTGCGATGATAAAACGGGAAAAATTGACTGCTTTGTTTCATCTAAGGGCATTGCGGATGAAGATGAAGTAAAGACGAGTGACATTTCCTATAATTTTGCATCCACGGAAGAGGAGATTGAGGAAGCTTTGGAGCAGGAGACGGAGAACGAAAAGTACAGACCTCGATTTATCACGAGCAACGCAATCACTTTGACAGACAAGGTGCAGCTTGTAATTCGATTCTATGGCGAGGTGGAGGAAATTCATAAGAACTATGATTTTGCACACTGCACATGTGCATGGAGCTCCTGGGACAACGAATTATTTCTTCCAGAAAAAGCACTTGAATGCATTATCAACAAGGAGCTGTACTATATCGGATCAAAATATCCGTTATGTTCGATTGTTCGGACCCGGAAATACCTTGAGCGCGGTTATCACATCAATGCTGGACAGTATGTAAAGATGTGTTTCCAGTTGAATGAATTAGATCTGAAGGACGTAAAGGTTCTCGAGGATCAGCTGACGGGTGTTGACACAACATATTTTAAGATGATGGTTGATGCCATTCAGAAGCATATGGAAGAAACCGGCGAGGAAAGGGTTGATGCAACCTACGCAATGAATCTTATAAATAAACTGTTTTAGGAGGGCGACATGGCGGAAGCAGCAAGAAAAATGAATATATATGAAGCGATCTCTCGGTGCATGGAAGAGATCGGGGCGGTCGGTAAAGATGCAGTGAATAAACAGCAGGGCTTTAAGTACCGCGGAATTGATGCGGTCATGAATGCAATCAATCCGGCGCTGGTAAAGAATCATATTTTTATTGTTCCGGAAGTATTGGAACAGCAGAGACAGGAGCGAACCACAAATAAGGGTGCGGTTCTGATCTATTCCATCTGCCGGATAAAATATACGTTCTATGCAGAGGACGGCTCGTCTATTGAAGCAATCACAGTTGGCGAGGGCATGGACAGTGGAGACAAAGCAACCAACAAGGCAATGGCGATCGCATTTAAATACGCATGCTTTCAGGTATTTTGCATTCCGACCGAGGAGATGAAAGACCCGGACGGCGAGACACCGGAACCAGTTGCACCAGCACCACAGTTTACACCGGCGACAGCAGAGCAGTTACATAAAATCAATGAATTTGTGGATGCCTATGCTGAAATGTGTGAGAACGCAAAGACAGTAGATATCATGAACCGACTTAAGAAAATGTACAATTTTTCCGGTACATCTGATATTTCTACGGAGCTGGCAAACAAGCTGATCGAACAGGTAGAGATCTGGTATAAGAAAAAGAAAGAAGCTGATGCCTGATGGAGACTACCGGAAAGCTAACTGGTGCAAGCCGGACATTTGATGGACAGGGCATCATCCTCACGTTTGAGGTTGATGCTTCGGCTGCCAGTCAGATTGAAAATATGAAAAAAGATGATCTGCTGCGGATCAAGGCGGTTAAATACCGGCAGAAGAGGAGCCTTGATGCTAACGCATATGCGTGGGTTCTTATGACCAAGATTGCAAATCATCCAGACATAGCTTCTAGCAAAGAGGAAGTATATGAACAGATGCTGCAGAAATATGGATGCTTTTACGAGGAAGAGGGAGAGTACATCACCGTTACGCTTGATAAATCGGTAGACATTGCAAAGCTGCCGGGACATTGGAAGTATATCAAGGATAACGGGAAATTCGCGGCTTACCTCATGATTAAAGGTTCCAGCGAGTATGATTCTGCGGAGATGGCACATTTTATTGATCGTATCGTAGAGGAAGCACAGGAACTTGGAATTGAGATTGCGACACCGGACGAGTTGGAGCGCATGAAACAGGAGTGGGGCGTATGAAGCGATTATGGAGCGTATTCACGGATGATATGGAACATTGCTATTTTACCGGCGCGGCGCCGGTTGAACGCCATCATATTTTCCCCGGTAATCCAAACCGGAAGAATAGCGAGAAGTATGGATTTGTCATACCGCTTCGCCCGGATCTGCATCCGAATGGAACGCAGGCGGGGAAGAATGCCGCTGAAATGGATCTGAAGCTTAAGCAGATGGCACAGGAATATTTTGAAAGCCATTACGGGAGCAGAGAAGAGTTCCGGCGGATATTCGGTCGGAGCTGGTTATAGGGTTGAAACACCCGCCTGCGGGCGAAAGAAACCGATCATGCGGAGACTTATTATATCACGAACTGTCGAAGCCATGATGATACCTCCGGGGTCGTCCCGGAGGGGAAAGGAGAAGTAATTGGAAGAATTAAAGGTTACAGAATATAGAGGCATGAGAGTGCTGACAACGCAGCAGATTGCAGAAGCGTATGGCGTTGAAGCAAAGAAAATCACAGATAATTTTAACAACAATAAGAGCAGATATGTGGAAGGAAAGCATTTTATTTGTCTGGATGGTGAGGAGCTGAAACGGTTCAAGAGCGAAACCGAAAATTTAGGTTTCGCTAGAAATTTGAATAAACTTTACCTCTGGACAAAGAAGGGTGCGTTCCTCCATGCAAAATCTTTAAATACGGATACGGCATGGGAAGTATACGATCGTCTGGTTGATTCTTATTTTGATCACAGCAATCTGCTTGATGGGATGTCGCCAGAACTGAAAGCTGCACTGATCGTGGATAAACGTGTGACAAAGGTAGAACATCGCATCGACCACATCGAGAACGATATGCCGCTGTTCGGCGCAGAATCGGATGAATTGTCGGCACATATCAGACGCAGAGGTGCGGAACTTCTCGGCGGCAAGAAAACGGAAGCATATCTGGACAATGCGATCCGGCAGAGAGTGTATCGGGATATTTACAACCAGCTCCGCCGGGAATTTGGAATCTACGATGATGATGGCAAGATGAAGAGTTACAAGGCATTGAAGAGAAAGGATCTCGCAGATGCGCATGAATTTGTTGACTGCTATACGCTTCCGGCGTACCTGGCGGAGCAGATCAATGATTGCAACGCACAGATGCGGATGGGTGGTGCGGATGGAGTATAAGTTCACGATTAAATTAAAACCGATCACGAAAAAGAACAGTCAGCAGATTGTTAAGGACAAAACAGGACGTCCGAGAATCGTTCCGTCATCGGCATATAAAAAATATGAAAAGCAGTGTGAAAAATTCATGCCGGACATAGAAACCATTGATTGTAAGGTGAACGTGAAAGCGGTGTATTACATGCCGAACAACCGCAGGGTTGATCTTACGAATCTTCATGAAGCCTTGCATGATATTCTGGTGCATTACGGAGTGCTGTCGGATGATAATTGCAAAATTATCGTTTCTACAGATGGAAGTTATGTAGATGTTGATAAGTGGGAGCCGAGGACAGAGGTCACAATAACAGAGTTAGAAGAGGGGTGATCGCTTGAATTACATAGCCGAAATAAAAGCATTCTACGATCGGCTCGAACTAAACCCGCTGCCCTCACCCGCCATCGCCTTATGGCATGCGCTTATGTCCATAGCGAATAAAACGGGTTGGCAGCAAGAGTTTACGGTAGCCGTATCAGTCCTGGTGCTGAAATCGGGGCTGAATGCACAGGCGATCAAAAGAGCGAGAAACCGCTTGGAACAGGATGGGTATATTACATGGCGTTCCCGAGGGGGAAACCAAGCTGCGGTTTATCATCTGAATAGTCTTGTGGTACAAAACGAGGTTAAAAATGTACCACAGTGTGAACCACAAAGTGTACCACAAACCGAACCACAGAGCGTACCACAGTGTGAACCACAAAGTGTACCTATTACTAAACATAAACTAAACGAAACCAAAACACCCCCTATATCCCCCGTGGAGCGGTTCGCGGAATTTGCTGCAGCCTACCCGAAAAAGTGTACTGGCTATCTGGCAGAATCGGAATACTGCAATGCGGTGATGGCTGGCGTACCGGAGGATGATCTGATACGGGCGGCGCGGAATTATGCGGATGCTTGCCGGCGGGACAGAACGGCGGAGCGGTATATCAAGAAAGCGGAAAACTGGCTTCGTGAGAATGTATTTATGCAGTATCTAAAAGGAGCGGGTAATGGAGCAGATGGAACAAACGCTGGAGAAAATACTACAGCGCATGAAAAATCGATCAATGAGCGGCTCGGGGAACTTGGAGACACCGGAGAATTCGAGGGATTCTGATGTGTGCCCGTTGTGCAATGGTACCGAGTGGATCTTGACCGAAAAGGACGGTATCACAACGGCGGTGGAATGTAAGTGCCGGGAGCGGGCGGCGATGTCAAGGCGGTTGCGGTTTGCAGATATACCGGAAGCGTTCCGGGGGATGGATTTGAAAACCTTCCGCACGGATGTGTACCGACAGCCAGACAGCAAAAAGACGGTTACGGATGCCTGCCGGATCATAAAGGCTTACCTGGAAGATTTCGGAACTCAGAGGGAGCAGGGAATGGGGCTGTTTATCTGGTCCCGCACAAAGGGTAGCGGAAAAACACGGATCGCCGCAGGTATTGCGAATGAGCTTATGAAAAGCTATGCGGTTAAGTTTGCAGTATCGCTGACCATCCTGCAGGAAATCAAGAATACATGGCGGCGGGATGCCGAATACAGTGAGAGCCGGTTACTGGATGCGCTTAACACGGTGGATGTGCTGATTATCGATGATTTCGGCGTGGAATCCCCGGCGGCGTGGATCAACGACAAGATGTACCAGATCATCAACGAGCGGTACATCAACAAGAAAGTGACAATCTTCACAAGCAACGAATCATTGGACAGCCTGCGGTACGATGACCGGATCACCAACCGGATCAAGGAACGGACATATCAGATTGCTTTTCCGGAGGAATCGGTTCGGGACCATATCGCAGAGCGGAACCAGGAAGAGATGATTGAAAAAGTTATGAGAGGACAGGGCAATGGAGAGAAGAAAAAGAACGAGCATGTATGACCAATATAGGGATGACGTCGTGGCAGCGCTCGACGCGGGAAAGACGATCAGACAGATTTACGACGAGATCATATGCCCGGCGCTGAACGGCGGGTGCGAATACAGCGGCTTGGTGTATTACGTGAACAAAAACGGTCTCCGGTACGTCACAGAAAATGACGGCTATGAGCCGGTACATATCTGCGCGGAGTGTAAACATTGCGGAAAAATCCAGAGAGAGCGGTTCGATCCAATGAGTTTTTGCAAGAAAGCGAAGCGGGAGATTTTGCCGGTGGTTAAGACGTCGCCACGGTGGTGCCCGTTACGATCGAGGAATACAGGGGGCGAGATAAATGCATAGAGACAGTAAGGAGCGCCGCAAGCGTGCAGCAGAGATCAGCGAGCGGATGACACACCCAAGCAAGCATGTGAGCGTGGAGGCGATTAAAAAATTTCGAGAAGTGCCGTATCAGTTGCGGTGCGGAAGGGAGCAGGGAAAATGATTGAATGCATGAAGAACATGGCAAAGCGTCCGGAGTTTGGGCGGTGGATTCCGGTAAGCGAGAGGTTGCCGGAAGATTGCGTCCCGGTCAACATTACATATGTGAATCATAATCCGGAATCTTATTACGCGAACATCAAAGATGTACCGTTTACGGCAACAGGGGTACATTACTCGGACGCATGGTACTGGTGGTCAACGACTTGCACTGATTATCTTGCAGAATACGGCAGATGTGATGTTGATATGGTCGATACCGATGTCGAGATAATAGCCTGGATGCCACTGCCAGAGCCGTACCGGGAAAGTGAGGAAAAATAATGGGTTGCGAAAAAGAATGCAAACTTGGAAAAACATATTGCTGCATGGAGTGCCCGAGCTACGATATATGCCGGGAGAAGCGCAAGAACAGAAAATTGAGTTTTGAAAAAGCGGTGAAGTGGATTGCCGTTAGCATTGCGGTTATCGCCGGAATCAAGATGACGGGATCGGCGTGGTGCCTGTGGGCCTTTGCTTTGCCGGTAATGGCAGATTAGGAGGGATAGACATGACGGAGAATGAAGCACTTGGATATTTGAAAAACTCTAAAAGGCAAAAGAGCATGTTGGAAATTCTTCCTGGTTCGGATATTGGAAATACGATCATCAAGGCCTTGGAAGAGTTAAAACAGTACCGCACAATCGGCACACCGGAAGAATTGCAGGAGATGAAGAAAGATTTTGCTGAAGCGTTAAGCGACTGGCGGCAATATCGTAAGGTTGGAACTTTAGAAGAATGCCAGGCGGCGATGGAGAAGCAGATTCCATATAAGCCATCACGTAAAAAATTGGTTTGGGGTATTGGAAAATGCAAATGTGGTGTTGAATTTCTGGACAGAAAAACAGGCTTCTGTGGGAATTGCGGGCAGAAATTAGATTGGGAGGACGAAGAATGAGTGCGATATGGTTCATAGTTCTGTTTTTAGCTTGGGAAAACGGAGTTGAAATTGATGATGCGTCATATTTGATGTTTGCAATTTTTTATGTCGGAGATTGTATTTTAATGCGGACAGGAGGAAGAAATGGGAAGACTGATTGATGCAGGTTTTATGAGTTGTGCGCGAGAGACTAATCTATATCGAAAATAAAATTTTAGAGTGATCTGACATATTATTATTGCCCCAGAAAGGAGGCGATAATAATGGAAATTGTTTTAAAAGACCCACAGTACATTGTGGCAATCGCATTTGCAATCGGAACATTAGTGAAAATGTTACGTAAATAATGGAAAGGAGTGAGAGGTTTGCTGGCCAGCGTTAAAGAGCTCTTTACTCCGAAAAATAATGAAAGAAGAATTTAGAAGCCGAGTGTAT
>OGGZ01002711.1_pt1 | contig 11557 bp, 8 predicted proteins | sample 1571371 | NCBI WGS metagenome assembly OGGZ01 (sample SAMEA2582025, study PRJEB24529) | metagenome | biome: Human gut stool | place: China | collected 2011
TAAAAGGGAATCGGGTGTAAATCCCGGACAGTCCCGCTGCTGTGAAGCTCCGTTTATATCATGAAAAACACCCTTGCCACTGATATGCATTGAAATATCGGGAAGGCTTCAGGATTAGGAGTCAGTCAGAAGACCTGCCATTCATTAAAGGCTGCCTTTGCTCGTGGGTTAGGAAGACAGTACGAAGATATTAGTTGAACATTTAAACAAGAAATGGAATGCCTTTGTTAAAGGTATGTCCGCATTGTGGTGTGACTATATATATCCTTTATATATTAAAGAAAAAGTAAAATGATTAAGAAAGTATTGATTGCCAACAGAGGTGAGATTGCCTTGCGCGTCATGCGTTCGTGCCGGGAGATGGGACTGCTTACAGTTGCGGTCTTCTCCGAGGCCGACCGCACCTCTCATCATGTGGCATATGCCGATGAGGCTTATCCGATAGGACCGGCCGTGGCAAAAGAGAGTTATCTGAATATTGAAAAAGTGATTGCCACGGCAAAGCGATGCGGTGCCGATGCCATCCATCCGGGTTACGGCTTTTTGTCGGAGAACTCGGAGTTTGCACGCCGTTGCAAGGAGGAAGGGATTATCTTTATCGGTCCCGCCGCCGAGACGATGGAGGCGATGGGCGACAAGATAGCTGCCCGCAAGCGAATGATTGCGGCAGGCGTACCCGTGGTTCCCGGAACGGAACAACCTTTGCAGAGTGCCGAAGAAGCCGTGCGCATCTGCAACGAGGTAGGTTATCCCGTGATGCTGAAGGCGTCTATGGGTGGCGGTGGTAAAGGTATGCGCCTTATCCATAACGAGAGCGAAGTGGTGGAAGCCTACAACACGGCACGCTCCGAGTCCATGTCCTCCTTTGGAGACGACACGGTCTATCTGGAAAAGTTCGTGGAAGAACCCCACCACATCGAGTTCCAGATATTGGGCGACAACCACGGCAACGTCATCCACCTCTTCGACCGCGAATGCTCCGTGCAGCGTCGCAATCAGAAGGTGGTAGAAGAAAGCCCGTCACCCTTCCTTACGCCGGAATTGCGCCGGGAGATGGGGGAGAAGGCGGTTGCCGCAGCCAAGGCAGTGAACTACTCCGGTGCAGGTACCATCGAGTTTTTGGTAGACAAGAACCGTCGGTTCTACTTCCTCGAAATGAATACGCGCTTGCAAGTGGAGCACCCCATCACGGAAGAAGTGGTAGGCGTGGACCTGGTGAAAGAGCAAATCCGCATTGCTAACGACGAGGTGCTGCACCTCAAGCAGGAGGAACTGTTCCAGCGCGGCCATGCTATAGAGTGCCGCATCTGTGCCGAAGATACGGAAAACAACTTCATGCCGTCTCCCGGTGTCATCAAGCAACTGACGGAACCGAACGGAATCGGTGTCCGCATTGATAGCTACGTGTACGACGGCTATGAGATTCCCATCTACTACGACCCTATGATAGGTAAGCTCATCGTATGGGCAACCACCCGCCAGTATGCCATCGAGCGTATGCGCCGTGTGCTCTACGAGTACAAGATTACGGGCGTAAAGACCAACCTTGCCTATCTGAAGCGCATCATGCACGTGCCCGACTTTGTGAAGGGAGAGTACAACACCCTCTTTATCGAGAAGAACGCCCGCATGCTGGTACGTACCAACACTGCCAACGAAGAGTTGGAGAACATCGCCATGATAGCTGCCTATATGGACTATCTGGTCAATCTGGAGGAGAATGTTTCGGCACAGCTGTCCGATGGCCGCCCCATCAGCCGTTGGAGGGAATTTGGCTTGCAGAAGGGAGTGCTCAGGATTTAAGGAATGGATAATTGATAATGGATAATTAATAATGGAAATACATATAGGAGACCGTATCGCAGACATTACCCTGGTGGGTAAGGAAGGGAATAAGGTACAACTTACCATTGACGGAAAGCCCTACGAAGTGGACATTGTGATGGCAGAGAACGGAAGTTGCTCCATCCTGCACAACGGAAACTCGTTCAACGCAGGCCTTGTGCGCGGCGAGGGCGGCAAGAGTTATGACATCAGCATGCTCCAGCGTTCCTTTCATGTGGACATCGTGGACACGCAAGCCAAGTATCTGCACATGAAGAAAGGAGCCGACGAGAAGCAGGGCGACAAGATTCTGGCGCCGATGCCGGGCAAGGTAGTGAGCATCCCCGTCAAGGTGGGCGACCGACTGGCTGCCGGCGACATTGCCGTGGTGCTGGAAGCCATGAAGATGCAGAGTAACTATAAGGTAAATGCCGACTGCATCGTCCGCAACATCCTCGTGAGCGAGGGCGAACCGGTAAATGCCAACCAAGTATTGATTGAATTGGAGTTGATAAAGGGGGAATAATCCCGAGTCGCATTCAGTCCGTATATTATAAATCACTAAATTGTAAATGCAAATATGAACAGAGAAGAAATATACCGCCAGTTTGAGGAACTGGACAAACGTGCCTCGCTGGGTGGGGGCGTAGACAAGATAGAGAAACAACACGCCTCCGGCCGCATGACTGCCCGCGAACGTATTGACATGCTGCTGGACAAAGGCTCGTTCAATGAGCTGGACAAGTTCGTGAACCACCGTTGCACCAACTTCGGCATGGAGAAGAAGCAGATTGCCGGAGACAGCATGGTGTCCGGTTACGGAAAGATAGACGGCCGCCTTGTATTTGTCTATGCCTACGACTTCACGGCGCACGGCGGTTCGCTCAGCGAGACGAATGCCGCAAAGATTGTAAAGGTGCAGCAGCTTGCCCTGAAGAACGGTGCTCCCGTCATTGCCCTCAACGATTCGGGCGGCGCACGCATCCAGGAAGGTGTGAACAGCTTGGCAGGCTATGCCTCCATCTTCTATCAGAACACCATTGCGTCGGGTGTCATTCCGCAGATATCCGCTATTCTGGGTCCGTGTGCCGGTGGGGCATGCTACTCTCCGGCGCTTACCGACTTTATCTTCATGGTAAAGGAGCAGAGCCACATGTTTATCACCGGTCCGGACGTGGTAAAGACCGTGACCCACGAGGAGGTGGACAAGGAGGAACTGGGCGGTGCCTATACGCATAGCAGCAAGAGCGGCGTTACCCACTTCATGTGCAATACGGAGGAGGAGACACTGATGAGCATCCGCGAGCTGCTGAGCTTCCTGCCGTCCAACAATATGGAGGATGCTCCCTTCACTCCCTGCTCCGACGATATCCATCGCCGGGTAGAGACGCTTCAGACCGTCATCCCCGAAGACCCGAACATGCCTTATGACATCAAGGATATTATAGAACCGGTGCTGGACAACCAGTACTTCTTCGAAGTGATGCCTCACTTTGCCAAGAACGTCGTTATCGGTTTCGGTCGTCTGAACGGGCGTTCGGTAGGTATCGTGGCAAACCAGCCTGCCTATTTGGCGGGTGTGCTCGATATTGATGCCAGCGACAAGGCGGCACGTTTCATTCGTTTCTGCGACTGCTTCAACATCCCGCTGATAACCTTCGAAGATGTTCCCGGCTTCTTGCCCGGAACGATGCAGGAGCACAACGGCATCATCCGCCACGGCGCCAAGATTGTCTATGCCTATGCCGAGGCCACCGTGCCCAAGATAACGCTGATTACCCGCAAGGCATACGGCGGCGCCTACATCGTGATGTCCAGCAAGCCGACGGGTGCCGACGTGAACCTGGCTTATCCGCAGGCGGAAATCGCCGTGATGGGTGCCGAGGGTGCAGTGAACATCCTCTACCGCAAGTCCTCTGCCGAAGAGAAGCAGGAGATTATCAAGGAGTATGAAGACAAGTTCTCCAACCCTTACCGCGCCGCCGAGCGTGGCCTCATAGATGAGGTCATCATGCCGCGCGATACCCGCTACAAGCTAGTGCAGGCATTGGAGATGGCGCACAACAAGAATCAGAGCAATCCACCGAAAAAGCACGGCAACATGCCTTTATAATAGTAGTTATTTTTTATGTGTGAAATGCGTATCCCCGGAGAAGTGATTTCTGTGGGGATACACTTTTTAAATAGAGAATTAAGAATTAAACAATAAGGCTGAAAAGTAAAAACTAAAGATAGAAACTATGGAACTATTAAGAAACCTCTTTGAGGGTTATCCCAATCTTTGGGGCGGAGGAGTGGCACACTCTGTCCTGATTCTGTCCCTGGTCATCACCTTCGGTATCATGCTGGGCAAGTTGAAGGTGGCGGGTATCTCGCTGGGTGTCACCTGGATTTTGTTTGTGGGCATTGTCTTCGGACATTTCGACATGAACCTCGACGAACATCTGCTGCACTTCCTGAAGGAGTTCGGCTTGATACTGTTTGTCTATTCCATCGGTCTGCAAGTGGGACCGGGATTCTTCTCCGCTTTCAAGAAGGGCGGACTTACGCTGAACATGGTAGCAATGCTTTCCGTCTTCCTCAGCGTGGTTATCACCATTGTGTTGCACTTTGCCACCGGAATTCCCATTACTACGATGGTGGGTATCTTGTCCGGAGCCGTGACCAATACCCCCGGTCTGGGTGCTGCCCAGCAGGCAAACAGTGACCTCAACGGGGTGGATGCTCCGGAAATCGCACTCGGATATGCCGTTGCCTATCCGTTGGGTGTAGTGGGCTGCATCCTGGCGCTGCTTGCCTTGAAGTTCTTCATGCGGATTAACACCCAAAAAGAAGAGGAGGATGCCGAGCACGGGCTGGGTCATCTGCAGGAGCTGACCGTGCGTCCCATATCGGTAGAGATACGCAATGAGGCAATAGACGGCAAGCGGATCAGAGATGTGAAACCATTGTTGAACCGTGCGTTTGTCATCTCCCGCATCCGGCACACCGGCAGTCAGGAAACAGAACTGGCGAATGCCGATACAGTGCTGCACATGCAGGATGAAATTCTGTTCATTGCCAACCCGAAAGATGTGGAGGCCATTGTTGCCTTCTTCGGAAGAAAAATTTCGGTGGAGTGGGAACGGGAGGACAAGAACTTGATTTCACGTCGCATCCTCATCACCAAGCCGGAACTGAACGGCAAGTCTCTGTCTCAGCTCAAGATACGTAACAACTTCGGTGCCTGCATCACCCGTATCAACCGTTCGGGCGTGGATCTGGTGGCAACTCCCCACTTGCAGTTGCAGATGGGAGACCGTGTGACGATTGTAGGCAGTGAGCTTGCCGTGAGCCATGCGGAGAAGGTATTGGGAAACTCGCTGAAGCGTCTCAACCATCCAAACTTGATTCCTATCTTCCTGGGTATTGCCCTGGGATGTATCTTGGGCAGTCTGCCGTTCATGTTCCCCGGCATTCCCCAACCCGTGAAACTGGGACTGGCCGGCGGACCGTTGGTGGTTTCCATCCTCATCAGCCGTTTCGGGCCTCAATATAAGCTGATAACCTACACGACGATGAGTGCCAATCTGATGATACGCGAAATCGGTATCGCCTTGTTCCTGGCCTGCGTGGGGTTGGGTGCAGGAAAGGGATTCATCGATACCATTATCTATGAAGGCGGCTACGTGTGGATTGGATACGGTGCCATCATCACGGTCGTTCCGTTGCTGGTGACAGGATTCATGGGGCGCTATTTCTGGAAGCTGAACTACTATACGCTGATAGGTGTGCTGTCCGGAGCTAACACCAATCCACCTGCATTGGCCTATTCCTCGGACTTGACATCCTGCGATGCCCCTGCGGTGGGATACGCCACGGTCTATCCGCTGGCTATGTTCCTGCGGGTGCTGACGGCTCAGTTGCTGATACTGGCGTTGGCGTAGGGGTTCACCATGGATAATCTGTGTCAATCTGTGGTGCACGGATTGATTTGATAACAAGTAATGTAAAGGGAGCTAACAAGTAATGTTAGGCTGCTTTACATTACTTGTTATTTTTGTTTGTAGTATTCCTCCGCTTGTGCCAGTGTCTCCGGTTTGCCGATGTCGAACCAGCGGAATCCTTGCAGCGGATAGCCTTGTATGTGCACCTTTGTGCAGGCGGACAAGTAGAAAGGAATGATGGAGAACTTGCCGTTCCACTGCCCATCGTCCATCAGGTGGAAGAGGGAGGGGGAGATGATGTGGATACCTCCGAAGGCGAGTTCCCGGTACTTCGTTTCCCGGTAGTCGAAGCCTGCCGGTTTCACCTCTCCGGTGGACTTGTTTATCCAGCCGTGCAGGTGGTAGTCGTCGTCAAAAAGGAGATAGCGGGAAGTCTTGCGCTCGCTCACAAGCAGGGTAGACTCCGCATCGCTCTCCAGATGGTGGCGGTAGAGACCTGCAAGGTCAATGTCCGTCAGAATATCCGCGTTGTGCACCAGGAAAGGTTCTTGTCCGTCCAGAAAGGAGCGTGCCTTTTTGATGCCTCCTCCGGTGTCGAGCAGCATGCCGCGTTCGTCGCTGATGTGAATCTCCGTGCCGAAGTTGTCGTGGGCACGGAGGAAGTCGATAATCTGCTCCCCGAAGTGGTGGATATTGACCGTTATCTCGTTGAATCCTGCTTCCTTCAACCGCAGTATCACCCGTTCCAGCATGGGCTTTCCTGCTACGGGAACGAGGGCCTTGGGCATGTTGTCCGTCAAGGGGCGCAACCGGGTGCCCAGGCCGGCGGCGAAAATCATGGCTTTCATATTGGCATATTCTCACATTAGCACATTAAACTTTGGCCTTAAACGTCTGTTCAATATTCTGTTCTCTATGTATCAGGTTCACTTGCACGCCGAACTTCTTGTGCAGATGTTCCGCCAGGTGTTGTGCCGAATATACGGAACGGTGCTGTCCGCCGGTGCAGCCGAAGCAGACAGACAGATTGGTGAAGCCGCGTTCCATGTAGCGCTTCACGGAAGCGTCGACAAGGGCGTAGGCATGCTCCAGGAATACGGCTATCTCGCCGTCGTCTTCCAGGAAGCGGATAACGGGTTCGTCCAGTCCCGTGAAGGGCTTGTAACGCTCGTACTTGCCGGGGTTGTTCACGGCGCGGCAGTCAAAGACGAAACCTCCTCCGTTGCCCGTGGAATCTTCGGGGATACCTTTTTTGTAGGCAAAGCTGGTGACTTTCACCACGAGGCGGCGCTTTTGCAGGTCGTCTGTAAACTGTTTCAGCTCGGTGAGCTCGCGCAGAATCCGGCAGAGGTAGGGATATTCTGGATAAGGTTCTTGGAGCAGTTGGCGAAGGTTCTCGATGGCGAAGGGGACACTTTGTATGAAGTGAGGCTTCTTCTCGAAGTAACCGCGGAAACCATAGGCACCCAGCACCTGCATGGTGCGGAACAATACGAAGTGGCGAAGCTGGGCATAGAAATAAGCCTCGTCCACGGGCTGGTACTTGCGCAGGGCGTCGATGTATTCCTTCAGCAACTCTTGGCGCAGGCTGTCGGGATAGTTTGCTTTGGCTTGCCACAAGAAGGAGGCTACGTCGTAGTAGACCGGACCTTTGCGTCCGCCCTGGAAGTCGATGAGCCACGGCTCGCCGTCCTTTATCATAACGTTACGGCTCTGGAAGTCGCGGTACATGAAGGTGGCGGAGCTGCTACGGAGCAACACGTCTGCCATCTTCTGGAAGTCGTCCTCCAGCCGGTCTTCCTGAAAGTCCATCCCCGTAGCCTTGAGGAAGCAGTATTTAAAGTAGTTCAGGTCCCACAGAATGCTGCGGCTGTTGAACTCTGCCTGCGGGTAGCAGTAGGAGAAGTCCATGCCGTCGGCTCCGGCAAACTGTACGGCGGGCAGCAGACGGATGGTCTTGCGCAGCAACTGTTTCTCTTCCTCACCGAATACGCTGGTCTTGCGGCCTTTCTCGATGGCATTGAATAGGAGCGAGTCGCCCAGGTCTTCTTGCAGATAATAGATATCATCTTCGGAGCGGATGAACACTTGCGGTACGGGCAGTCCTTTCTGGCGGAAATGTTCTGCCATGTAGAGGAAGGCGCGGTTCTCCTCCACAGACTCTCCGCTGACGCCGATAAGTGTAGGACTTCCGATGAGGCGGAAGTAACGGCGGTTGGAGCCGGAGGAGGGGAGTTCGTCAATCTGTTCCGGTTCGTGTCCGGTATGTGCGATGTAGAGTTTCTTAAGTTCTTCGGTTATCATGGTGGTATGTTTTATTTTGGCAGCTAAGATAAAACTTTTGTCGGAGATATGCTTATCTTTGCACGTTGAAAATGTGCTAATGTGCCAATATGCCAATGTGCCAATGACCTGCGGCATGGGGAAGTAGCGCAAGTATAGCGCAGCCGATTAGCACATTGGTACATTAAATCATTAGCACATTAATTATGCGTTCCATCTCTCAGTTTCTCATAGCCGCCCCTACATCGGGCAGTGGAAAGACCACCGTCAGTCGTGGACTGATGGCATTGTTTGTGAAGAAAGGTCTGAAGGTGCAGCCTTTCAAGTGCGGTCCCGATTATATAGATACTAAGTATCACGAGGCGGTATGCGGCCGTCCTTCCGTCAATCTGGATACTTTCATGGCATCTCAGGAGCACGTAAGCAGTCTGTATGCACGCTATTCGGCGGATGCGGATGTTGCCGTGGTCGAGGGGATGATGGGGATGTTCGACGGGTACGACCGCGACCGGGGCTCGTCGGCAGAAGTGGCACGGCTCTTGGGTATTCCTGTGGTGCTGGTGGTTGATGCCAAGTCGGCTGCCTATTCCATGGCTCCTTTGTTGTCGGGGTTCATCAATTTCCGTCCGGATATACGTATTGCGGGAGTTATCTTCAATCGTGTCGGCTCGCTCCGCCACTACCGGATGCTGCAGGAGGTCTGTGAAGACTTGAACGTGACTTGTCTGGGCTATCTGCCCAAGCAGAAGGAACTGGAGCAGGAGTCACGCCATCTGGGGCTGGATTTCAGCCGTTCTAAGGAGACGGAGGGGCTGGACATGCTGGTAGGCTTGCTGGAGGAACATGTGGACTGGGAACTGCTGCTCTCGACAACCGGGCTTCCATTGCCTGCGGCGGCTGTGGAGGAGAAGCCGATACTATCAGAGCCGGGGAAGCTGCATATCTCGGTAGCGCGCAACGAAGAGTCCTTTTCCTTCCTCTATGCGGAACATCTGGATATTCTGCGCCGTATGGGCACGGTCACTTTCTTCAATCCGGAGCAGGACCGGGCTGTTCCGCAAGAGACGGATTTGCTCTATCTGCCCGGCGGCTATCCCGAGAACCGTCTGGAGGAACTTGCCGGGGCAAGGCTTGCCAGGGAGTCTATCCGCAGCTATATAGAGGCCGGTGGCAGGACGCTGGCGGAATGCGGGGGGATGATATATCTTTCGCAGTCCGTTCTTTCTGATGGGGATATGGACGGGGGAAGTTTTGATACCGATGGAAGAATCGCCGGAGATGGCGGGAGAAGCAGCGGAAGCGATGGAAGAAACGCCGGGAGCAGTGTAGGCAATATCAGAAATGAGATGGTAGGAGTATTACCTTTCAGCGTTACAAACGAGCGTAAACGCAGGAAACTGACATTGGGATACCGCCGGTTCGACTATAACGGATGGCGGCTTAAAGGACACGAATTCCATTATACGCAGTTTGCCGTGCCCGAAACTGATGGAAAAGAAGGTGGTGCGTGCAGTCTTCCTCCCTCGATAGCGCAGGTTTTCAATGCCAGAGGAGAGAAGGTCGCTACTCCCATTTTTCGTTATAAGAACCTGATTGCCAGCTATACACATCTGTATTGGGGCGAGATGGATGTGATGTCTTTGTTCGGTGGAGCCTAATCTTGTAAAACATCTTTTGAATCTGCTGGACTTTCCTTCTTTTTCCTTTCATGTTTTGCTTGAAAAGTCCCGGTATTTCTGCATATTTATATTCCAAATTTGTTTGTATCTTTGCGATAGAGAAAAGGTCTACGGAATGTAGATACTAATTGAAAAGTGCGCCAATATTCCAATTGAAAAGTGCGCCGCCATAGGATAAGTATAATGACCTTTGTATCATCCAAATACAAAGGTAAAATGAAGACTATGGTAGAAAGACAATCAATAATACACATGTATAGAGTATGCGGTTATAGCAAACGGCGTATCTCTCGTGAACTTCATGTCAGCCGTCATACCGTTGACAATATTCTTTCAGAATACGAATCAGCCATCCGTACTGATAATCCGGAAGAGGCTTTGAGTGATTTGCTTACCGTCCAGCCCAAGTATGACAGTTCCAAACGCCGCCCTCGCCGCCTTACACAAGAGATTAAGGACGAGATCGGGTTTTGCCTGAAGAAGAATGCCGTTAAGGTAGCTACGGGGCTTCGCAAGCAGCGCATGCTGAAGAAGGATATCCACCAGTTTCTGTTATCCAAAGGATATACCATCAGTTATGCCACAGTGTGCAGTTATATAAAAAATATAGAGTCATACAAAGAGAAGAAAAAGAGCGAAGCCTTTATCCGGTTGTTCTATGAGCCGGGATGCATTGTTGAGTTTGACTGGGGTGAAGTCCTTCTTTTTATTGACGGTGTCAAGACCAAGTTTTATCTGGCCGTATTCACTTTCGGGCATAGCAATGGCAGATACGCCTACCTTTTCAGGCATCAGAATACGCTTGCCTTCATGGAATCCCACCGCAACTTCTTCAGGGATATACATGGTGTCCCCGCCATGATGGTCTATGACAATATGCGTGTAGCCGTCAAGAGCTTTGTCGGTGGTGACAAGAAGCCTACGGAAGCCCTGATGAAGATGTCCGGTTTCTATTGTTTTGAGTACCGTTTCTGTAATGTACGGGCCGGATGGGAGAAAGGGCATGTGGAACGCAGCGTGGAATATGTCAGGAGGAAAGCTTTCTGCCTGACTGACCATTTCAATGACATACGTTCCGCCCAGGAGCATTTGAACCGAATGTGTACGCAGGTCAACAACGAGCAGGGCAGTCTTTCAACAGCGGAGAAATCATCGCGTTTGGAGGCTGATTTGTCATCGCTGAAGCCTTTTCCCGGCAACCTTGGCTGTTTTGAGGTCAATGAGTACATCGTGGACAAGTGGTCGACTGTCAGCATGAAAAATGTTCATTATTCCGTACCTGATTCCCTTGTAGGAGAAAAAGTACATGTCAAGGTCTACAGTGAAAAAATCGTCATCCTGTACGGGAAGGAGAAAGTGGCCTCGCACCAACGCAGTTATTGTGGTGGCGACTGGTGCATCAAGCTGGAGCACTACTTGCGTACACTTTCCCGTAAACCGGGTGCATTACCTCATTCTGTGGTCTGGCAAAGAGCACCGGAAGAACTGAAAAGACTGTATGACAGCTATTTCAAGAATGACAACAGGGCATTCGTCCTGCTGCTGGACTATGCATGGGAAAATGGTTTTTCCGGGACAGACATCATCAGGGCATGCAGGGAACTGACCGGACGTGGTGTCAGAAAGATATCTCCGGAACAGGTAAAGGCCATGTTGCATGGCAACGCACAGGAAGAGATGGAAGAATCCATGGAGTCGCCTGTTCTTCCGGCACAACAAGAGAATATAGAAAGAGAAGCCGTGGATATGCTTGAAGGCATCACGGCACTCATGACAGGATACAATGAAGCGCATGATATAATACCAACCATTTAAGTTTATAATATATGAAATCAGAAAAAGAAA
>OGGZ01002715.1_pt1 | contig 11547 bp, 10 predicted proteins | sample 1571371 | NCBI WGS metagenome assembly OGGZ01 (sample SAMEA2582025, study PRJEB24529) | metagenome | biome: Human gut stool | place: China | collected 2011
ATACAATCATCCTCGTCCATGACGATCATACCTCCGGAACCCATCATGGAACCAGCGGCAAGCAAATTATCATAATCGATAGGAAGATCAAGATGCTTTTCAGTCAAGCAACCTCCTGACGGGCCACCGGTTTGCACAGCCTTAAACTTCTTTCCATCCTTGATACCTCCCCCAATTCCAAAGATAACCTCACGCAAAGTCGTACCCATAGGAACCTCGATCAGCCCCACATTGTTTACCTTTCCAGCCAAGGCGAACACCTTTGTTCCTTTGCTTTTCTCCGTTCCGATACTACTGAACCATTTAGCGCCTCTTAACAAGATCACCGGGATATTTGCGTAAGTCTCTACGTTATTTACATTGGTCGGACAACCTTTATACCCGTGTTCACTAGGGAACGGCGGCTTTACGGTAGCCTCGCCTCGCAAACCTTCCATACTGTGGATCAAAGCAGTCTCCTCTCCACAAACAAAAGCTCCGGCACCGTACCGGATCTCGATATCGAATGAGAAATCAGTCCCAAATATATTCTCGCCCAGCAATCCATATTCTTTCGCTTGCCGTATGGCGATTTTCAAACGTTCCACGGCTAGCGGATATTCGGCACGGATATATACCAAACCTTTGCTAGCTCCCGTACAATATCCATTAATCGCCATAGCCTCCACAATCGAATGCGGGTCGCCCTCCAATATGGAGCGATCCATAAAAGCGCCCGGGTCACCCTCGTCGGCATTGCAAACCACGTATTTTTGAGGTGCTTGTACCTTACGGGTAATCTGCCATTTCAAACCTGTGGGGAAACCACCGCCCCCACGACCCCGTAAACCGCTATCCATGATTTCCTTGATTACTTCCTCGGGAGTCATTTCCACAAGGGCTTTTCCTAACGCTACATAGCCGTCACGAGCGATATACTCATCGATATTCTCAGGGTTGATAAAGCCACAATTTCGAAGGGCGATTCGTAGCTGTTTCTTATAGAATCTGATATGCTTGGAGTCCGGAACCAGCTCACGGGTCTCTGGATTCATATAAAGTAACCGTTCCACTTTACGGCCTTTTACCAAATGCTCCCGTACGATCTCGTCCGCATCCGATGGTTGAACTTGTACGTAAAAAGTGTTATCGGGGATCATCTTAACCACCGGACCCTTCTCGCAGAAACCGAAGCATCCGGTACGGATCACTTGTGTATCCTCTAATCCGTATTGCTCGACGGCGGCTCTCAGATTCTCGATGATCTGCTCGCTTTGTGATGCACGGCAACCTGTGCCACCGCACACCAATATATAATTCGTGTATTGTGCCATTTATGTAAGATATTAAATTTCTTATTCGGGTTTTACGGTGGTGTAAGTTACAGGAATGATGCCGTCTACCAAGATACCCTTACGGATATACTTATCTATGATCTCTTCTACTTTTGCCTTATCAACATAACCGAATACCAACGGCTCCTGACCCGGAAGCTTGATTTCGATAGTCGGTTCCGCATAACAATAGCCCATGCATCCGGTTTGAGTTACCAACGCATCGATTTTCTGCCGGTCTAAAACCTCGATAAAATAACTCATTATCTCCTTGGCTCCGGCAGCTATACCGCAAGTGGCCATAGAAACCTTAATTTGTACGAGCTGATCAGGGGTATTGCTTTTTTCACGCAGATCCAAAGACGCACGAAGAGATTCACGCATTTTCTTGAGATCATCTAATGTCTTTACTTTGTTCATGGTCATATTCTATTATTTAAGGAAAACACCGTAATGTCATTTGCACAAACATACGGAATCTCTTTCAAATAATATCATATTTCCGTGAATTTTTCTTCGACACGTGATTGAGATATCTTGGAATTGGGAGGTACACTATGGGTGAGCCAGATGTTACCCCCGATAATAGATCCTCGGCCAATAGCGATCCGTCCTAATATGGATGCGTTGGAATAAATGGTCACATAATCCTCGATGATCGGATGACGGGGTAAATCTATCGGAAGTCCTTCCTCGTCCAGCGTAAAACTCTTAGCTCCTAACGTCACACCTTGATAAAGGCGGACATGGTTTCCGATAATGGCGGTTTGTCCCACGACAATACCCGTTCCATGATCGATACTGAAATATTCTCCGATCTGCGCCCCGGGATGAATGTCGATCCCGGTTTGCGAATGTGCCATTTCCGTAATGATACGCGGGAGTACCGGTACGCCTAGCTCGAATAATTCATGAGCGACCCGTTGATGTAAAAGCGCGTAGACCGCCGGATAACAGAATATAATCTCACTCACGCTCTTGGCTGCCGGATCACCATCCAAGATGGCCTTTACATCGGTGGACAGTAAATATTTGATATGAGGAATCCGGTTAATAAAAGCGATCGAGATCTCGGAAGCCCGGTCCTTGGAATCACAACAACGCTCTACCTCAAAACAAAGTCCATTATATATTTGCTCTTGCAAGAGATCATAGATCTTTTCCAAATAGACTCCCGTATAATATTGGATAGAGCCTAATTGAGCCTCTTGTTCCGTACCAAAGAATCCGGGGAAGATAACCGTACGTAATAGGCGCATGATCTCATGCAACGTAGCGACTGAAGGCGATGGCTTCTGATGCAACGGGATATATTTGTATTCCGGTAGATCAGGAGCCGACAGCCGTTCTACGTTCTTCTGTATCTGTTCTAAAATCGCTGTTCTATTCATCTTTAATTATCCCAAGTAGGATCGTAACTGATTAATGAGTTAGAGGCATTGCCCAAACCGATATAGATATAATTATCCAAGACATACATGCAATGTACAGACCTGTTAGCCGCTGGTAACTGGGATTTCTGGCTCCAGTTCTGAGAGTCCGGATCATAGCGCCAAATATAACCGTCCCCGTCTACGCCATATACGTAATTACCATAAGCGATAGCACATAAAAGCATCCTTCCGGGGAACGAAGCCTCCTTTTCCCAAGCTACAGCGTTCTTGTCTGTAGACCAAAACTGTGTCGTATATTCCAAAGAAGGATCCGCTTTATTAATAATCCCCAGTCCGGCATATATACGGTCACCAATTACAACGGATATTCCGCCGTATTGTTTAATCGGGAAATTAGATTTCTTGCTCCAAACGAAAGCGCTCGGTTCATAAGTCCAGACTTCATCGATTAGTTCGTTACCTCTACGTCCACCTATGAGGAACGCCTGATCTTCCATTCTGCAACATGCCGTCCGATACATACCTTTAGGCCGTTGCTGGTCTGTTTGTACGGCGCTCCAAGAATTATCGGACGTGGAGTATACATATAAACTGTCACATATCTTTCCCGTGTTATCTAAACCACCAAAAGTCCATAGGCCAAATCCGATACTGAAACATGCTTGGCCCGATAATTTCTCAGGCTGAGACCTTAAGGGCAACCATTCTTTCTTAGAGGTCATATATCCCCAAAACTCATCGGTGTATTCCCTACCCGTGTCACCGCCTAATAAGAATCCCGTGCTATTAGCCAAGGTACAGAAAGAGGTAGATCCCGGTATCCGGAAAGCTCCCTCAAACCTTGCCCCTACTCCAAATATATCCGGAGTTTGGAAGCGAACTTCCTCTCCGTAAGCGATACCATTCTTATTTTTAGCGTAAGCTCTTAAATAATAGCTCGTGCCTCCTCTCAATTCCTTTATCGTACCCGTAAACGCTTGTGTACCGGAAGAAAGAGCTACCGCTCCTTCACAATTACCAAAGGCCGGACTAGGACTAGTTCCCCAACATACACCAGCCTCTGTAACCGGTGAGGCACCTTCGGCTAAGACCTCTCCTCCTACCCATGCGGTACCGTTTTTAATAGTAGACACCTCCTTTGTATTGACTGTAGGCAACTCACTTTCCAGAATCGTATGGATACCTTCGCCTGCGCTATAGGTAGTACCTAAAGCGTTTGTCGCATAAGCACGTACGTAATACCCTTTCTGCTGTTGCATATCATAGATTTTCCCGGCAAATTCTCCGATACCCGCTCCGCAAATAATCGTATCCCCATTTTCTATTGTCGGTGATTTATCAGTACTAAAGCAGAAACCACATGCCGTGATCGGAGAATCTCCCTCGCTTATTATTTCCATGGAGAACTCCGCATAGGTAAACTCTGTCGCTATTTTCTTGAATTTGTTATCATCTAATACAGGACGACCATTCGTAGTCTTAAAGGTCTCGACTTTCGCCCCGTTATACTCACCATATTTACTTTTTGCGTAAGCTCTAACGTAATAGGTAGTTTCCGGTTTTAAATCGGAGATCGTACAATAGAACGAATCGGCTTCCATGTCTATACGAATCGTGGAGTCAGATGCTGAAGGCTCCGGATTCAGCATTAAGTAAATACCCCTTTCCTCGATTTCGGCTTCTCCTTGTTTGGTTATCATACCTCCGCATTGAACGGAAGTAGACATCACGTTGACTGGAAATAAGGTCTTAACGCTTCCTAATCCATCTTTCGTCTTAAAAGGTAAAATCTCTCCATAAGCGGTATCTACCGCATTGATCGCATAGGCCCGGATATAGTAATCCAGATCATTGGTTAAGCCCTCGATCGTAGCCTCATATTTTACCTTACGCTTGGATACGGCTTTTTTATTTTTCTCTATCACAGTAAAGGTAGATTCCGTGCTCCAACAAAAACCGGCCTCTGTCACGGGAGCGCCGTTTTCTTGCAGGACCTCCCCCGATACTGTCACTGAACTAGCCGTGGACTTCAATATCTCGTCTGTCTTAACAGACGGTTTTTTAGCGTTTCGAATGCCACCATCTATATCCGGATCATTCACGCATCCGGCCATTAATAAAGCCGCAAATAGAATAGAGAAGAGTGAGTATATATGTTTCATAAATAATCAATATTAAAAGAATACACCTAAGCCAGCGTTTAGATCCAAGTACTTAAAATTAACCGTGTTGCATCCAACGCTAATAAATACAGAGTTCGTTATTTTCATCATCAAGTCAACCTCGGCAGCGACCCCTTTGTATGAGGAATCAATATTCCGGCACCATACCTCTCGTGTACTGTCGTAGTTTTCATAGGAATGGGTCGTGAACGAATGTAGTAAAGCTCTTTCACCATATCCCAAACCAACGGAGGCATATAACCACGGAAAGCATTTTACGATTAAACCGGCCGTTCCGGCTATACTATTTGTCTTCGAGGATTTACCTGTATTAAGCTCATAAGATTCCCCTTCCGAATTAGAGAACTTAATAATCTGCCCTTGGTTATTACATTCGTCCGTATAATTCATAAAAGACATATTCGTCTTGAAACGGACATACCAACCGAAGCGTTGCCCCATTCCTCCTACCGTGATTCCATAAGGAGATTCGATCGAATACGAGTATCCCGCGAAAAACTCCATTCGTTTCTTAGGGGATACCGCCGCGGAATCTATTGGTTGGGCCGCCGGTTCCGCCGGCTTTAACAATATCTCTTGGTATTCTTTCCAATAGGTTGCTAGCTCCTCACTTTTAGGGGTTCCGATACCTTCCGAATAATAAATGATTAATTTAGAGATGGCATCCGGATCATCTTCCGTAGCTTTGACCGTCAGGCAGTTTAAACATTTATTCATCAAGCTACGCATGGAAGGCCGCATTCGCTCGTTGGAAAGCCAAATCGTAGTCAGCTGATCAATACTGTATGCGTCGCATTGCGATACGCCTTCCTCGTACCACATTTTAGCGTCACTATAATCAAGACGTTTCATCGCTTCATCTCCCTTACGGTTGTATTCCGTACGCTGTTGCGCCAGCAGTCCGAGGGGAAATACCGCACATATCATCAATATCCAAAGTCTTTTCATATAATAGGTAAATACATGTTTAGTTGTTCATAATATTACAATCAATAATAAGTAAGGCCTTCGCTAATCAATGATCCGTCAGAATTATAAATATCAAACAAATTGTCTTCCCGTTCGAATGCCCGGCCGTTATCCGCGATACCGACACTTAGGTATTTGCAAGGAATACGTTCCTCGGCTTTCGAATCGATCGCCCCGTATCTGTTATTTGACTTCTTGCGTACGATCTTATATCGTCCGAAAGCCATTTTCTCCTCATACAGGGCCTTTTTGTCCGCTATACGTTTCTCCTCGGTTTTCTCATCGCAAGCGATGATCAACCGGACTACCTCTTCCGTAAGTTTCGTATCCTTTGCCTCCGACAAATCTTTCTTAGCTCCCGAATAATCAGCTTTGGCCATTTTTTCCTTACCGGAGGCGATTAACGAGTTATATTTCTCATTCATCTCATTTTCCGATGGCTGATCCGGGAGAACATTCTCTTCTATCGTATGCTCTGTTTCCATAGGTCGTTTCTCTTCCACTTTAGGCTCTTGTTTCTCCGCTTTCTTTATCTCAGAGATAGGAGGTTCCGTATGTAGAACTGGGTGATCTGGCATTTCTACTTCTTTTGAGACATTGCTATCCGGCTCCACAGCTGAAGGTAAATCAATACTCTCGACAACCTCTTTTGTGGGCCTATTGCTATGCACTAAAAGAGCCGTAGCGGATCCTACAACGACAAATATAGCGATTCCGATAGGAATTATTTTCTTTCTGGAATTATTCTTTTCTGTTATTGGCTCCACGGCAGGTGGATTAGCCACATTGACAACAGTCTCTTCATCATCCGATCCTACTAATTTAGAATCTACAGGTGATGAATAAACCACCGTTGTTTCCTCATTCACAATCTCGGGAGATGGACTTGGGACAACCTGAACTTCCTTTTCCGCTTGAGAAAAATCCAAAGACGCCAACATCTCGCCCACCGTCTCAAAGCGATCCGCAGGAATGATTTGCATCGCTTTTATGATAACAGCCTCTGTTTTCGGGCTGATCGCCGCATTGATTTCAGAGGGGTTTCGCAAAGGACGTGCGGCACGTAGTATAGATTCTGTAGGGATTGTTCCCGTTAACAGATTATACATCGTGGCTCCCAAGGAATAAATATCCGGACGGGGCGAGAACACTTGTGTTCCTTCGTTATCGTATTGCTCTATGGATGCGAATCCTTTAGAAAGGGTTAACATCGTAGTGCTGGTCTCTTCCTGCTCGATATCGTAACGTTTGCTGACTCCGAAATCGATCAAGCGGGCGTTCCCGTTCTTATCGATCAAGATATTGCTAGGCTTGATATCCAGATGCAAGATACTCTTATCATGAACGAATTGTAACGCCTCGCCAATTTGCCGTACATATTTAAGGACCGTAGCTTCGGGCAATATCCCGTTTTTCTCAAGCATATATTTTAGCGAGAAGCCGGAAATATACTCCATGGCAATATAAGCCGTATTGTTTTCCTCGAAAACCTCCAACACGTTTACGATATAGGGATGGTGAACTTCCGATAGGATCTTTGCCTCTTTGATCAGTTTTTCCTTGAACTTGTTAAATAAGACCTTTCCCGTCTCCGAATGTACTTTTACGGCTTGGGAACCGGGTTCTCTATAACAATAATCCTTGAAGAAATATTCCTTGACACAGATAGGGACCTCCGTCTTTACGGTACCTAAAGATCCTTTAACCTCTGTGTACCAAACTCCTCTGTAGGTTATGCCAAAACCACCTTGACCAACCACATGAGTAAGTCTGTATTTTCCGTTTTGAAGAAGATGTCCGTCTGGCAGATTCATAACCTTGAATAATTCCATTTAATCTGCCAAAAGTACGTTATTTATATAAAAGAATAAAGAAAAGAGAGAATATTTTGCTTAAAACCCATGCTATCTTCCACTTTTTGAATAGTTATGATATAAAAAGAAAAATTATCCCGAGTCTTGCCGTCACAGGCTTCCATGAGAGCGTCCTTTATTTCCGGAACAGATAAACGACCATTAAATATCTCTGCAATCTTTTCATTCTTCAGTCTTTCAAGAACCCCGTCCGTACAAAGAAAGAGGAAATCGTCGGGTTGAATATCGTTCAAGGTAATAATGTCCGCTTCTGTTGGAGTATGAGTGCCTTGTATAGCCCGGATAATCCCATTCCGCTGGGGGTGGGTTAACGCTTCTTCCGGAGTGATCTTACCTAATTTAACCAACGAATTTACCAATGAATGATCTTCTGTTTGATATAAAATCTCCCCCTTCCTCAGATGATAGATCCGGCTATCTCCGATATGAGCCAATACGATTCCGGAAGAAGCGATATAGGCCATGGTGAGCGTAGTAGCCATACCCATCGCTTCCGGATGCTCTTGAACATAGGAGTCGAAACAGACTTCCGCATAATGTACGGCTTTATGGATAAACTCTGGCGTGGGATCATCCTTTAGGAACGTAGAAAAGAAAGTTTGTATGGACTCGCAAGCTAATGAGCTGGCTACCTCCCCTTTCTCGGCTCCACCCACACCATCGCAAACCATAAACAATTTTTGGTCAAGGGACACTTGCTCGGGAAGCGGGTAAATGGAATCCTCGTTATTCGATCTGCCTCCTTTTTCCGTAATAGCACATGGCTTACCGATCGTTATAATCATAACAAATGAGTTTTATTCATTAAAACGTAAGACGGTGCGACCAATAATAATCTCGTCATTATCATTGAGCACGACCACCTCGCCATTCTCTAGGTAATTGTTATTATATAACGTATGGTTTTTACTATTATTGTCGGTAAGGAAATGTTTATATCCACCTTTTGAATCTTTTTTCACCTCAATGCAAATATGCTCGCGACTCATCGTGCGATCAGCCGTGATAATTGGCATCGTAGCTTGTGAGGCGTTCGACTTCCGGCCAATGACAACCTTCCCTTCGTGAAGAGGAAACGCTTGTTCAGGTGTATCGGCGTCTGGAAGAACCGTCAGTCTGCCGATTCCAGTCTTGACAGGTGTCACTAAAATCGTATCGGAATCGACTTCCTGATGATTACTTTTCTCGGATAATAAGGACAAAGGAATAGGCTCTTTGCATTTCGGACACTTAAAGGAGGTAATGCCGAGGGGAATCTTCCCCTCGGCTACCTTTAATCCTACATGGCAATGTGGACATTTAACTGCGATCATACGATAAACGAAATATCTGCGCCATCCATATCCGTAGAGTACAGATCCATCATATCTGTATCGGAAAGCATAACCGTATCGTCCGCCAATGTTATAAAGTCTGAATGATCGAAAGACTCGATGCTACTATCGTCTATAACTATGGCGTCGCCTAGGTCGACACCTCCTCCTTCCACGTCTATTATGACAGCATCCGCTGGCATGACGTCATTGCCGTCTAAAGTTACGAATGTATATTCCTCTTCTTGCATAACCTTTGTTCCTAATATATTAATATTCCGAAAACAAAAGTACAAAAAGCAATGGATTAATAAACTTGTTATTCTCTCTTATAATCAAACATTTGGGTTTCATGTACAAAAGAGGCTGTTTTACTATACGAAAAGAAAAGGCTCATTCTCTCACCCATTTGGCCTTACAGGAAGAAACTGGGCATTGCTTTCGGTTTTTCAATGATTCCCAAGGGATCTCACCCAAGAATGTCCCACATTTCGGGCAAACATAGTCTATCTTAAATTGATTGGCGATATCCTGCAATTGCTGGGGAATCTTGGCCGACTGCTTGGCTCCTAGATAGATTCCTACCGTAGGGGCACAAATCGTTATCAGGAGGCTGATGCCGAATAGCTCCGGGCTACCTTTCCCTAAGAAGCCTATCACGACCCCCACTATTCCGGGCAAAGCAAATGGTAAGGATTGAAATAATCTGGTCTTAAACTGATTAGAGGATTGAATCTTAACTTTTGCTTGAATATAATCATCGTAGACTTTTTTCAATGCGGCAAATTCATCGCTATAATCATTATTGTATTTAAGCACCTCGGAAAGATTTAATACATAGCTATCCCCCAAGCGAATATGATCCGTAGGAGTAACACGTTTCTTTACGATCTGGGCCCCATTCACGAACGTACCGTTAGTAGATCCCGTATCCTCCAATAATAAGTTGCCACCATCCTCACGTATCAGACGGGCATGATGGCGGCTTACATGAGGATCGTTTGCAATAAAATCGTTGTCTTTTGCTTTTCCTATCTTTATAATCATCGTCTTATTCCTTTTCCTCTTCCTCTTGAGGCTTTCCCATCTCCTTCTCAAGATTATCTTTCAGCACTTTCAACGGATCCTTGGATATTACCAACTCTTTAGGCTTACCCTCTTCCGTCAATAATAATAAACGCTGCTTAGGGAGATTTATTTGTAAGATATGATTTTTATTTATGATATGACTTTTTCCGACACGCATTAATATCTTGTTACAACCAGCGACCTGCTTCTCTAAGATCTCTTCTATTTTTCCGATATTTATAGCGAAGGTAAATTGGATGCCATTTGACAACAATAGTTTCGTATAGTTCCTGTCTGCTTCAAAATAAAGGATCTGACCAATCTTAATGCGCAACAACTCATCCCTTGTTTTTATAATTAAATACCGCTCCATACGTAGAAATTGTTTTTTCGTTTCTCTTTCAAAAACAAATATACGGTATTTTCTTTATTTAATAGGTATCTTTTGGGGGAAAGATTGGTAAAGTGCACCAAAAACAAGAGCCTTTTCCCTGCTCAGAAGAGACACCGATACGCCCTCCCAGCCTTTCAATTATATTTTGGCAGATAGAAAGTCCAAGCCCTATGCCTTGCTTTTGGTTTCGTCCTTTATAAAAACGATCGAAAATATGCGGTAAATCTTCTTTGTCAATTCCAGCTCCATTATCCGAAACTGTAATTTCCGTATATAAATGATTTTCCGCTGCCTGAATGCAAATCTCTCCACCAGCCGGCGTATGTTCCATGCAATTCTTTACAATATTTCCAACCGCCTCGCGAAGCCAGTATTCATCACCACGAAGCGAAACCATATCCGTGCAGTCAATAACCAGATTCTGCTCTCTTAACTCCATCGGAATCAAGAAATCCTGCACCGACTTTTTCAGTAAATCCGACACATTAACCGTCTTTTTTTTCATAGACACCGTTCCTGCGTCCAATTTCGCCATCTTTAATAACGCTTCAATCAGCCAGTCCATATGAACTAAGAGCTGCTCCAGTTCATGTAAAAGCCTGCGGATTGCAGTTTAAAACTTTTCTCCCCGCAAACGCGAAACAATTAAATTTATTGCCGTGAGCGGCGTTCGAATCTGGTGGGAAATATCCGCAATAGAATTCAGCAGATACTTTTTATCTTCCATCAAAAGATTTGCCTGATGATTTAATTTATTCATCATTTTCCGGATTTCTGTCCGCAAAATAGCAAGTTCGCCTTCCTTTTCTCCCCCTACATCGACGTATTCAAATACATGCAGAAAATGCTGGACTTCATCTGCCAGTCCGGCGATTTTGCGATACCGGATAACAGAAGAGCTAAAGTGTATCACGGCAAAGATAACTGCACAAAAAAGGCACAAATAAAGTCCCCTCACAGATGCCAAATACCACCCCAAAAAGGCTGTCAGCAAAACTGCAAACAGCCAGATAATTCCTTCCTTTTTTATTTCCGGATT
>OGGZ01002722.1_pt1 | contig 11509 bp, 10 predicted proteins | sample 1571371 | NCBI WGS metagenome assembly OGGZ01 (sample SAMEA2582025, study PRJEB24529) | metagenome | biome: Human gut stool | place: China | collected 2011
GATTTTGTGTGCATAAATTGTTGCTGGAACGAGGTACGAGTGAACAGTAACAACTGAATCGTTACGAAAAATATAAGAAAGGACAGAATATCTATGCAGCAATTTCAAGTCAGAACTGATCTGGCACTTGAGGCAACAGAAAGTGTGAGAAAACAGGAAGCGGGTAACATTCGGGGCGTTGTCATGGAGGAATATGATGTGCTGGAGGATGTCCATATTACAAAGGTGGAGATCAAAAGCCGAAACGCGCAGAAGAGTCTGGGAAAGCCCATAGGTACTTATATCACGCTGGAAGCTGCGTCTTTACAGGAAAATGATGAGGATTACCACCGGGAAATCTCAGAAGAGCTGGCAAGACAATTAAGAAGTGTGCTCCCTGCTGTAGGAGAAAAAGAACAGTCCATATTGATAGTAGGACTGGGTAACAGAGATGTTACGGCAGATGCATTAGGACCATGCACGGTGGACAACCTGTTTATTACCAGACATATTATCAGAGAATATGGAAAGAAAGCATATCATGCACAACGAATGCATGAAATCAGCAGTCTTGTTCCGGGGGTTATGGCGAAAACAGGCATGGAGACTTCTGAAATCATCAAGGGAGTCATAACTCAGACAGAGCCGGACATAGTTATAGTAATAGATGCGCTGGCTGCACGCAGTACGAAAAGACTGAATCGTACGATACAGATTACAGATACCGGGATTCATCCAGGGTCAGGCGTAGGCAATTATCGAAATGCACTGACGAAGGAGAGCCTTGGTGTGCCGGTCATTGCGATTGGAATTCCAATGGTAGTAGACGCCGGAACGATCGTGTGTGATGCACTGGAGCAGATTTCTAGAGAATCCCTGGAGTATTTCAGGAATAGTGAAGATACACAACTTCATAATATGTATGTAACGGCGAAGAACATTGATGAGACTACGAAGAGACTTAGTTTCACGATATCAGAAGCCATTAATATAGCCTTGGACATGGAATATGAATGGAATGGGGAATGAGCCTTCCTATAAGGGAACAGGAGGAATCGGAATTTCGGTGAAGATCAGGAATAGAATAAGTACATTGCTGTTGATCCTGCTATGCCTGTGTCTGGGCATACAGGCATCAACAGAAATCAGGGAGGATTCGCAATGGACTGACAGACTGAATAAAGCATTGTCCTGGAAGTGCATGGATCTATGGTGCCCTTCCTTCAATTATGCAGATTATGGATGGTATCAGGACAATCTTGCAGAACAGATCCGTGGTGCAATCTGGAGGGGGATACCATTATACATTTTCCTGCAGGAGCAGGAGACCTGTATGGCGTATACGCAGTCAGAACCAGTATATGATGCTTCAATCATATTACAGCAGGCCAGGGATGAAGAGGATGCGCTGCAACGTTCTGTACAGGCGGAGAATGAAGAAGCTCTAAGAGATCAGCAGTATCCAGAGGTAGAACAGCCCCTGCAGGAACAGGAGCCTGATCAGGACAGCGCCCAGACAACAGGAGCGTCCTGGACAGAGTTTGTTCCGGTAAAAGAAAAAGCAGTAACGTATCTGCCGCAGCAATTGATAGATCCCCAGTTTATCAAAAAGGAGTTTTATACAGAGGATGCCACGACCAGCATAGATATGGATAAATTGCAGGTGGATAAGCTGCTGGGGTATGATGCGGCTCTGAAGCAGGATGCCACAGCGCCTCAGATACTGATCTATCATACACATTCTCAGGAGGCATATGCGGATTCTGTACCGGGGGATGTTTCTGATACCATTATGGGTGTTGGCGAATATCTGACCGCAATATTGCAGAAGCAGTATGGCTATAATGTACTGCATCATCTGGGTCAATATGATGTGGAAAGCAGGGATTATGCATATTCCAACGCAGCGCAGGGGCTGGAAGAGGTGCTGGCACAGAATCCTTCCATAGAAGTGATGATTGATCTGCACAGGGATGAAATGAGAGAAGATGTAAGGCTGGTGACAGAGGTTCAGGGGAAGACTGTAGCACGCTTTATGTTTTTTAACGGGTTAAGTTATACCAAAGAGCGGGGGGAGATAACCTCGCTTCCCAATCCGTACATACAGGAGAATCTGGCTTTTGCTTTCCAGATGAAGCTGGCAGCAGAAGAATATTATCCGGGTCTTACCAGAAAAAGTTATCTCAAAGGTTACAGATATAATCTCCAATACAGACCCAAAAGCCTTTTGATCGAACTCGGGGCGCAGACTAATACTGTGGAGGAAGCCATGAATGCGTGCCTGCCCATGGCTCATATACTGGACATGGTGCTGCGCGGAGAAATGCAGGAATAGTGGATAGACGTAGACAATCAGGGTTTTGATGTGTTATAATCTATTCAATTGCGACAACCGGAAGGTGTAGGACAGATAGATGTATTCGCAGAATGCTTCATTTAGAAGACTCTGAGAGTACATATAGGAAGTATGGAGGAAGATTATGTCACATATAGACCAGAGTAAAATCAGAAATTTCTGTATTGTTGCACATATTGATCATGGCAAATCGACTTTGGCAGATAGAATTATAGAGAGAACAGGTCTGCTGACCAGCAGAGAGATGCAGGAGCAGGTACTGGATAACATGGATATCGAGAGGGAGAGAGGTATCACCATTAAGGCGCAGACAGTCAGAACTGTATACAAGGCGCAGGATGGGGAAGAATATATTTTTAATCTGATTGACACACCGGGACATGTTGACTTTAACTATGAGGTCAGCAGAGCTTTGGCTGCCTGTGATGGTGCGATTCTGGTAGTAGATGCTGCCCAGGGTATCGAGGCACAGACACTGGCTAACGTATATCTGGCACTGGATCATGATCTGGATGTATTTCCGGTTATTAATAAGATTGATCTGCCCAGCGCACAGCCTGAATGGGTGAAGAATGAGATAGAAGATGTGATTGGAATTGAGGCACAGGATGCACCTTTGATTTCTGCAAAGAACGGTATAGGCATTGATGAAGTGCTGGAGGCAATTGTTCATAAGATCCCGGCACCTAAGGGGAGTGCGGATAATCCATTACAGGCTTTGATATTTGACTCTTTGTATGACTCTTATAAGGGCGTTATCATTTTCTGCCGTATCATGGAAGGTACAGTGGCTAAGGGAACGAAGATTCATATGATGGCGACCGGAGCGAATGCTGATGTAGTTGAGGTAGGCTATTTTGGTGCTGGTCAGTTTATTCCCTGTGATGAATTATCAGCCGGTATGGTAGGTTACATTACAGCATCTATTAAGAATGTAAAGGATACAGCGGTAGGCGATACGGTTACAGATGCAGAGAATCCCTGCAAAGAACCGCTTCCCGGTTATAAGAAAGTACAGTCCATGGTATATTGTGGTCTGTACCCTGCGGATGGAGCCAAATACCCGGATTTACGTGATGCATTGGAGAAATTACAGTTAAATGATGCTTCTTTGTATTATGAACCGGAGACATCAATTGCACTTGGTTTTGGATTTCGTTGCGGATTCCTGGGACTGCTGCATCTGGAGATTATTCAGGAGAGACTGGAACGGGAATATAATCTTGACCTGGTAACGACTGCGCCGGGCGTTATTTATAAAGTATATAAGACTAACGGAGATGTGATAGAACTGACCAATCCATCCAATTTACCTGACCCTTCAGAGATTGATTATATGGAAGAGCCTATTGTAAATGCTGAAGTCATGGTAACAACAGAGTATATAGGTTCTATTATGGAACTTTGTCAGGAGAGAAGAGGACGTTATCTTGGCATGGAATATGTAGAGGGAACCCGTGCGCTTCTGAAATATGAGCTGCCGTTGAATGAAATTATCTATGATTTCTTTGATGCATTGAAATCCCGCTCCCGTGGGTATGCATCTTTTGACTATGATATCAAGGGATATGAACAGGCAGAGCTTGTAAAACTGGATATTCTCATCAATCATGAAGAAGTGGATGCGCTGTCCTTTATCGTGCATAAGGATTCTGCTTATGAACGTGGCAGAAAGATGTGTGAAAAATTAAAGGATGAGATTCCAAGACACTTGTTTGAGATTCCCATTCAGGCTGCTGTTGGCGGCAAGATCATTGCACGTGAGACAGTAAAGGCTATGCGTAAGGACGTACTTGCCAAGTGCTATGGCGGTGATATTTCACGTAAGAAGAAGCTTCTGGAGAAGCAGAAAGAGGGTAAGAAGCGTATGCGCCAGGTGGGCAACGTGGAGATTCCTCAGAGTGCATTCATGGCTGTATTAAAGCTGGATGACGATAAATAAAATGAAAGTGGGAGGGATGTGTATGAAGACGCTAAGCGTATATATTCACATCCCTTTTTGTGTGCATAAATGTAATTATTGTGATTTCTTATCAGCACCTGCAACAGAAGCTGCAAGAAAGCAATATGTAGAAGCACTCAAAAGGGAAATTATGCAGGAATCCCTGCAATATAAGGAATATTCTGTAGATACTGTGTTCTTTGGAGGCGGAACGCCCTCTATTCTGAAAGGTGAAGAGATCGCAGAATGTATGGAGACATTAAGACAGTATTATCAGGTATCACCTGATGCAGAGGTAACACTGGAAATGAATCCGGGAACTGCGGACAGGAATAAACTACAGATACTGAAAAAGGCGGGAATCAACAGACTAAGTCTGGGACTACAGTCAACAGAGGATTCCCTGCTGCGGATTCTGGGAAGGATTCATACCTATGAAGAGTTCCTACAGGTTTATCAGGATGCAAGAGAACTGGGATTTGATAACATTAATATAGACCTTATGTCCTCGCTGCCTGGACAGTCAATACAGGACTGGGAAAAGACATTAAAGAAAGTGCTGGCTTTGGAACCGGAGCATATTTCAGCATACAGTCTGATTCTGGAAGAAGGCACACCTATGGGAGATCATCCTGACAGATATCCGCCGATTCCGGAAGAAGAGGCTGACAGATGTATGTATCATCTGACCAGAGAGCTGATGGCACAGAACGGATATGACAGATATGAAATATCAAATTATGCAAAAAATGGCAGATTATGCAGACACAATGCAGTGTACTGGACAAGAGGCAATTATGTGGGATTTGGTCTGGGTGCGTCTTCCATGGTAGAGAACTGCCGTTGGAAAAATACAGAGAATATGGAGCAGTATCTACAGTTCAACAGTCAGGAACAGTCGGTAAAAGAAGATTGTCATGAACTGGATATAAAAGAATGTATGGAAGAATTCATGTTTCTTGGACTTCGCATGATGCAGGGTGTGTCTGTATCTGAATTTCAGATTTTGTACGGACATACTATAGAAGAGGTCTATGGAAGTGTACTTAATAAATGGCAGAATACAGGTTATTTGATAAGACAGAATGGCTATATCAGGCTTACAGAGAAAGGAATAGACGTCAGCAATGTGATTATGGCAGATTTTCTGCTGGATTAGGCTGTAAATTTGCATTTATATTTTGTGGAAAGGCACAGAAGGGGTATTTTTCTCATAGAATAGTAGAAAGACTTGCGGGGGCGTACCTTGAAAACCTTTCAACAGCCATTATCAGCAAAGGATGAAGCCTGTTATCTTCAGATCATGCAGAGCGAAGACAGGCAGGCAGCTTTGGAGGCGCGCCGGATATTGATTGAGAGAAACCTGCGTCTGGTAGCACATGTTGCCAAGAAGTATGCAGGAGCCGGGGAAGAGATGGAGGATCTGATATCCATAGGAACGATAGGGCTGATCAAGGCGATTTCGACATTTAGACCTGAAAAAGGCAGCAGACTGGCGACATATGCTGCAAAATGCATAGATAATGCTATCCTCTCGCAGATGCGTTTATGGTTCCACATCAATCCCCCAGAGCAGAAAAGAGCCAAAATGGCGTATTTTGGCACCGGTTACGGAGAATATATACATCCTTTGTTCCACTTCGGACGGCTATGTGAGGTATGCACCTATGTATATCCATAGTTTCCGACTGATAGCCCCTCGCAAGCTGTTGGAAGCGCAGTTGTTCAATCAGCAGTATCAGAATTATGAAGATATACCAAATGTGCAGGACAGGCTCCGCTGGTGTCGACATCACATGGGATTGATGCAGAAAGAAGTCGCTGATATGATTGGAATAACCAGAGGACATTACATAGATTTTGAGGTTGGATATGTTGACTACTATCCGAAAGAAATCGTAGACAAGCTGGCAGCACTCTACCAAGTTCCGGTAGACGACCTGTTGGACGATTACAATCGCTTCCTATATCAAGGGCAAGGGAAAATGATACGAGAATATCGTGAGAGCCTTGGATTGAAGAAAAAACAGTTTGCCCGGTTGATAAACCTTGATCCGGGTACACTCAGGTGCTGGGAAAATGACCAGAAACGAATGTTCAAGGATTCGTGGGAGAAATATTTCAAAGACATCATAAAGGTATAGAAAAAAGCAGATGTTCAAACTTTAAGGAGTTTGTTCACCTGCTTTCTCTATGGATGTGGATTTGATAACCGCATCCAGTAACTGTATCTTCTGTTCGGAAGGACAATTCAGTTTTTTAATGTGTTGATTGACCAAGCTTGCGTGGACACTGGCAACACGCTCTGCCAGTTCACGCTTGCCTTCTTCAGTTTTTGGATAATGGACAATTACATTGATTGGAGCACTCTTTCTTGCGATACCACGCACCTCCCTCGGTATTTCAGTCTATGAGAGAGAAGTTGTCCGCTATACCTAACTTATAACGCTTGCTTTCCTACTTCAAAAAATGGCGTTTTCTGCTATAATACTCGTAAGAGGGAAATGCTTGCTTGCAAGGGCATTTCCCTTACGGGCGATGAGTTGCGAAGCAATTCATCGAAAACTTGTTGGGTACTGCGGAACTTCTTTCGTGGTATCATCTTATCAAGAATCTGTCAAAGGTTCATTGAGTGCCGATTGAACGCAAATTGACTACTTTTCAGGAAGGAGGGCTGTCTATGGAATATTTAGATTTCAGTTCAGTCATTACCACCATTCGTAAATATATCAGTGATGCTCATAACATGAATCAGATTGATATGATGTATCAGTTGTTTGTCAGTTTCTTAAATTCGAAAGAATCACAGGGCTTTGATTTTGATAATGGTCTGGTTTGCCGTTGGTTTAATGGTCAGGCAAAAATTAGCCCTCGAATTACCGGATACTATATGGACAACCACAAGCGCAATCAGCTTGCAGCAGATATGCACCGGAATGTACTTCCGTTGATGTATGACAGTGCCATGGTGGTTCAGGAAGTCTATAACATTCTGGTGCAGGATACGACCATGTCTGATAAAGCCAAGAATCAGCTTCTCCAGAACTACCCTTGCGAAACGGAAATGGATGAAGCAAGGTTCCTTACTTCTGCATTGTGCTTTGGCATGGAGAGATCCTTTGTGAAACGTGACTCCAATACCAAACAGTTGTTGTCTACAGGAACCCTTTCGCCTATCGTGAAAGATTTTATATATGACGGTGGTGTTCCTAAACCTTGCCGTCATTTCTGTGGTCGAGACAATGAACTTGCCACACTACATCAGTTGCTGTGCGACCACGGAAAAGTTTTTCTCCAGGGCATTGCCGGTATTGGCAAAAGTGAACTGGCGAAAGCCTATGTGAAACAGCACAACAAAGAATATACAAATATCCTTTATCTTGTCTACACCGGAGATCTGAAGCAGGATATTATTGATATAGATTTTACGGATGATCTGCCAAATGACGATGATGAAGAACGCTTCCGCAAACACAACCGTTTTCTTCGTACATTGAAAGAGGACACGCTGCTTATCGTTGATAATTTCAATGCTACAGCTACGCAGGATGGTTTGTTGTCGGTTGTAATGAAATATCGTTGCCGTATTCTGTTTACCACACGCAGCCGATTCAACAACTATACATCCATGACTCTGGAAGAAATTGCAGATTCCGAAGCGTTGGTTTGTTTGATGGGTTGCTTCTACTCCGATGCAGAAAAGTATCGTCCGATTTTGGAGCAAATCATCCAAACTGTACACAGTCATACTTTAGCTGTAGAAATGTCAGCCCGTTTGTTGGAAACCGGAATTATGGAGCCAATGCTCCTGTTGAATAAATTAAAGGAAGAAAAAGTAGGTCTGGATGCTACCGATACGATTGGCATTACTAAGGATGGAAAAAGTCAAAAGGCAACCTACTATCATCATATCCGCACCCTGTTCTCTCTGTACCATTTGTCGGATACGGAAACAGATGTTATGAGAAGTCTTTCCTTGCTTCCGGTTACAGGTATCAGCGGCAGGTTGTTTGCGCATTGGTTGAAACTGCGTGATATGAACACAGTCAATGATCTGATTGAAAAAGGTTTCGTGCAGGCAATGGAAGGTCATGTAATTGCTTTACACCCAATGGTGCAGGAAGTGGCTGTTGAAGAAATCAAACCGTCCATTACTTCTTGCCGTACAGTGCTTGAGAGCTTGCAGCAGATTTGTCTGCGTCATGGAGAAGAAGTTCCCTATTATAAGCAACTGTTCCAGACCATCGAAACCATTATCAATCTGATTGATAATGACGATATGCCGTTCTATCTGCGTTTTGTGGAGGATGTGTTCCCATATATGGAAAAATTCCATTATGCTCAGGGAATGGATCTTGTTCTGAAGCATCTTACGGAACTTATGAAGGATGATGTAGTTGGTTCAATATCAGATCGTGCCTTACTGATGGACTACCGTGCTTGTTGTGAAAAGAAACCGGATAAGGCAATCAAACTGGAAAAAGATGCTATTGCTATGCTTGCCGAGATAACTTCGGATAACGCACTTCTGGCGGCAAACCTCCACGCAAATCTTGGTGGTATGTATCGTCAGTCTGGGAAGTATGAGCAGGCAAAACAGTATATGGAGCAAGGAATCAAACTGTTGGAGCAGTTCGGACTTGTGCCTTATCACGACAGCATCCCTCAGATTACCAATTATGCGGTATTGCTTACTGAAATGGGACAACCGGATACTGGACTTTCTGCTTTAAGAAAACTGTCTCGTGTAATCCGTGAGTATAATTCAGATCAGACCATCGATTATGCCAGCGTTCAGGAAGCGATGGGAAATATCTGCCTAACCATCGGAGACGTTCAGCAAGCAACCTCACATTTCCAGAAAGCCATGGCAGTCTATGAAATGGTGTTTGAAGCGGAACCGGATATGATTGAAGCGAAGAAACAAGCATTGCTTGGAACTTATACGCAGGCGGGATTGTATATGGGGAGTCGTTTCATTAGTAAATAAGATAAAAAGGAAAGGAATTATTATGGCTGATACAACCTATGATATTAATATTTCAGTTTCTATCTCAATTCCGATTATTGGAAATGAAAGTATTTCAAAGGTTTCTCCACCTACAGGATTCACATTCAAAAAAATTAGCTTTGATGAATATGAATATAAAAATCGTATGTTAGACGGAGATGGCAACGTATCTACAGATTTTTATTTTGCTGTTCATAATGCTGAAAGTAGATATATTATTGTTTTAGAGAAAAATGAAATCGTCACAGTGAAGCACCATTGTCCAGCTAACGCAATGGGATTTTTAATGGGTAATGATTTACAAGAATTGTGTGAGCCTATTAAAGATCGTTATGAAAAAGGATTACTTAGGTATTTTTCTCTGCTTCACTTATATAAAGAAGGAGAAGTGGCGAGAAAATACTCTTTTTATAAGTTTGAGACACAGGCAGGTTGCTGTAAAAATAAGTGGACAGGCATTCCTTATTGTGCAGACATGGTCACACTTATTCTATACCCTATGATTATTGAGGATGCTGAAATTACTGATATAAACGCTTTACTTGCTTTGGATCAAAAAACATATTCTTTACTGAAAGATGTACTGATTGATGATTTAGAATATTCATATCATATTTTAGATGATACGACGAATTACAAAAATCTTGTGACAGTACTCGAAGTGCTTTTCTTGCGTGGTGAAAGAGGAAACAAAAAAGAAATGTTGGCAAAAAGAATTGCCCTTTTGCTTGGTAATTCTGATTTGGATATTCAAAACATTTATGCGAAGGTAAAAAGTATTTATGTAGATCGTAGTGATGCCGTTCATGATGGTATTACTACTAATATTACAAGAAATTCATTAGACGAACTTCGTAATTTGATAAGAGATATTGGACGAAAATATATCGTTCACATTCAAAATGCATTAACATCTAATCAGAATTTGACCTTTGTCGAGGCGAAAAATGATATGATCAATAATTTAATGCATCAAGTAACCTCGAAAATCGCAGCGGGTGTATTGCCGCAGTAATAAAGGGACGCTATGACGAAATCAGAACAAATAACCAGTTTAATCTCAAAGAAATTCTTCTTACCTCAGTACATCTACACGGATATCTATGTTAAGGATGGATCGCAAGAATTAGAATTCTGTGATTGCCTAATAGAATTTGATGCCGTTTATGTTGCTATACAAATAAAAGAAAGAAACCCATCTGCAAGTGGTTCATCCCAGAAATGGTTTGAAAAGAAGGTTTTGAAAATCGCAAAAGGTCAAATTAAAGATACGTTTGATTATTTCAAAAATACCGACAATACCATTTTTTCAAAAACATCTGATTTGACCATAGATCGTCAGAAAACCATACTCCCTGTAATTGTGTTTCTGAATACAGAGATGGATGAGTATCAGAGAATAGTTTATTCGCAGTCGTTAGATTGTGACATAAACATTTTTAGCTATGATGATTTTAAGACAATGCTTGAAACGATAGTAATTCCATATGATATTCTGAACTATTTAGCCTATCGTACTGTTTTCAAAACGGTCAAAAAAGGAAATGTGGTAATTGATGATGTGGATGATATAGCTACGTTCCTAACAATACCTCAAAATGAAACGGATTATGCAGAATTATTTTTGGCACGAACCTATTACAAGGCGCTTATTGAGGATGGTGTGAATGAAGATAACATCAACCTTTACAACTATGTTCTTTCGGAATTAAACAAATCAATAAATTTCGATCGTGATAAATTCATAGCCGGTCTGTTGTGTGTAGACTATGTGAGAGCAGATAAAATTGCCAGAAATTGGTCTAAGTTAATGGAACTTGCAAAAGAAAACATATTTGTGAGACCTTTTAAAATCACCAAAGAAGATCGTATTTACATGATGTTGGCTCGACCCAATACTATGCCTGAAGATGAGTTCTTCTTCAGATTAGAATTGGCGATGGTATATAGTAGACATATTGATGGTGTAAAAGTGGCACATATAATTGCTATACGATATATGGGTGATGAACAATACTCTGTAGAACTTTCGGATTTTGATCTCCAGAAGGATATTAGATATGAAGAGTTAATTGAAAAGGCTGTAGAAATATATGGCTAATGAAAATGGCAGTCATACACTTCGGTGTGTGGCTGCTTCTTTTGCAAGAATACGATTAAAATGCGGGATAATAATTGCCACTAAAGCATATAATATGATTGTAGAATAGAAAAATGCAAC
>OGGZ01002725.1_pt1 | contig 11494 bp, 11 predicted proteins | sample 1571371 | NCBI WGS metagenome assembly OGGZ01 (sample SAMEA2582025, study PRJEB24529) | metagenome | biome: Human gut stool | place: China | collected 2011
CAGCAGGATGCGAGCGGCAGCGAAGCAGACGCTGGGAGCCGCAACCCGGGCAGTGTCACCGAAGGTAACTGAGAGGGCAAACCTGCGTGAATCGCCCCAAAACCTGCGCGAATGGCACTTGCATAGGGGGGGGGGGGGGCTATAATGGAAGTATCAAAAACACCCAAGAAAAAGGAGGACACGACCATGAAACGGAAAAAATTCCTTGCCCTCGCCCTCGCGGGCGTGATGACCGCAGTGACCCTCACCGCCTGCGCACCGCTGGAGACCCTCTACGACTGGTTCTTTGGCGGCGGCAGCGGCAGCGCCTCCCGGGGAAACGAAAAGAGCCTTGTGACGGAGTCCGTGGAGCTTGAAAATAAGCTCAAGGCGTATTTGGGTCTTTCTGAAACCACAGCAAGCGCCAGAGCCAAGGAGACGCTTGAGGAAGTGGCAAAAGGATTTGATGCGACATGGCTCGACAACAACATGTTGAACGAAACGTCTATAACTGCGCTCGATTCCATCACGAAAGCCAAATTGCAGGCTAAACAGGCGTTATGGGTGGACGTGATGGAGCTGACCTCCCCCGGCGGGACAGCGGATATTACTCTGGATAACAGGCCGATTTACTCGGATAGATATATAGACCCAGGGCCTGGTTCTGGCGATCCTTACCATTGGGTTTATCTGGTGAATCCTTCTGATTTAAGAAGTGAATTGAGAAGCTACAAGAAAAATGACGCTGAACTATACGCCGGTACGTTCCAGAAAGACGGAAAAAATTACGCCGCGATGGTCACAATAATGAACGGTTGGTGGTAATGTGTAGGGAGTGATGCCAAGCTCTGCTTTACACCCCCTGTTCCGGAAAGAAAACTTTGCCCCCCTCAGAGGCCCCTCCGAGGGGGCCTTTTTGCGCCTGTGGGCTGGCGCAGGGCATAGCCCGGCTTTGCTCCGCATACACTCTCATCAGAGCAAGGACAGGAAAGGAGCATCACCATGGAGCTGAAAGTGTTCCGGGACGTTCTGCCTGCGGCGGGTGCGGACTGCACCGCCAAGGCGGAGCTGCCCCTCGAGACCGAACTACTGATCTCGGACTATCTGCCGCCGGTGCAGCGCATCGTCAAGTGCTTCGCAAAGCCGGTGGTGCTGCAAAAGCAGCTGGCCCCCGGGCGGCTGACGCTGGAAGGATATTTGCGCTGTACCGTGTATTATCAGGGCGAAGAGGGGGCGGGGCTGTGCCAGACCGAGCAGAAGCTGCCCTTCACCAAGGCCCTCGAGCTGCCCTCTTTCGCGGCCACGGCGTGGACAGCCTGCGTCGAGGGCCAGACCGAATACCTCAACTGCCGGGCCGTCAACCCCCGCCGCATCGAGGTGCGGGGGGCCTACGGGCTGGTGGTGAGCGTCCACGCCCAGCTGTCCACCGAGGTCATCACGGCCCTCAGCGAGGGCGGCATCGAGCAGAAGCCGGTCACGCTGGCAGGGGTGCGGCGGGCCGCCACCCTCGAAAAGCTCGTGACCATCGAGGGGGCGCTGACCTTCCCGAAGCCCCCCGCCGCCATCCTCGACATCACCGGCACCGCCGAGGTGAGGGAGCTGAAACGGATGCAGGGCAAGGCCGTGGCAAAGGGGGTGCTGCACGTCCTCTGCGGATGGCGGGCCGAAGGGGACGCCGCCCTCCGCAGCCAGACCGCCGACCTGCCCTTCAACCAGATATTGGATGCCGACGGCCTCAGCGAGGACTGCCGCTGCCTCTGCGTGCTGGAGCCGGTGGGCTTTGCGGCGGCGGAAGGGGAGACCACCGAGGACGGCGCAGCTTCCACCACCCTCACGGCCACGGCGATGCTGCGGCTGAGCGGCTGGCGTCCCTACCAGCTCCAATGCGTGGCTGATGCCTTCTCCACCCGCTTCGAGACGACCCTCACGCCTCAGACTCTCGCCACCGAATCGCTGCTCTGCGCGCTGGACGAGACGACGGTGCTGCGGGGCTCCGGCCCTCTGCCCGACGCCGGAGCGCATATTTTAGCCTGCTTCGCGTCCTTCGGGCCGGTGAGCCTGACGCGGCAGGAGGGGAGAGCCGTCCTGACGGCCCGGGCCGTGGTGTCGGCCTTTGCGGAAAACACCCTCGGGGAGATGGAGTGCTACGAAAAGGCGCTGGACTACGCCCTGCCCCTCCCCGCCGACCTCCCGCCCGAAACCGACGCCTACCCCGAGTGCTGGCTGAGCGTTCAGGACCTGCAATGCGCCAGCGCAGGCGGCGCGCTGGATGTGTCCCTTACTGTCCGGGCCGAGGGCGCGGTGCTGGCGCGGCAGACGGCCTCTCTCGTGGGGGCGGTGGAGCTGGGCGACCCCCTGGCCCCCGCCGACCCGGAGGTGTCGCTCCGCATCTGCTACGCCCAGCCGGGGGAGGAGCTGTTCGCCATTGCCCGGCGCTACCACGTCTCGCCCGGCCAGATGCTGGCCGCCAACGACCTCCCCGACGGCACCGCCCGCCTCGACGAGGCGCGCAGACTGCTGGTGCCGGGGGGGTGAGCCCTCTCAGGCGGGCTGGAGCTGTCTGTAGTCCAACCTCTCCGTCATCGCTGACGCGATGCCACCTCCCCTAGCGAGGGGAGGCCTTGGCAGTCCCCGCAAAGTGAACGGTTTCGCCAGAGGCTCCCCTACTAGGGGAGCTGTCGAACGAAGTGAGACTGAGAGGTTGTACTAAGACGGGCCTGCCCTCTGTAGCAAGGCCCGCGCTGTAAACTTTCTGTGCAAAGCTTGACTTTTGCGGGAAAGGGCCTATAATAAAGATAGCAAATGTAAAAGCAAATACGCCATCGGCACACCCAAAGGAAAGACCCCCTCCCGGAGCTGCTATCTCCGAAAGGGGGTCTTCTTTTTTAGTGCTTACGGCCCGTGAACCATCTGTCAAGCCACTTGCAACGGCGACGACCGCCGCCAGTGGCGGAAACAGGGAGGAGCTGTTGGGGCCGCGGCCAGCAGGATGCGAGCGGCAGCGAAGCAGACGCTGGGAGCCGCAACCCGGGCTCCTTTTAGTTACGCAGTGCTTTTTCACGCACTTCCGGTGTAACTGCTTTCAGAAGATTATAGAGGTCAATAATATCGGTGATTGCCTGCCGGTCCTGCTCCGTCCATGTGTAATCAAACTTGCTATAATCCGTTCCCTCGAAACGCATGATAACGGTATCGGCACTCAAAAGGTTTCGCAACCATTCGACTTCACTGTCTTCCATTTCAAAGGTGGCCCATGCAAACCATTTACCAAGCTCTTTGTCGTATCCATAATCGGAGTTATCATAATCGCAAACGTAAGTGTACTTATAATCTCCACCGCGCAGAATGATGTCATAGATATCCAGCTCGGAAGAGCCCATGTAAGTAAAATCTTCCCAGAAAACAATCGTGTTCCCCTTGTCCCAGATATAAAGGTTGGGGCCAATGCCACACGTCTTGCGCTTATCGATGCTGTCATCATGCGGGGTTGTAATCGCCCAGCAGTCTTCTACTGCATCGTAGTTGACATTGCACTTTGCAAGTGCATCCTGAATACCAAGAATCTGCTGTGCTTCTGCCAGCACACCAAAATTGGTGACAGCAGCTTTTCCTGCATCATCCAACTGGTTATAGGCATCCAGAGCGGCCACGATTGCCGCGCGTCTGCTGCGCGTGACAGTACCGATCTGGCTGATCAGCGCTTCTACCTGCTCCGGGGTCACAGCACTATTCTGCTGCGCAAGCACCGCAAAAGGAACGTCCCCGGCGGGGCTGGCGGCCAGCGCGGGCAATGCAGTACCTGTCATCAGAGCGGCCACAAGGCTGCTCGCCACAATAACTTTGCATTTTTCTGTAATTTTCATTCGATGTTCCTCTTTCCTCTGGATTTCAGCTTATAGCTGTTGTAACACAAAATTATAGATACAACAAAAAGCAACTCCACAATTTCCTGCATCTGTTTGTCGAGCTCGCCCATCCCGGCGGGCTCTTTTTTTGTGCCCATAAGCTCTTCAACGGTAATGCCAAAGTAGTCCGCAATTTTTTTGCGGCTGGACATTCTGGGTAAAGCGCCGTTTTTCCAGCTTGTCGGCATAGAGTTTGAAAAAACAAGTTCTTCTGCAACAGCAGCAGGTTTTTCCCCCCATACCGTCCTGTTGATCAGGTGTCAATGCGCAGGCACCGGCCGCAAAATAAGTATACCATAAACTTCAACAAAAAGATACAGGAAGCGATGTCACGAGCCGGACTTTCCTACAAAGGAAAGGCTCTGTCTTCGTACAACCTCTCCGTCATCGCTGACGCGATGCCACTGCCCGGGTTGCGGCTCCCAGCGTCTGCTTCGCTGCCGCTCGCATCCTGCTGGCCGCGGCCCCAACAGCTCCTCCCTGTTTCCGCCACTGGCGGCGGTCGTCGCCGTTGCTCCTAGTAGGAGAGGCTTTGGCAGTCCCTGCAAAGTGAACGGTTTCGCCAGAGGCTCCCCTACTAGGGGAGCTGTCGAGCGACAGCGAGACTGAGAGGTTGTATGAAGGACAGCCTGACCGTGAGCCGCAGCGGGGAAAACCTCTCCGTCATCGCTGACGCGATGCCACCTCCCCTATCGAGGGGAGGCCTTGGCATTCCGCAAAGCCTCGCCTTTTCGCCAGAGGCTCCCCTACTAGGGGAGCTGGCGCGCAGCGCCTGAGAGGTTGTACAAAGGGGAAGCCTGCCCTCTGTGCGGCTGGCTTGCATGAGAAGTACGACTTATGACGAAAATATGAATAAAAACTCGAAAAAGCCCTACCGTTCCCGGTTCCGGTCTGCTATAATTTTCTATGCTTGTTACAAAAACCTGAAGTGAAGTAAAGGAGCCAGGAATATGATAAAAAGCGCTGAACTGGAAAATTCGGCATACGAGTTTGAGGCGAAAATGCCGCTGCGCCACGCTGTCCCGCTGGGATTGCAGCACGTGTTCGCCATGTTCGTGGGCAACCTCACCCCGCTGCTCATCATCACCAGCGCCTGCGGCCTCGCGGGCGGTGAGTTCGCAGACCTGCAGGTGAGCCTGCTGCAGAACGCCATGTTCGTGGCGGGCATCGTCACGCTGGTGCAGCTGTACGGCCTCGGCCCTGTGGGCGGCAAAGTGCCGATCATCATGGGTACCAGTTCGGGCTTTCTGGGCGTGTTCAACAGCGTGGCTGCCACCATGGGCGGCGGCGTCACGGCCTACGGCGCCATGATGGGCGCATCCATTCTGGGCGGCCTGTTCGAGAGCGTGCTGGGCGTCTTCCTGAAGCCCCTGCGCAAGCTGTTCCCGCCGGTGGTCACCGGCACGGTCGTCCTGTCCATCGGCCTGTCCCTCATCTCCGTGGGCGTCAACTCCTTCGGCGGCGGCAACGCAGCCAAGGACTTCGGCTCGGTGGAGAACCTGCTGCTGGCCGTCTTCGTGCTGGTGGTCATCCTCCTCTTCAAGCACTGGACCAATGGCTTCCTCAGCTCTTCCTCCATCCTCGTGGGCATCATCGCGGGCTATCTGGCAGCCATCGTCATGGGCTTCGTCCTGCCCACCACCGGCGTCACCGCCGACGGCGTGGAGTTCACCAAAGCATGGGTGCTGAACTGGAACAAGGTCGCTGAGGCCAGCTGGTTCGCCATCCCCAAGCTGGTGCCGGTCAAGATCGTCTTCGACCTCCGCGCCATCCTGCCCGTCATGATCATGTTCATCGTCACCGCCGTGGAGACGGTGGGCGACATCTCCGGCGTCATGGAGGGCGGCATGGGCCGCGAGGCCACCGATAAGGAGCTGAGCGGCGGCATCATCTGCGACGGCCTCGGCTCCACCGTCGCCGCCTGCTTCGGCGTCCTGCCCAACACCTCCTTCAGCCAGAACGTGGGCCTCGTGGCCATGACCAAGGTGGTCAACCGGGGCGCACTGGCCACCGGTGCCGTCTTCCTGATGCTCTGCGGCCTCATCCCCAAGCTGGGCGCACTCATCTCCATCATGCCCCAGGCCGTTCTGGGCGGCGCTGCCGTCATGATGTTCTCCTCCATCGTGGTGTCGGGCATCCAGCTCATCACCAAGGAGAAGATGACGCCCCGCACCCTGACCATCGTCTCTGTGGCGCTGGGCGTGGGCTACGGCATGGGTGCAAACGCCAGCATCCTTGTCAACACCCCCCAGTTCGTCCAGCTCATCTGCGGTGAGAGCGGCATCGTGCCGGCTGCCTTCGTGGCCATCCTGCTCAACTGCCTGCTGCCCCGCGACGAGAAGTAAGCGTTGGCGCACTGCGGCCTCCCTGTCTTTGCAGGGAGGTCTTTTTGTGCTATGATATTCCCAGTCTTATCAGAGGGAAGGAGGACTCTATGGAACCGCAAGCTGCCGCCCGCTATCGTCTTCTGGACGAGCTGCGGGGACTCGACCTCATCAGCATGATGCTCTACCACGGGATGTGGGACGTGGTGTTCCTCTTCGGCGTGGCCCAGAAGTGGTACACCGGACGCCCGGGCTTTGTGTGGCAGCAGAGCATCTGCTGGGTCTTTATCCTGCTTTCGGGCTTCTGCCTGCCGCTGGGGCATCATCCGTTCCGGCGGGGAGCCGTCGTCTTCGGGGCAGGGGCGCTGGTCACAGCCGTCACCCTGCTCTTCCTGCCCGAGGACGTGGTGTGGTTCGGGGTGCTGACTCTGCTGGGCTCGTCCATGCTCCTCACCGCCGCGCTGGACCCGCTGTTTCGCCGTGTCCCGCCCGCCGCGGGCGTGGCCGTCAGCGCCCTCCTGTTCTGGGTGACCTACCCCACGATGAACGGCTTCTGGAACCTGCCGGGCGGGCGTCTGGCCCTGCCGCAGGCCCTCTACGCCAGCTACACCACGGCCTATCTGGGCTTCATGCCCAAGAGCTTTTTCTCCACCGACTATTTCCCGCTGCTGCCCTGGCTGTTTCTGTTCTGGGCGGGGTACTTCCTCCACCACCTCGTGGGCCGCGAACGCCTCGCGCCGCTGCGCCGGTCGGTCTGCCCGCCGCTGGGCTGGATGGGCCGTCACTCGCTGGTGCTCTATCTGCTCCATCAGCCGGTCATCCTGGGGGTGCTGACGGCGGCGTTCCGGCTGGTGAGAGCGGGGTAAAGCTTCTGGAAAAGTTAGCCTCTGTGACCGCTTGACAAAGCAGCGGCGCTGTGGTATCCTATGGGCAGTTAGAGAAATCTAACTAAAGAGATGCGTCTGAGCCTGCTTCCGACGCATTTTTATGGAGCGAAAAGTTAGAAGCAGCTAACCCAATAAATCAAAAGTGAGGCTGAATATTATGAGCAAAGTAGCAATCGTATTCTGGAGCGCCACCGGCAACACCGAGACCATGGCAAACTGCATCGCGGAGGGCGCAGGTGCTGCCGCCACCATCGTCCCCTGCGCCGAGATGGACGCAGCAAAGCTGGGCGAGTATGACGTGGTGGCCTTCGGCTGCCCCGCCATGGGCGCGGAGCAGCTGGAGGAGAGCGAGTTCGAGCCGATGTTCGCGGGCCTCGAAGGCTCTCTGAACGGCAAGAAGGTGGCTCTGTTCGGCTCCTACGGCTGGGGCGACGGCCAGTGGATGCGCGACTGGTGCGAGCGCGCCAAAGAGGACGGCGCACAGCTGTTCAGCGACGAGGGCCTCATCTGCAACGAGACGCCCGACGACGACGTTCAGGCTGCCTGCCGCAAGCTGGGCGCCGATCTGGCCAACTGGTAAAAAATAACACCGGCCCATCCTGCATCATCCCGCGTCTTTGGGGGCAACCTAGGGACAAAGAGGTGATGAATGAATGGAAAACACAGGTGTCCGCTGTGATGTCTGCGAGTGCCGCCACAACGTGGGGAGCAGCAAGTGTGACTTGCCCGAGATCACGGTGACGGAGCGCTGCACCTGCTCTTCTCAGCAGGTGGACATCCCGCACTACTGCCAGAGCTACGAGAAGAAGTAAGCTTTGCGCAGCAAAAAAGACCTCTGCCCGACGGCCTTGCCGGGCAGGGGTCTTTTATCATTTGTGCCTTTAGTGGAGGCTGACGCCGAAGGTGGGCAGGCTGCGCAGCAGGGTGCCGACGCCGTGCATCTCGTAGGTGCCAAAGCCCAGAGCGCTGGCGGCTACGAGGTTGTCGGCCCGGTCGTCGATGAAGATGCACTCATCGGCCCGGAGATGGTACTTGTCCAGCAGGGCCTGATAGATGCGGGGGTCGGGCTTGTTGACCTTCACTTCGCAGGAGGCCACGCCGCCGTCGAAGAGGCCCTCGAAGTCCCGGTGCATCAGCAGGTCCAGCACGTCCTCGGGGATGTTGCTCAGGTAGTAGACGCAGTAGCCGCGCTGCTTGAGCTGCTCCACCAGCGTCTGCATCCGGCGGCGGGGGTGGAGCATGCTCATCCAATCGTCCAGCACGCCCTCCACCTCGAAGCCCCGGCCCACGGCTCTGGCCCGCTGGAGCATCCGCTCGTTGGCCTCCCGGCGGGTGATGCGGCCTGCGTCCAGCAGCCGCCATTCTCTGCTGCCGAAGGTCAGGTCGTAGACCTCCTCTTCCAGCCCCCGGTTCCCGAACAGGTCGATGAGGTACTTGTGGGGGTCGAAATCCACCATGACGCCGCCGAAGTCGAACACGATATTTTTATACATCGATGATACCTCTTAAAAATAGTTTGGCTCTCACTGCGCCCAGTATAGCACATCCGGGGCTGTATTTTCCAGCCCTTTTGCATCGTCCGGCCCGCCCCGGCATAGGATGGGACTGTAAGGGGGCGGGGGAGATGACCTTTCGGGAGCTGTGCAGCAAGGAAGTCGTCCAGCTGAAGGACGGGGCCTGCCTTGGCCGGGTGGACGATCTGGAGCTGGACGCCGACACGGCCCGCATCGGGAGTTTGCTTCTGCTGGGGCGGCCCCGGCTCTTCGGGCTGCTGGGCCGGGACGAGACCCTGACCATCCCCTGGGCCGACATCGAGCGCATCGGTCTGGACGCCATCCTCGTGCGGACGGACATCCCCGCCCCGCCGCCCTCCCACGGGGGACTGCTGGATAAATTGCATCAGTGGCTGAACGGATGAAAGATTTTCACCCGTTTTTTGTCCGTCAGGGCTGGATTTTGGAGGCGGGATGATTATAATAGAGGACTGGGGCGGAGTCTGCCGCCTCAAATAAGCTTCAAATAATACGAAAAACGCAGAAGTGAAAGGAACTTCTTTATGACACACCATCCGAGTGCTGCGTCCCTCCGGCTGCACGGGGCGCGGCTGCTGTTTCCGCCTGTGGCCACCCTTCTGTTTCTGGTGCTCACCGAGTACATCGCCCGCGGCACCCTGAGCGGAGATACCTTTGTGCAGTACATCTTTCCCCACCCAGAAGCCTACCTGCTGGCGTGGGGGCTGCTCTTCCTCGTCTGGATGGCGGTGGACTGGCTCACCCGCTTCGCTCCGCTGGCCACCCTCCTGTCGGCCCTGCTGGGCTGTCTGCCCGCCACGGTGGACTTTTACATCCTGCAGCTCCGGGGCGAGCCCTTCCTCCCGTGGGACCTGATGCAGGTGTCCGAGGCCGCCGGCGTGGCCTCCGCAGCGGGCATCCACGTCCAGAAGAGCATGGTCGTCTCCGGCGTCGTGGTGCTGGCTCTGACCGTCGGCTCCTTCTTCCTCTACCGGGGCCGTCAGAAGCTGCCCTGGGTGCAGCGTCTGGCGGGCTTCGCGGCCAGCACAGCGGCCACCTGCGCCCTCATCTTCGGCGTGTTTTTGCAGCCTGCCGTCACCCAGTCGCTGGGCATCCTGCCCGACGCATGGATGCAGGACCGCTACTACCGCTATTACGGCGTCATCACCAGCTTCCTCACCAACCTGACCAATCTGGAGATCGACAAGCCCGAGGCTTACTCGGAGGAGGCCGTCAACGCCATCCTCGACAACGTGGAGGCAGGGGAGAAGTACACCACCAGCCCGGCCTGGCCCGGCTCCTACGCCGCCCAGACTCCGGCAGACGAACAGGTGAAGCAGCCCACCATCCTCTACGTGATGGACGAGTCCTACTGGGACGTCTCGGAGCTGGAACAGTACGGCTTCCAGTTCGACACCGACGTCTCGGCCAATCTCCACGCTCTGCAGCAGACCAGCGCCTATGGCCGGGTCTACAGCCCCAGCTTCGGCGGCGGCACCTGTGACGTGGAGTTCGAGGCCCTGACGGGCTACTCGGTGTCCTATCTGCCCAGCGGCAGCAAGCCCTACCAGCAGCACGTGACGAGACCCATGTTCGCCCTGCCCAGCTACCTCAAGACCCAAGGGTATCAGACGGCGGCGGTCCACTGCTTCTGGGCCAGATACTGGAGCCGCGACACGGCCTACCCCAACCTCGGCCTCGACGACTTCATCAGCCTCGAGAAGATGCAGGGCGTCCAGAAGGTGCGCCGCCACTACTGGACCACCGGCCTCGTCACCGACGACTCCATGGCAGACCAGATCATCGGCCAGTACGAGACCATGAAGGCCCGGTCCGACGCCCCCGTCTTCCTCCACGCCGTCACCATGCAGAACCATACCAATTATAATAAGGATAACTACCCCGACGACCAGCGGGTGAAGGTCACCGAAGCCCCGGCGGGTCTCAAGGCCAGCACCGTGGGTGCGCTGGAAGACTTTGCCACCGGCATCCGGGACGCCGACGCCATGCTGGGCAGGCTGACGGACTACTTCTCCCAGGTGGACGAGCCGGTCATCCTCGTGTTCTGGGGCGACCACTACAACCCCATCGACTCGAACTACGACATCTACACCCGCAGCGGCTATGCCAGCGGCTCCAGCGCCGACCCCCGCCTCCATCAGACCACCCTGCTGATGTGGTCGAACTACTCCGACCGCGCCGTAGACCTCGGCACCATCGCCGCCTACGACATCTCGCCGGTGATGATGGAGCTGTTCGGCCTGCGTCAGCCCGCCTACTTCCAGTTCCTTGGCCGTCAGCTCCGGGCCGCCTACCGGGCCAACACCCGCGGCACCATCCTGGAGAAGGACGGCACCGCCTCGGACGAGCTGACCCCCTTGCAGCAGAAGTGGAGCGATGAGCACTGGCTGCTCCAGTACGACCTCATGTTCGGCAAAGGCTATGCCCTGAGCCGGATGGGGCTCGAGAGTATCGCCGAGGGCACAGATTGACGAAAAACTACGATTCTTTTTCGGAAAACCGCAAAAAACCCCTTGCAACGGCCAGAGGTTTGTGCTATTATTACTTAGCATTACACACGCATCACTATGCCCTTTTGTGCTCTGACGAGTGGAGGGCAGTCCGCCGGCATCCGATATGTCAGTGGATCACGGTGTGCGGAGGCAAAACAAATTTTGGAGGTAATTTTACTATGGCAGTCGTTTCTATGAAGCAGCTTCTCGAGGCAGGCGTTCACTTTGGTCACCAGACCCGCCGCTGGAACCCCAAGATGGCGAAGTATATCTTCACCGAGCGCAACGGCATCTATATCATCGACCTGCAGAAGACCGTCAAGAAGCTGGACGAGGCTTACAACTACGTGAAGGAAGTTGCAGCTGAGGGCGGCG
>OGGZ01002731.1_pt1 | contig 11473 bp, 10 predicted proteins | sample 1571371 | NCBI WGS metagenome assembly OGGZ01 (sample SAMEA2582025, study PRJEB24529) | metagenome | biome: Human gut stool | place: China | collected 2011
CAAATATCCCGCAGAAATGTGCGGGGGTAAGTGTCAGCGCACAACCAGCACGGAGCACTCTGCGTGACGCACGACAGCTGCGGCGTTGGAACCGAGCAGATAAGTGGTGATATCCGGTCGATGGGAAGCAATGATGATCATATGAGCGGGGATCTTCTTCGCCATTTCCAGAATGCGGTCTTTGGGCGAGCCTTCCTCAACATGGACATGCACTCTGTCGGTTGGCAGTTTAAATTTTTTAATGATCTCTTCCAGTTGCGATTTGGCTTCCGCTTTCAGGTCATCCATTGCCGGTAATTCTGCGGAATACGCTAAACCCAGAGAGGCATAGTAGGGCAGTGAAGGTATTACCGTCAGGAAATGAACCTCTGCATCATCAATCTTTGCCTCTGCCTCAACGTGGCTAATCACGCGTTGAGTTAATTCTGAATCGGAAATATCGATAGGGACAAGAATCGTTCTGTTCATAAAACCTCCTGTTTTAGTATCCGCATAAAGTGTAACGCCAGATGACACTTTTTGTGTAATGACGGAGTTCACATTTTTAATTTAGATCAAAGGAGGAAGAATAAGCAGAAAAAGCCCGCCATAACAGCGGGCAGGAGGATTTAGAACTGATAAACCAGACCTAAAGCGACAATATCATCGGTAGAGATGCCATTGGCAGCGTAGAAACTGTCATCTTCATCCAACAGGTTGATTTTATAGTCAACATAAGTGGACATGTTTTTATTGAAATAGTAAGTCGCGCCAACATCGGCGTATTTAACCAGATCTTTATCATCAACACCTGCCGGGTTGTCTGCACCACCGGCAGCGTGCAGGTCACGGCCTTTAGACATCAGGAAAGAGACTGCCGGACGCAGACCAAAATCAAACTGGTACTGTGCAGTGACTTCAAAGTTCTGGGTTTTGTTTGCAACAGCATAATCGCTGTCGCCAAACGGGGTCATATTACGCGTTTCTGAATACATGGTTGCCAGGTAAATATTGTTAGCATCGTATTTTAGCCCAGCAGTCCACGCGTCTGCTTTATCACCACCCGCCGCAGTATGGTTAACCTGATCATTGGTGCGGTCAGAAGAGGTGTATGCCGCACCAGCGCTAAAGCCCATGCCTAAATCATATGTTGTGGAAAGACCCCAGCCGTCACCGTTTTCATGGCGAACATCACGTCCGTTGTTGGTGCCTTCCTGACCATTACTAGCACCTTCGTTGTTACCTTGATACTGCACCGCGAAGTTCAGACCATTTACCAGACCGAAGAAATCAGTATTACGATAAGTCGCGACGCCATTGGCTCGACCAGTCATAAAGTTGTCTGCATTGGTATAAGAGTCACCGCCAAATTCAGGCAGCATATCGGTCCAGCCTTCGATGTCGTACATTACGCCATAATTACGTCCGTAATCGAAAGAACCGTAATCTGCAAATTTCAGCCCGGCAAATGCCAGACGGGTCCATGACTGGTTTTTTGAAGATTCAGTGTTGTTTGCCTGAATATTGTATTCCCATTGACCGCAGCCAGTGAGTTGATCGTTAATTTGGGTTTCGCCTTTAAAACCCAGACGCGCATAGCTCTGGTCGCCATCTTTCGCCGAATTATCAGAAAAATAATGCAGGCCATCAACTTTGCCATACAGATCTAATTTGTTGCCGTCTTTATTATAAACTTCGGCTGCATGTGCAGCACCTGCGGCGAGCAGGGCAGGAATTAAAAGTGCCAGTACTTTGCTTTTCATTGAATAAATCCTTTAGTTATTTTATTTGCCTTTTATCCCCATTTCGGGGAGTGAAAACATCCTAAAGGAGAAGTTCAGTTAGCCGATAAATATCATTTGTTACGCCTTAAGTAAAACCTTAATCAAATAATTCCTCTGAAATGATAATAAGTCTGGTGAATGTATCGAAGATAATACATACAAAATAAAAATTATACTTTTAATTTTCTATACGTTATTCTGCGCGGGTTATATGCCTTTATTGTCACAGATTTTATTTTCTGTTGGGCCATTGCATTGCCACTGATTTTCCAACATATAAAAAGACAAGCCCGAACAGTCGTCCGGGCTTTTTTTTTAGAATTGGATAATCCTTATCCAGAGCATTTAATCGGTGTTGCTTTTTTCCGCTTTTCCGGCCATTTGTGCCAGGAAGTCATAGCGTTTTTGCAAATCAGCTGCAGCATCTTTCCATAACTGTTCTGCCACTTCTGGCTGCTGCGAATTCAGACGACGGAAACGTTGCTCATGAAGTAACGTTTCTTCCAGTGCTTCTGACGGCGGGCGTGAATCCAAGGCCAGCGGCAGTTTGCCTTCATCGGCACGACGCGGATCAAAGCGATATAGCGGCCAGAAGCCGGTAGCTGTGAGTTGGCGCATCTGGTCGTGGCTGAGTGCCAGATCGTAACCATGCTCTTCACATGGGCTATAAGCGATGATCAGCGATGGTCCCGGATACGCTTCCGCTTCCTGAATCGCTTTCACCGTCTGGTTCAGTTGCGCGCCGAGAGAAATCTGCGCCACATAAACATGACCGTACATCATCATACTGACGCCAAGATCTTTACGCGCTTTACGTTTGCCGTGCTCGCCAAACTTAGTTACTGCACCCAGCGGTGTCGCTTTTGACGCCTGACCACCGGTGTTGGAATAGCATTGCGTATCCAGCACCAGAATGTTGACGTTTTCCGTCAAACTCAATACATGATCCAGACCGCCAAAGCCGATATCGTAAGCCCAGCCATCACCACCAATCAGCCAGATTGATTTTTCCACCAGTGCATCTGCATCACGTAGCAGTTCATGTGCTTCGGCAACATCGTTGAGTTGCTGGCGTAAAGCTGCAACCTGTTCACGACGAACCTCTGGCGTGGCGTCTGATTTCAACGCCGTCAGTAATTCCGCCGGGATTTTATCGGCAAATTGATCCAGCAGACGCAGCACGCGGACACGGTGTTGATCGACCGTCAGGCGGAAACCAAGGCCAAATTCGGCATTATCTTCAAATAGAGAGTTCGCCCATGCCGGCCCACGACCGTTGGCATCGGTGGTATACGGTGTAGAGGGCAGGTTACCGCCATAAATTGAAGAACAGCCAGTGGCGTTAGCGATCAACATCCGATCGCCATAGAGCTGAGTCAGCAATTTAATATACGGCGTCTCGCCACAACCGGAGCAAGCACCTGAATATTCAAACAGCGGTGTAATCAGCTGCGATGTACGAATATCAATACGTTCTAGTTTGCTACGGTCGATTTCTGGCAGGTTGAGGAAGAAATCGTAATTGATTTTCTCTTCTTCGACATGTTCCAGGCGCGACATCATATTGATGGCTTTAATCTCTGGATTCTGACGGTCTTTCGCCGGGCAAACTTCGACGCACAGGTTACAACCGGTGCAATCTTCCGGAGCCACCTGCAAGACATATTTCTGCCCGCGCATATCACGCGATTTCACATCCAGCGAATGCAGGCTGGCAGGGGCGTTTTCCATCGCTTCAGGCGGCACCACTTTTGCGCGAATAGCGGAGTGTGGGCAAGCGGCAACGCAGTGGTTACATTGGGTACAGAGTTCCTCTTTCCAGATGGGGATCTCTTCGGCGATATTGCGTTTTTCCCAGCGAGTGGTGCCCATCGGCCAGGTGCCGTCTGGCGGCAGCGCCGAAACGGGGAGGGCATCACCAAGCCCGGCGAGCATCGCAGCGGTTACGGTTTTCACGAAATCAGGGGCGGCATCGGAAACCACTGGCGGTCGATTGGCGCTGTGCGGATTTACCGGTTGCAACGGAACTTCTTCTACGGATTCACGCGCCAGCGCCAGAGCCTGCCAGTTGCGTTCCACCAGATCCTGGCCTTTGCTACTGTAACTTTTGGCAATCGCACCCTGCAATTCTGCGAGGGCGCTATCGCCAGGCAGAATTTGCGTCAGATGGAAAAAAGCCATCTGCATGACGGTATTAATACGGGCCGCCAGGCCACATTCGCGGGCGATTTTCGCCGCGTTAATCACATAGAAGCGCGCTTTTTTCTGGTTTAACACGGCCTGAACTTCCTGCGGCAAGCGCGACCACACTTCATCTGCGCTGTACGGCGTGTTGAGCAGGAAAAGGCCGCCAGGTTTTAAACGCTCAGCCATCTGATATTTATCGATAAACTGCAACTGGTGGCAGCCAACAAAATCAGCCTGGGAAATGAGATAAGCGGAACGAATCGGCTGTTCGCTCACGCGAAGGTGAGAAACCGTCAGGCCGCCCGCTTTTTTGGAGTCGTAAACAAAATAGCCCTGTGCGTACCACGGCGTGGAATTACCGATAATCTTGATATTGTTTTTGGTCGCGGAAACGCTGCCATCACTACCAAGGCCATAAAACAAGGCTTCAAGTTTCGCCGAGTTTGGCAGGGTGTTTTCCGGCAACGGCAGGGACAGATTGGTTACATCATCGTAAATACCAACCGTAAAGCGCGCTTTCGGTTTAGCCGCGTTGAGCTCGGCAAATACCGCCAGTACACAGTCTGGGCCAAATTCTTTGGATGAAAGACCATAGCGCCCACCAATGACACGGGGCAGGGTTTCACGCTCGCCATTATTAAAGGCTTCTGCCAGTGCGGTCATCACATCCAGATAGAGCGGTTCTGCCTGGGCACCGGGTTCTTTGGTTCTGTCCAGTACCGCCACGCTGCGTACGGATCCCGGCAGAGCTTGCAGTAAATGTTTAGCGGAGAAGGGGCGGTACAGGCGAACTTTCAGCACGCCGACTTTTTCGCCACGGGTTAGCAATTCATCAACCACTTCTTCACAGGTGCCAATGGCAGAGCCCATCAGGATAATCACCCGTTCCGCTTGCGGATGCCCGTAATATTCAAACGGCTGATACTGACGACCTGTCGCGACAGCGAAATCATTCATCGCCTGTTCAACATGGTCATAGACCGCGTTGTACCAGGGGTTGGTGGCTTCGCCAGACTGGAAATAAGTGTCAGGATTGGCGGACGTACCGCGGATCACCGGATGTTCCGGGTTGAGCGCCCGGGTGCGATGAGCATCAATTTCGGCCTGCGGCATGAGATCAAGAATAGTGTCATCGGCCAGCGGGACAATTTTATTGATTTCGTGGGACGTGCGGAAACCATCAAAGAAATGAATAAATGGCACGCGGCTTTTCAGCGTCGCGATGTGCGAAATGAGAGCAAAGTCTTGCGCTTCCTGGACGTTTGCCGCACACAACATCGCGCAACCCGTCTGGCGCACCGCCATGACGTCGGAATGATCGCCAAAAATAGAGAGTGCATGTGTGGCAACGGTACGTGCCGCTACATGCAGGACAAACGGTGTTAGTTCGCCTGCCAGTTTGTACAGCGTCGGGATCATCAGCAGCAAACCCTGCGATGATGTAAACGATGTTGAAAGGGCACCCGTCTGCAAAGCGCCATGCACGGTAGCGATAGCACCCGCTTCCGACTGCATTTCAACCACGCGTGGTGTGTCTCCCCAAACGTTCTTTAAGCCGTTTCCGGCCCAGGCATCAGCCTGTTCTGCCATCGTGGAACTGGGGGTAATAGGGTAGATGGCGATAACTTCACTGGTGCGAAATGCGACCGAAGCAACCGCGCCATTACCGTCAATAGTAATCATATGACACCCTTACATTGCGCAAATGAGGGGCGCACGAAATTGCTGCGCGCCCAGTAGTAATCTTTCAATTTTAGCAAATGGCTTTCTTCTGCATTTTCGCTTTTGTGTCCCCCACATCAGCGTAATGAATGTTTTGATCAAACAGAGGGCAAAAAAATAGCCATAAAAAAGTAAAAATGCGGGGCAACGCGCAGGACAGCTCTCGACGCCGCCCTCTGTGCTGCCTATTATTTATGGCGGTGTCGTTTGGCTTGAAGATTAGAGGAAGAAAAGATGCGAGCAGCGTTTTGGGTAGGGTGTGCCGCTTTATTGTTGTCGGGGTGTAGTAGTGAACCTGTTCAGCAGGCGACTGCGGCGCACGTAGCGCCAGGTTTAAAAGTGTCGATGTCCAGTAGTGGAGAAGCAAATTGTGCAATGATCGGCGGTTCGCTTTCTGTTGCCCGTCAACTGGATGGTACGGCGATTGGGATGTGTGCATTACCCAACGGCAAACGCTGTAGCGAACAGTCACTTGCCGCCGGGAGCTGTGGCAGCTATTAATTCATTAAATCCGCCAGCTTATAAGTTAATGTCTGTTTCGCTGTCGCCAGCGTTAACTGGTTCGCGGTCAGATCCACTTGTGCACCTTCTTTCAGCATTTCGCTAATGGTGTTATCGAGTTCATTAAGCTGCGGATTAGCGCACATCATACGGGTCATTGCCAGCCCTTTGGCTGTCAGTTCACCATTAGACAGTTTGCCTTCACCGCTAAAGCGGTTACACATGCTGCCGGAAATCATCATTTTTTCACCAAAGCTGATTTCTGGCGGATTTTTATCGCTGGTCACGGGCTTACCGTTTACGCTTTCCAGCACAAAGCGATGATGCTGTAGCTGTTCTGGCGTAACAGCAATTTTGTCATTACTTACACATCCCGCCATCAGCAGGCTTAGCGCAACAAACGCGGCTACTTTCTTCATTGTGGTTCTCAATTACAGTTTCTGACTCAGGACTATTTTAAGAATAGAGAATGAAAGGTCATTGGGGATTATCTGAATCAGCTCCCCTGGATTGCAGGGGAGCGGCAAGATTAAACCAGTTCGTTCGGGCAGGTTTCACCTTTTTCCAGATTGCTTAAGTTTTGCAGCGTAGTCTGAGAAATACTGGTCAGAGCTTCTGCTGTCAGGAATGCCTGGTGCCCGGTAAACAGCACGTTGTGGCAGGCAGACAGGCGACGGAATACGTCATCCTGGATCACGTCGTTGGATTTATCTTCAAAGAATAGATCGCGTTCGTTCTCATACACGTCCATACCCAACGAACCAATTTTCTGATTTTTCAGCGCTTCAATTGCTGCCTGAGAATCAATCAATGCACCGCGACTGGTATTGACGATCATCACGCCATTTTTCATCTGATCGAAGGCGGCTTCGTTCAACAGATGGTAGTTTTCCGGTGTCAGCGGGCAGTGCAGAGAGATAACGTCTGATTCAGAGAACAGGGTTGGCAGATCGACATACTCCACACCGAGTTCCAGCGCCGCTGCACTTGGATACGGATCGAACGCCAGCAGACGCATACCAAAACCTTTCAGAATGCGCAGCATCGCCACACCGATTTTACCGGTACCGATAACGCCTGCCGTTTTGCCATACATAGTAAAGCCGGTCAGACCTTCCAGAGAGAAGTTAGCGTCACGGGTACGCTGATACGCGCGGTGAATACGGCGGTTCAGCGTCATCATCATACCGATGGCGTGTTCAGCAACGGCCTCTGGATCATAGGCTGGAACACGGACTACTTTCAGCCCCAGTTCTTTTGCCGCGTCAAGGTCGACGTTATTGAAACCGGCACAGCGCAGGGCGATATATTTAACGCCGTGCTTTTTCAGCTCTTCCAGCACCGGGCGGCTGCCGTCATCGTTTACGAAAATACATACCGCTTCGCAGCCATTGGCAGTTTTAGCGGTTTTTTCCGTCAGCAGAAAGTCAAAAAATTCCAGCTCAAAGCCAAAGGACTCGTTCACCTGTTGCAGGTACTTCTTGTCGTACTGTTTTGTGCTATAAACGGCGAGTTTCATAAGACTTTCTCCAGTGATGTTGAATCACATTTAAGCTACTAAAAATATTTTACAAAATTTCAAATTTAATTGAAAGCTATGGCGATATTGAAAAATTCATCAACAACTATGCTTAGTGTAGGCGCAACCTTCAACTGAACGGTTAAACATGCCACAATACCCGTATTGAATGCTTAATTTTTCGCTAAATCAGGATATTAACTACCCATGCTGGGTAAATATAAAGCCGTTCTCGCGCTGTTATTACTGATTATTCTTGTGCCGTTGACGCTGCTGATGACGCTCGGGCTGTGGGTTCCCACGCTGGCGGGCATCTGGCTACCGCTCGGGACACGTATTGCATTAGATGAAAGCCCACGCATTACGCGTAAAGGTTTAATCATTCCCGATCTCCGTTATCTGGAGGGAGATTGTCAGCTTGCGCATATCACCAACGCCAGCCTTTCACATCCCAGCCGCTGGTTATTGAACGTCGGCACGGTAGAACTTGATTCTGCTTGTCTGGCGAAATTGCCGCAGACGGAGCAATCGCCAGCTGCTCCAAAAACCCTCGCGCAGTGGCAGTCCATGCTGCCTAACACCTGGATCAATATTGATAAACTGATTTTTTCTCCCTGGCAGGAATGGCAGGGAAAACTCTCTCTCGCATTAACCTCTGATATCCAGCAACTGCGTTATCAGGGCGAAAAAGTTAAATTTCAAGGCCAGCTGAAAGGGCAACAACTTACAGTTAGCGAACTGGATGTCGCCGCGTTTGAAAATCAGCCGCCGGTAAAACTGGTGGGGGAATTTACTATGCCGCTCGTGCCGGATGGACTTCCTGTAAGTGGGCATGCTACTGCGACGTTAAACTTGCCGCAGGAACCGTCACTGGTGGATGCAGAGCTGGACTGGCAGGAAAATAGCGGGCAATTGATTGTGCTGGCACGGGATAACGGCGATCCGTTGCTCGATTTGCCGTGGCAAATTACTCGTCAACAATTGACCGTAAGCGATGGTCGCTGGAGTTGGCCGTATGCAGGTTTTCCTTTGAGTGGCCGACTGGGTGTCAAAGTCGACAACTCTCTGGTCAGCGGGCGACTGAGTGTGCTGACCCAGGGGCAAGCGGGTAAAGGCAACGCGGTGCTTAATTTTGGCCCAGGAAAATTAAGCATGGATAACAGTCAGCTGCCTCTGCAGCTGACCGGTGAAGCGAAACAGGCGGACCTCATTTTATATGCCCGTTTACCTGCGCAGCTAAGTGGAAGTCTGTCTGACCCAACGCTGACCTTTGAGCCAGGCGCGTTATTACGTTCGAAGGGAAGAGTCATCGATTCGCTGGACATCGATGAAATCCGCTGGCCTTTAGCGGGTGTAAAAGTCACCCAACGTGGTGTTGACGGACGTTTGCAGGCCATTTTGCAGGCGCATGAAAATGAACTGGGCGATTTCGTGCTGCATATGGATGGGTTGGCGAATGATTTTCTCCCTGACGCTGGCCGCTGGCAGTGGCGCTACTGGGGAAAAGGCAGTTTTACACCGATGAATGCCACCTGGGATGTCGCAGGAAAGGGTGAGTGGCATGACAGCACGATTACACTGACCGATCTCTCCACCGGTTTCGACCAGTTACAATACGGTACGATGACGGTAGAAAAGCCGCGACTAATTCTCGACAAGCCCGTCGTCTGGGTACGTGACGCACAGCATCCCTCCTTCAGCGGCGCGCTGTCACTGGACGCCGGGCAAACGCTGTTCACTGGCGGCAGTGTGTTACCGCCATCAACCTTAAAATTTAGCGTCGATGGGCGCGATCCGACCTATTTCCTCTTTAAAGGCGATTTACATGCTGGTGAGATTGGCCCGGTTCGGGTAAATGGTCGCTGGGACGGTATTCGTCTGCGCGGTAACGCCTGGTGGCCAAAACAATCACTGACTGTATTCCAGCCGCTGGTGCCACCCGACTGGAAGATGAACTTACGCGATGGTGATCTGTATGCTCAGGTTGCATTTTCTGCTGCGCCTGAACAAGGATTCCGCGCGGGAGGACACGGCGTGTTGAAAGGCGGTAGTGCCTGGATGCCAGATAATCAGGTTAACGGTGTCGATTTTGTCCTGCCTTTCCGTTTTGCCGATGGAGCCTGGCATCTGGGGACTCGCGGCCCCGTTACGTTGCGAATTGCCGAAGTGATTAATCTGGTGACAGCGAAAAATATTACGGCTGATTTGCAAGGGCGTTATCCGTGGACTGAAGAAGAACCCTTGCTGTTGACTGATGTTAGCGTCGATGTGTTAGGCGGTAACGTACTGATGAAACAATTACGTATGCCGCAACATGACCCGGCGCTGTTGCGGCTGAATAATCTCTCATCCAGCGAACTGGTTAGCGCCGTCAATCCGAAACAATTCGCCATGTCCGGGGCATTTAGTGGTGCACTGCCGTTATGGCTGAACAATGAAAAATGGATTGTGAAAGATGGCTGGCTGGCGAATAGCGGGCCGATGACATTGCGACTGGATAAAGACACTGCGGATGCGGTGGTAAAAGACAATATGACTGCGGGTTCAGCAATTAACTGGTTGCGCTATATGGAAATTAGCCGTTCATCGACAAAAATTAATTTAGATAATCTCGGTTTATTAACCATGCAGGCCAACATTACAGGTACCAGTCGCGTTGATGGTAAAAGCGGTACGGTAAACCTTAATTACCATCATGAAGAGAATATTTTTACGCTGTGGCGCAGTTTACGCTTTGGCGATAATCTCCAGGCATGGCTGGAGCAGAACGCACGTCTGCCGGGAAATGACTGTCCGCAAGGAAAAGAGTGTGAGGAAAAACAATGAAAATTTTACTGGCTGCGTTGACGTCATCTTTTATGCTGGTTGGCTGTACGCCTCGCATTGAAGTCGCTGCACCTAAGGAACCGATCACTATCAATATGAACGTTAAAATTGAGCATGAGATCATCATCAAGGCAGACAAAGATGTCGAAGAGCTGCTTGAAACTCGTAGCGATCTTTTCTGAGGTGATGATGAAGAAAACATTACTTCTTTGTGCGTTTCTTGTTGGGCTGGTAAGCAGCAATGTAATGGCATTGACTCTGGATGAAGCCAGAACTCAGGGGCGAGTAGGTGAAACATTTTATGGTTATTTGGTTGCGCTGAAAACGGATGCTGAAACAGAGAAATTAGTAACCGACATTAATGCCGAACGTAAAGCGAGTTACCAACAACTGGCAAAGCAAAATAATGTGTCTGCAGATGATATCGCGAAACTCGCCGGGCAAAAGCTCGTAGCTCGGGCCAAACCGGGGGAATATGTACAAGGGATAAACGGTAAATGGATGCGAAAATCTTAATAGCAAAACCGCAATATCGGGATAACGCTACAGGAGAAAGCGATTAATCTATTTTCCGGAAACAAGGTGAATATTCAAAAACTCCTGTCAAATTGCCTTTTGCCCTGAAATATGCGTAGTCAAATATCTGTTTTAACTAATTGGCGTTGCAGTACATGCAACGCGAATTAGTTAGCGGAATTTACGTCGATACTCGCCTGGCGTCATCCCAAAGCGTTGCTTAAATACCGTTGAAAAATGACTCTGGTCAGAAAATCCCCAATGAAAGCCGATGCCTGCCAGTTTTTCATCATCTGCGGCATGGCGAATCGCATCTGCACAAAAATCGAGACGACGGTTACGAATATATTGCGCGACCACCAAACCTTTATCGGCAAACATTCGGTACAAACTACGTACTGACATACCTGTCTCTCCGGCTATCCGCTCCGGGCGTAAT
>OGGZ01002738.1_pt1 | contig 11448 bp, 7 predicted proteins | sample 1571371 | NCBI WGS metagenome assembly OGGZ01 (sample SAMEA2582025, study PRJEB24529) | metagenome | biome: Human gut stool | place: China | collected 2011
TGAATCTTAATTATTCATTTTTCATCCAGTGTCCAGAAAACTGGGTACATATCAACCATGCGGAACGTGCCGGGGGCTTTTTGTACAAAGCGGGGAGATGCGGAAGCTCTCCGCCTTGGGAGGTTGGTTATTTAGTGGAGCAGCTCGTTGTGTGCAACGCCGCCCACCGTCAGCTCTGCGCTCTCACCGGAGTGGGTGAGGGTAAAGAGGGTGTCGTCCACGCCCAGCGACAGCATGCTGTCGATGTTCAGGACGGTCTCACGGAGCTGGGTGCGGAACACGATGGTGTCTGCGCCCTGAGCCTTCAGCTCCTTCAGGTTGCTCAGGCAGCCGGAAAGCACCGCAGCCTCAGCAGGCACTGCAATAACATACCGGTCCTCGGCAATGGAGGTCTCGTAGGCCCCTGCCCCGGTAACGGTCAGGGTGACAGCGGAGGAGCTGCCGTTGCTCTCGGGCACCAGCATAGGCACAATGTCCCGCTTCTCGGTCTCATTACAAGTCTCGCACTTGTAGATGGTGTAGCCCTCGGAGGTGTAGGTGGGTGCGACCACCTTTGCAACTACGGTAAAGTGATGCTCGCCGGTAGCAGGTATTTCGTCCCGCTTCGTCTCGCCGCAGGCAGAGCACTTATACTCGGTGTATCCGCTTTCGGTACAGGTCGCATCCTTGTGCTCACTCTCCACCCAGTTATGGGCTTCTTGATCAATTTCGATGCGTTCCAATTCTTCTGCACCGCAGCTGCTGCACTTCTTCAGCTTGTAGCCCTCGCTGGTGCAGGTGGCCTCTTTCATAACTTGGCTATCGGAGTATTGATGCACATGGTCCGATTCCACCTTCTTTACAGTGCCGTCAACCTTCTTATCGTTCCCAACGGCAGCACCATAATATTTGCCCTTGCCGCCCTGAGCGGTCACTTTGCCGCCGGTAACCTTCACTGTGCCGTTTTTATCAAAACCATCACCGCCGTATACACTTCCCGTACCGCCAACAGCCACGACAGTGCCGCCGGAGATCGTTGCATTACCAATGCCCGATCCTCCGTCACCATCTTTTGTGTTGCCTCCCTGTGCAATCAGCGTTCCTCCGGAGACTCTTACTTCATTCGTACTATGGACGCCGTCCGCTCCATCATAAGGTTCTTCCAAGCCACGATCAATCAAAACATTTCCGCCCGTTGCTTTTACCGTTCCTCCGGAAATTTCTATGGGGCCGCTGTACGCATTTGCATAGCCATCACCGCCCAGGCCCTGACCAGCGGTCACAATAATCATGCCGTCCTTGCTGTCAATTCCTGTAACATCTCCGCCAATCGCTTCTACGATACCGCCCGAAATCTTTTTCGTTAGAATTCCGGTACCTGCTCCGAAAAACTTACCGCCGGAGTCTGAAGCATCGCTTATAATATCGCCGCCTTTTCCGATGACAGTTCCGCCAGCGATCTCTGCGCCATCAATTCCTCTGCCAGACGCAGCATAAGAGGACTTCCCCATTGTATCACTTACTGTAAGTGTTCCACCAGTGGCTACCAAGGAACCATTACCGTCTTTGTCTTCGATGGTCGTTGTACCTTTTCCCTCAGCTCTGAGCCCCGCTCCTGCACGGGCTATGTCATAGTTCTTAAGCCCCGTTCCGCCGGTCAGCTCATTCTTGCCGTCCAGCTCCAGCGTCACATTGCCACTACCGGAAACGGTCACAGCGTTCTCTTTCGTATCCCCTGCATCCACCTTCAGGTCACGGAGGATGACCTTCAGGGCCTTGGCAGAGTCATTGATGATCTTCACCACATTGTTGGCAGCGGCCTGTACGCTTTCGGAAAGGGTGGTGGGGGCGTTGGTGTCCCCGTAGGTCTTCTCCTCAGCGGCCTTTTTCTCCCCAGCCTTCTGCTCCGCAGCAGGCTTGGCGGCAGGCTTTGCGGCCTCCTTCTGGGCCTCGGCGTCATACTGGTCGTACTCGATCACCTGATCGGAGGTCTTTTCGGTCTTTTTGTCCTGCTCCGGCTCCTGAGAGTCGGCGGGCTTCTGCTCAGTCTTTTTCTGCTCGTCCTTCTTCTCCTCGTCCTCCGGGGTCAGCAACTCCTGAGAGGTGGGCTCATCGCCCTCGTCCTCACCCTCGGCGGCAGAGTTCTGGGTCTTATCCTCGCCCTCGGTCTTGGTCTCGCCGGACTTTTCAACCTCGGAGGCGTTTTCGCCGGACTTTTCAACCTCGGAGGCGTTTTCGCCGGACTTTTCAACCTCGGAAGTGTTCTCATCCTCTGCGTTCAGGCTTTCGGTGGCCGTGGGCTTGGTGTTGTCGCCGGTGATGATGATGTCGTCTGTGCCGTCTTTATTGTCCTGGACATCCTTATCGCCGACCTTGATGGTCTTATTGCCACTTTTGTCCACCGAGACTACCACATTGCCCTGACTCACATCACAGATGTAAGCAGCCGAGGCCGGGGCAGCAACTGCCGACACTGCCATGCTCAGGGCCAGGACGGCAGCTGCCGTCCGCTTCATATTTTTCCGTAACCGCATAATTTTTACCTCCTGTTTCGTGGTTTTTCCCTTTTTTTATTCTACCCCCCCCCCCTATAGGTTTTTCAATAGCTTTTGTCAACAATCTTTCGGACGAATATTTGTCATTTTCTACAAAAAGGCCGCTGGGCCACACCTTCTGTGCAGTGGTGTGAGCGATTTGTCCATCGGCTCATCGGGAAGCGCGGCCTTGATAAGCCATACTTTTTCCCACCGGGTGTGTCTGTTTTGAACAAGAAAAAAGAGGGCCGGTGTACCCACATTTGGTGCAGCTGTCACTTGAATCTTTTTCAGCACCTTTGTATAATATTCTTGTTATCCGGAACAAGGGCGTTCCAGATGAGTCTTTGCCGACCCATCTGGGACGCCTTTTCTTTTTACCGGCATTCAGAGGGACGCTGCGGAATGCGCCGCCGAGGTGGACCGCTATCTGATGGGTTACACCAACCTGTGATCCCCTCCCCCTATTTATGACATTCTCTTTCCTATCCTAAACAGAAACGGGAGCTTTCCTTCACCGGGAGGCTCCCGTTTCTGCATTTCGCCGCTTTCGTTTTCACAAAGTTTTCACAGTTAGTGTATCCTACCCACTTGAAGCAGATACCCCTAAGTGGTAAAATCAGAGTGTCGGAAGATTTACCCCCACAGGGTACATCTCCTCTTCACACTGATACACCCGGAAAGGAGTCATCTGCTATGACTGATGCTGAAAAAAAGCCCTGCTGCGCCGCTGAGCCTGCCGAAAAGGACACTGCCACCTCCTGCTGCCGCCACAAGGACCGTACTCCTGAGGAGTACCGCGCCCTCGCCAACCGGCTGAGCCGCATCGAGGGCCAGGTGCGCGGCATCCACACGATGCTGGACAAGGACGTCTACTGCGCCGATATTCTGGTGCAGGTGGCTGCGGTGAACGCTGCACTGAACGGCTTTTCCAAAGAGCTGCTGAGCCAGCACGTCCGCACCTGCGTGGCCGACGATTTGAGAGCCGGCGGGACGCAGAAGCTGGACGAACTGCTGCAGCTGCTGCCCCGGCTCATGAAATGACCCCGTTCCGGGCATCCTATAAGAGGGAAAGGAATCCGCAATGGAACAATACAATGTCACGGGCATGAGCTGCGCGGCCTGCTCTGCCCGGGTGGAAAAGGCCGTGAAGAAGGTGCCGGGCGTCACGAGCTGCTCGGTGAGCCTTCTGACAAACTCCATGGGCGTGGAAGGCACAGCCTCCCCTGCCGCCATCCTCTCGGCGGTGCAGGAGGCAGGCTACGGCGCAAGCCCGAAGAATGTCTCCGCCAGTAAGGCTTCGGGCGCCAGCGCCGACCTCGATGCACTGGCTGACCACGAGACACCGAAGCTCAAGCGCCGCCTCATCGCCTCGCTGGGCTTCCTGCTGGTGCTGATGTACTTCTCCATGGGCCACATGATGTGGGGCTGGCCCCTGCCCCACTGGTTCGACGGCAACCACGTCGCCATGGGCCTTGTCCAGCTGCTGCTGGCGGGCATCGTCATGGTCATCAACCAGAAGTTCTTCATCAACGGCTTCAAGGGCCTCATCCACGGCGCACCCAACATGGATACGCTGGTGGCCCTCGGCTCCATGGCAAGCTTCGTGTGGAGCACTTACGCCCTCTTCGCCATGACCCGCGCCCAGGTGGACGGCAACGACGCGCTCGTCATGCACTATATGATGGAGTTCTACTTCGAGTCTGCTGCCATGATCCTGACCCTTATCACGGTGGGCAAGATGCTGGAAGCCCGCTCCAAGGGCAAGACCACCGACGCCCTCAAGAGCCTGATGAAGCTGTCCCCCAAGACCGCCACGCTGGTGCGGGACGGCGCGGAAGTGACCGTGGCCATCGCCGACGTGCAGAAGGGCGACGTCTTTGTGGTCCGCCCCGGTGAGAATATCCCGGTGGACGGCGTGGTGCTGGAAGGCACCAGTGCAGTCAACGAGAGTGCCCTGACCGGCGAGAGCATCCCGGTGGACAAGGCCGTCGGCGACAAAGTCAGCGCCGCCACCACCAACCAGTCGGGCTTCCTCCGCTGTGAGGCCACCCGCGTGGGCGAGGATACCACGCTGGCTCAGATCATCAAGATGGTCAGCGATGCCGCTGCCACCAAGGCTCCTATCGCCAAGATCGCCGACACCGTGTCGGGCTTCTTCGTCCCGGCGGTCATCTCCATTGCCGTCGTGACCACCATCGTCTGGCTGCTGCTGGGCCATGAGCTGGGCTATGCGCTGGCCCGCGGCATCTCCGTGCTGGTCATCAGCTGCCCCTGCGCACTGGGCCTTGCAACACCTGTGGCTATTATGGTGGGCAATGGCCTCGGCGCAAAAAACGGCATCCTCTTCAAGACTGCCGCCTCGCTGGAAGCCGCAGGCCGCACCCAGATCGTGGCGCTGGACAAGACCGGCACCATCACCGAGGGCGCACCCCGCGTCACCGACCTGCTGCCTGCCGAGGGCGTCTCCGAGACGGAGCTGCTGACGCTGGCCGCCGCGCTGGAAAGCCGCAGCGAGCACCCTCTGGCAAAGGCAGTTCTGGCCGACGCCGAGGCAAAGGCCATCACTCCCCCGGAAGTCACTGACTTCGCGGCCCTGCCGGGCAACGGTCTGGCGGCCAAGCTGAACGGCATGGACATCTATGCCGGCAATGCCGCCTTCATCCAGACCAAGCTTACCCTGCCCGCCGCACTGGCACAGCAGGCTGAAAAGCTGGCCTCTGAGGGCAAGACTCCCCTCTTCTTCGGCGGCGCAGGCCGTCTGCTGGGCGTTATCGCCGTGGCCGACACCCTCAAAGAGGACAGCCCCGAAGCCATCCGTCAGCTGCAGAACATGGGCATCCGGGTCGTGATGCTCACCGGCGACAACCAGCGCACCGCCGACGCCATCGGCAGGCAGGCGGGCGTGGACGAGGTCATCGCGGGCGTCCTGCCCGACGGCAAGGAGGCCGTCATCCGTCAGCTGCAGGCCAGCGGCAAGGTGGCCATGGTGGGTGACGGCATCAACGACGCCCCCGCCCTCACCCGTGCCGACACCGGCATTGCCATCGGCGCAGGCACCGACGTGGCCATCGACGCCGCCGACGTCGTGCTGATGAACTCGAAGCTCTCGGACGTGCCTGCGGCCATCCGCCTCAGCCGCGCCACCCTGCGGAACATCCACGAGAACCTGTTCTGGGCGTTCATCTACAACATCATCGGCATCCCGCTGGCGGCTGGTCTGTTCATCCCCTTCGGCCTGACGCTGAATCCCATGTTCGGTGCTGCTGCCATGAGCCTGTCCAGCTTCTGCGTCGTGAGCAACGCCCTGCGGCTGAACCTGTTCGATTTGCACAGCACCAGGCACGACCACAAAACCGCTTCTCCCGCCGCTGCCCCGGTGCAGTCTGCGGCTGAAAATAACAAAAAATCGGACGCCGAAGCGCCCGAAGTCAAAACGGAGGATCATACCATGAAGAAGACCCTGAAAGTGGAAGGCATGATGTGCGGCCACTGCGAAGCCCGCGTGAAGAAGGCTCTGGAAGCCCTGCCCGAGGTGGACGAGGCTGTCGTGAGCCACGAGGCCGGCACCGCCATCGTCACCCTGAACGCCGAGGTCGCCGACGACGTGCTCAAGAACGCCGTCGAGGCACAGGACTACAAGGTCACCGGCATCCAGTAAGCTGTAAAATGCAGAAAAGCCGGCGCACGGAATGTGCGCTGGCTTTTGTTGTAGGTCATAACCTCTCAGTCTCGCTATCGCTCGACAGCTCCCCTACCGAGGGGAGCCTCTGGCGAAGAGACAAAGCTTTACGAAATGCCAAGGCCTCTCCTCGGTAGGAGAGGTGGCAATGCGAAGCATTGACGGAGAGGTTTCATTCCTTACGGAGTCAGACGGTTGGGGCCGCGGAACAGGAACTCGGCGTCCTTGATGGACTGGCCGCAGAGCAGCATGGTCAGACGGTCGATACCCAGACCGAAGCCGCCGTGCGGGGGGCAGCCGTACTGGAAGAACTCCAGATAGAACTTGACATCATCGGCCAGGCCCTTCTCCTCTGCCTGCTTCTTCAGCACGTCGTAGCGATGCTCACGCTGTGCGCCGGTGGTGATCTCCACGCCGCGCCAGATGAGGTCGTAGCCCTGCGGCACGCCGTTCTCGTCGCGCATGTGGTAGAAAGCACGCTTCTCAGCGGAGTAGTCGGTGATGAACAGGAACTCGTGGCCGTAGTGCTTCTTGACCCAGTCGTAGCTCAGGCGCTCGGCCTCGGTGGTCAGGTCACCCTTCTCGCTCTCATCGACAGTGTAGCCGAACTCCTCTTCCAGACCCTTGTACAGGTCGGCCAGCTTGACCACAGGGAACGGCGTGGTGGGGACGACGACTTCCAGACCAAACAGCTCCTTGATCTGCTCGCCGTACTGCTCCTTGACGGCCTTCAGGCCGGCAGTCAGAAGCTCTTCCTCCATCTTCATGACGTCCTTGTAAGAGGTGATGTAGCTGAACTCGAGGTCAAAGCCGGAGAACTCGGTGGAGTGCTTGTTGGTGTAGCTCTTCTCCGCGCGGAAGACGGGGCCGGTCTCAAAGATGCGCTCGAAGCCGGCGGCCATGGCCATCTGCTTATAGAACTGAGGGCTCTGGGCCAGATAGGCGTTGCGGTCGAAGTAGTCCACCTTGAACACCTCAGAGCCGCTCTCGCTGGCGGCAGCGATGAGCTTCGGGGTGTGGATCTCGATGAAGCTGCGCTCGAGCAGGAACTGACGCATGGCGTTGACGAAGCAGCTCTGTGCCTTGAACATCAGCTGGTTCTCATCGGTGCGCAGGTCGATCCAGCGGTAGTCGATGCGCTGGTCGATGCTGGAACGCTCCACAGCCTTCTTCTTCTTGGTGGCGGCGATCTCCTTGCGGACGATGGGCAGCGCGTCGGCGATGCTCTCGATCTCGATGGTCTCGGGGATCATCTCGATGCCGCCCATCTTGACGTAGTCGTTCTCCATCACCTTGCCGGTGACGGTGATGACAGAGTCCGGGGTCAGCTTGTCGATGGTGCCCACCAGCTCGGGGTGGTCCTCCTTCTCGACGGTGATCTGAAGTTTGCCGGTAATATCCTTCAGCACGATGAAGGCCATATATTTGCTGTTGCGCAGGTTCTCGATAAAGCCCTGCACCTTGACCGTGCTGCCAATTTCCTTTTGTACCTCATTGATATAGGTGCGTTCCATGGAAATCCTCCTTCTGTGTCTTGTGTACTGTTTTATTATACGCTTTTCGGGGGATAAATCAAGAGAAAGGACGAATCACTTTCCTTCTTCGTGCAGCGTCCCGGTGCCGCCCTCCACCACACCGTCGTGGTCGGCCACAGCCCTGATGGTGCCGAAGAAGCATTTGACGTCCAGCCAGAAGCTCATATGCTCCACATACCAGCCGTCGAGCTTCGCTTTCTCCGTGATCTCCAGCTCGTCGCGGCCATGGATCTGCGCCCAGCCGGTCAGGCCGGGGCGGACGTCGTTTGCGCCGTACTTGTCCCGCTCGGCCAGCAGGTCGTACTGGTTCCAGAGGGCCGGGCGCGGACCGATGACTGCCATGTCGCCCACAAGGATATTCCACAGCTGGGGCAGCTCATCCAGACTGGTCTTGCGCAGGAAACGGCCCACCCGGGTGATATACTGCTCCGGGTCGTGGAGCAGATGGGTGGGCATGTCGTGGGGGGTGTCGATGCGCATGGTGCGGAATTTCAGGATGTTGAAATAGCTCTTATGGATGCCCACCCGCTTCTGCTTGAAGAACACCGGCCCCGGCGAGTCCAGCTTGATGGCAAGGCAGAGCAAAAGCAGCAGCGGTGACAGCACCAGCAGCCCGCAGGCCGACAGTACCACGTCCAGCAGCCGCTTGATTCCTTTTTGATACATGATGGTTCTCCCTTTTATTCCTAGAATATACTTATTATATACCATTTTCCCCTGTCCAAACAAGCCCCGGGCCGCATTTCCGGGCGAAAATGCCGGTTTTGTTGTATCGTTTTGACGGTTTTCTCTCTTGCCCCGCCGGGCCGGACGGCGTACCATAGACATAAGATCATCTGAGAGGAGCACTCTGTTTATGATACAGCGTTTTGTCATCGGGAAGCCTTTTCCCACCGAGAGCGTCGTGCTGGACCTGCCCGCCGGGACCGGCCCCGTGCCTTACCTGACACCGGACGGCGATGGCTGGCAGTATGTCATGCAGGAGAAGGACATCGTCTATGGCTTGGGCGAGATGCCCCGGGGCCTCAACAAGCGCGGCTGGCACTACGAGACGAACAACACCGACGAGAGTGAGCACGGCGAAAACCGGCTTTCCTACTACGCCGCCCACAATTTCCTGCTCATCTCCCCTGCCGACGGCAGCGGATGCATCGGCATCTTCGTCGATTTCCCGGGCAAAGTGAGCTACGACATCGGCTATACCCGCCACGACACCCTCCGCTTCGCCACGGCAGAGCCGAACTATGCGCTCTACCTCATCACAGCCCCTACAGCGGCAGAGGCCGCAAAGGAGTTCCGGCAGCTCATCGGCCCCAGCTATATCCCGCCCAAGTGGGCGTTCGGTCTGGCCCAGAGCCGCTTCGGCTACAAGACCGAGGCCGACATCCGGGAGGTGGCCGCGCAGTACAAGGCCAACGATCTGCCGCTGGACATGATCTGCATGGATATTGATTACATGCAGTCCTACGCTGATTTTACCATCGACAAGGCCCGCTTCCCCGACCTCGGCAAGCTTGCCGCCGACCTGAAAGCCGAGGGCATCCGGCTCGTCCCCATCATCGACGCAGGCATCCGCTGCGACGACAATGACCCCGTCTGCCGCGATGGCCTCGAGAAGGGCTATTTCTGCACCAAAGAAGACGGCACGCCCTTTGTGGCGGCGGTCTGGCCCGGCAAGGCCTACTTCACCGACTTTCTCCGTCCCGAGGCCCGGGTGTGGTTCGGCAAACAGTATAAGATGCTCACCGACCTCGGCATCGAGGGCTTCTGGAACGATATGAACGAGCCCGCCCTCTTCTACTCCCCTGAGCGGCTGAAAGCCTTCTTCGAGAATGCCGCCGCCCTGAGCCGGAAGGATAACCTCGACCAGAACGATTTCTTCGGGCTGGTGCGCTCGGTGATGGGCCTGATGAATGCCCCCGAGGACTACCGCAGTTTCTACCACGATACCGCTGCCGGGCGGGTGCGCCACGACCGCGTCCACAACCTCTACGGCGGCTGCATGACCCGTGCTGCCGGCGAGGCGTTCCAGACCCTGCGTCCCGGCCAGCGCACTCTGCTCTACTGCCGCAGCAGCATCATCGGCGCCCACCGTTGGGGCGGGATCTGGCTGGGCGACAACCACTCCTCGTGGAGCCAGCTGCTGGCCAACATCCAGATGATGCCTGCCGTCCAGATGTGCGGCTTCCTCTACAGCGGTGCCGATTTGTGCGGTTTCAGTGAGGACACCACCCCCGATCTGGCGCTCCGCTGGCTCGAGTTCGGGCTGTTCACACCTCTCATGCGCAACCACGCCGACGCTGAGAGCCGGGAGCAGGAATTTTACCGCTTTACCGATGTTCTGCCCGCCATCCGCAATATGCTGGATCTGCGGTACGCCCTCCTGCCCTACCTCTACAGTGAGTTCATGAAAGCCGCGCTTGAGGATGCACCTTACTTCCGGCCTTTGGCTTTTGACTACCCTGCCGACCCCGACGCCCGGGAGGTGGACGACCAGCTGCTTCTTGGCGAGGGCCTGATGGTCGCACCCGTCCACACCCAGAACGCCCATGGCCGGACGGTCTATCTGCCTGAGGGGATGAAGATGCTGCGTCTGCGCAGCGTCTCCGACTACGATGAGGAAGTTCTGCCCGCCGGGCGGCACTATCTGCCCTGCGAACTTGGCGAGGTGCTGCTCTTCATCCGTCCGGGCCACACCGTACCGGTGGCACAGCCCGCCGCCAACACCGCCCAGCTGGACGATACGGCCCTCACCTTCTGGCGCTTCGCGCCCGACGGCCTGCCTGCGCCCTACCGGATGTATACCGACGACGGCGTGACCACCGATCACAACAGGCCCGAACACTGGCGCATCGTCGGACAATAACGCAAAAACACCCGGAAGCATCTCCGGGTGTTTTTTGGTATTACAGGTATGCGACCGTCTCGGACAGGGGCTTTCTCGAGCCGTGGTTTGCCAGCGGCCCTGCGCCCTCTGCGGCATAGCCGAGGTCGAGGATCATCAGGACCTCTTCATTTTTCGGCAGGCCCAGTTCCTTGGCCAGCTCATCCGGGTCGAAGAAGTTGAGCCAGCAGCTGTCCACACCTGCGTTGGCGGCGGCCAGCATCAGGTGGGTCGCCACGATGGCGGCATCCTCCATGCCGGAGTCCCGCTTTCCGCCGGGATAAGTAAAGACGCTGTTTTTATCGAAGGCCACGACGAGGCAGGTAGGCGCGCCATAGCGGCAGGGCGTCACCTTGTCGAGCTTTGCCAGGCTTTCTTCCGACTGCAGCACATAGATGCGCTGCTCCTGAGAATTCTTGGCGGTCGGGGCCAGCCGACCCGCTTCCAGGATCTCCGTCAGTTTCTCGGCTTCTACCTTACGTGTGCTGAAATTCTTGCAGGAATAACGCTCTGCAACGACCTTAGTAAATTCCATAACCGTTGTCCTCCTGACTTTGGGTGATAGACTTTTCATGTACAGAAGTCTCAGCATTATTGTAGCACGCTTTTTCTCCAAGAGCCACTGTTATTTTTACGAAAGGATCTGCCGTTTTTTAAGAAACGGCAGATCCACCCGGTCATTCCCCGCAGGCCGCCCGGGTGAAAAGTCCTTGACAAATCCTTCTAAAAGAGTTACACTGTTCTCGTTCTGAAAAACAAATATGGGCCTATAGCTCAGTTGGGAGTGCAAGCGTATCGCTTTTGTGCCCCACAGAGTTGTGGGCATTCAAATGG
>OGGZ01002745.1_pt1 | contig 11428 bp, 8 predicted proteins | sample 1571371 | NCBI WGS metagenome assembly OGGZ01 (sample SAMEA2582025, study PRJEB24529) | metagenome | biome: Human gut stool | place: China | collected 2011
AATTTCATATTATTATAAAATCACCTATCGAATAATAATCGCAGAATTCTTTTGCAATCTTTGAAATAAAATGCAGAATTACAATCACTTTAACGTGCTAAAGAATAAAGTGCAAAAAGACAGGGAGCAATTCGTTCTCCCTGTCTTTCCTGTATGTCCCCTAGACCTCTACATGTCCGTTTACAACATTCCATGTTCCATATTCATTATCTGCTGTTCCGTTATACGTTAAATCCAGTGCGCCATTGGTCATATACCACCAGCCATACTCATTCACTGCAAGTCCGGTGTAATTCCTGTCTAACGCGCCATTGGTCATATACCACCAGCCGTAATCATTCACCGCCATTCCCGTATAGTTCCAGTCTAATGCACCATTGGTCATGTACCACCAGCCGTAGTCATTCACTGCCATTCCCGTATAATTCCAGTCTAATGCACCGTTGGTCATATACCACCAACCGTAATCATTCACCGCCATTCCCGTATAGTTCCAGTCTAATGCACCGTTGGTCATGTACCACCAGCCGTAATCGTTGGCTGCCATTCCCGTATAGTTCCAGTCTAATGCGCCGTTGGTCATGTACCACCAGCCGTAATCATTCACCGCCATTCCCGTATAATTAAAATCGATTGCTCCGTTGCTTACATACCACCAGCCATAGTCATTAGCTGCCATTCCGGTATAACTAAAATCGATTGTCCCGTTACTTACATACCACCAGCCGTACTCATTGGCTGCAAGTCCCGTATAATCAAAATCAATTGTCCCGTTACTTACATACCACCAGCCATACTCATTGGCTGCAAGTCCTGTATATCCATAATCCGGATTATCATTGCGGTAATACACCCAGTTATCACCATCATATATCAATCCATTGAGGCTTCCCAACGCATTCCCATTACTATCCACACCGTAAAAAGTTACATTTCCATCGCTATCGGATGTATACCACACTACGGTATCATTGATATATACCGGTTCACAATCTGAAAGCATTCCATTCATGGTATATACCGGGCTGATCTGACTGCCGTCCGCATCAATATATGTATAATCTATTGCTCCGACTGACCGTTTTTGATAGGACCACATCACAAGATATTTATTATCATTTATCTTTACCAGATACGGAGTTGTTGCTGATAAATCACCTTCCAGATTCGTCAGCCAATTCACAAATGTATGTCCGTCTCTTTTTGACTTTCCGACAATGCATACGTTACGATAATCATGCCTGCTGCGGTCATCACTTGTATCTTCCTGATTAATGGAATTGGCTGCAACAAGATATGCACTGTCTGTGACCTCAAATCCACCTACGGATGCACCTGTAGCATTATCTCCGATTTCTCCCGTAAATTCAAAAAGGTCTGTCGATTTACAAGGATTTTTCCAATAATTCATATTGGAAATAAACTGACCATTTGTAAAATCTGTCTGGTATTCTGTCAGTACAATGCTTCTCGGATAGGCATCTCCATGATCCACTGCAACAAGATGGTTTCCTTCCGTTTTAATAAACTGGTTAAATGAGTGGCTCACATACCCGTATTTCGAATTCATAACATCCGTATAAGAATCTGTAATCACCAGCTTGTTTTCATCAAACTGAATGGTTACATTGGCCTGATGACGAAGTCCGTCTGACGACAAATACATCTGATGACTGGTTCTTACAAAAAGATAGCCGTCCGCTTCTGTCATCCTTACACATCCTGCACGAAACGGAAGAAATGTGTTACAATCATACAATCCGGCTGAACCGATTCTGTTCCAGTTCTTGTCATACTTTGTAATTCTGTAACATTCCACCGTATCTGATTCTTCCTCATTTTTCTGTCCTGTTACAATATAGTAAGCATCACTGCCGCTGTAGAAACCGCCATATATAGGAAGTTCCGGGGCAAGCTGTCTGACACCTGTAACGTTATACTGTGAATCGTAATATTCAACATATATATTGCTTGAATCATAATCAGACTGGACACGCATCATATTCCCATTTCCGATATCTACAAGATAAGAACCAATCGGACTTGCACTTCTGGAATAATTATGCAAACGTGTTGCTATCTCAATATCTGATTTTGTGTTCACCGCAGCCTTTGCCGTAACAGATGTACCGCCTGTAAAAATGAGTGCCGCTGCCATCGCTGCCGTGGCAAATACGCCTGTTGCAAATTTTTTCAACTTCATACACTATCCTCTTTTCCGGGCTGCTTTTACAAGCCCTGCTGACCCTATTATAGAATAGTCCGGAACAAAAAACAATATTGAAGTTCTGCTTTAAATGCATAAAAGATAAAATGCACTTATCCTCTGTACCGGTTCACTACCGCCATAAATTCCTGCTTCCTTGGCAGTGCCAGTCCTGCCGGGACATACGAAAGCCCACAGACCGATTCAATTCCGTCACGATGAATTTTTTCATAAAGTTCATCTGTTATCTGTAAAAGTGTCTTTTTACCGTCAAACAGGTATTTCTGTGCATAAGCAAGCATATACCCCAGTGCATTTAACTGTTCTGAATCTACCAGCTGCTCAATATAACGGACATCAATATTTTCCTTATTAATACAGATGGTATCCAGTCCTGTTGTTTTGATTTTTACCCTGTCGTCTGCTCTTTTTGAAGTCTTCGGACAGCGCTTATGACTGCTCTTTTTATATGCCGGATTTTCGGACTGTGCCAGCGGAAATTCCTTTGCCTGTGTTTTTGCATATTCCGTAATATCCACCGGTTCGTAGCGGTTCATCTGAATAATCAGGTCCGCTTTATGAAAATACGAACCGCAGCTTCCCGCTACAAGTATGGTGGAAATGCCTTCTTTTTCATAAAGTTCCCGCACCCTGTCTATAAACGGAATAATCGGCTCCTGACTGCCATGTACAACCCGCTGCATCAGCACATCACGAATCATAAAATTCGTTGCACTGGTATCCTCATCAATCAGCAGCAGCTTTGTCTGTGCTTCCACAGCTTCGGCTACACCTGCTGCCTGTGACGTACTGCCACTGGCATCCTGCGTAACAAAATGCACCGTGTCTTTTCCGTTTGGCAGATTGCGGATAAACATGGAAATATCCACATCGTGAATGCTTCTGCCATCTTCCGCCCGTACCTTTACCGCGGTATCATCCGTCACCGTATATTCCCTGCCGTCCCCTGCAATATGATTGTACACACCGGCCTCCAGTGCCTTTAACAGCGTTGACTTACCGTGATACCCGCCGCCGACAATCAATGTCACGCCTTTTGGAATGCCCATGCCGGTTATCACGCCCGCATTCGGCAGGTGCATTTCAACACGCAGGGATTGGGGCGACTGAAAAGGAAACGCATCCCGCATGGGACGGTCAGATACCCCGGACTGTCTTGGAAGCACTGCACCGTCTGCTACAAATGCCGCCAGATTTTTTTCTTTTAACTGTCTGCGCAGACTTGCCGTATCTTCTGCAAGGTGGACTGCTTTTTGTAATTCTTTTGCCGGAACTGCTGAAAAATACAGTGTTTTTTTTACACACTCCGGCAGATATCCGAATAAAATCTTTTCCAGTGCTTTTGCATCAATTGTCCTTCCATGTGCCGGAAAACCAATTTCCAGCCGCACTGTCACACTGCCTGTATGATTATCCATCTGACACGCTGAGCGGGATAAAATTTCCTGTCCGCAGCGGCTTACAGATAATAAACCGCTTTTCCCCGAACCTTTTGCCTGAAAAGAATAGTTTTGAACTTCCCCTGCAAACAGGCGCAGCATAAAATCCTGCACTGCTGTACGCTTATCCTCTGTATCATAATATTCTTTTGGGAAACCGGCTTTCTGTCCCGGCACTTCTATATGTACCTTTGACGGTGCTGCAAACGGATCTCCCTGCACATGGTCAATCGAGAGCATATATGCACCAAAGTCATACATTCCCTGCAATTCTTTATATGCCGGATACCCCCTGTGGTCTATTCTTGCCAGCATATTTTTTAAAACTTCCTGCGATTTCAAAATTTACTCCATTCTGCCCTTTCTAAGCGTATTATCTACTTATTAAATTCTTTTGCAATTTTTGAAATGTATAAAATAGAAACTAAATCCCATGCACCTTCAAATACAAAGACCACACCGATAAACAGCATAACCGCCGCTACCGTTGCAAACGGATTAAACAGGACAACAATTCCCAAAATAATCATAACTGCCGCACAGACTGCCTCAATCCACCAGCCGCCGGCATCCAGCTTTCTGAAATCCAATGCATACTGCAATTTTAAAATACCGTCCACAATAATGATAATTGCAAAAACAGTGGTTAAGAATACTTCAATAATGCCCGGACGAATCAGAATATACAATCCAAAGCCTGCCAGTGCAACGCCCTGAACCAGTCCGAATGAACCAAGAATCTCATTATTTCTAAAATACGCAACCAGACGAACCACACCCCAGATACAAAGAACCGCACCCACACCGCGGCAGATGATATTACCCGAAGTATTCGGGAACAGAATCATAAAAATTCCCGCCAGCATCAGCACAATGGACAATCCTATCATTTCATTTCTAATTCCTTTAATTTTCTTTACCAAGCCTTCCATAAGTCATGCTCCTTCCTTAGGTTTCGCTGTCCTGGACTTTTGTCCCTGACATTTTTTATCATTATAGCATAAATGTCATCCTTTGTTTGTTAAATTTTTCATAAACTTCAGGACAAAACCTCTGATAAGGAAGAAGCATCACCGCCTGCTGCAAGTTTACCGGAAACGGTGCTTATGGAAATCCCTCTGCTTACAGGGATTTATAGGTGCATGAAAACTTCTGCTTTGCTTCATCGACCTTTTTATCCTCTGCCTCCGGTGTCGGATAAAGTCCTCTTGTATGCATGGCATTAAAAACTTCTTCCTGAATCTTGTGTTCCTCAGACAGACAGTTTAAAATTGCCTCGCGCACAGTATCATGCACACATTCATTTGCATACGTGTTGTAATTATTGGTTGCCGTCTTTTCGGCTGTTAATGCATCCTGTAACACTTCCTTATCCGTATAAAGCTGTTCCATAACAAACCTCCGTTTTTCTTTTATTTTGTTTTAGCCAAGCTGCTTGTAAAGGGAATCAAAATGTTTCTGGTGTCTTTCTGAAATCTGTTCAAATTTATCCTTAATTTCCTCGTCTTCTGCATGGTTTGCAAGCATCTTAAACTTTTTGATGAGTAATTCTTCTTCACCTAAAAGGTCATTTAATGCCAGTAATTCTTTTTCTGAAATTGAATTCATCCCGGTTCTCCTTTTTTGATTGATTTGCAGCGCAAAATACATCTGCACCATAAGAGTATAACCATTCTTTGTTTTTTCACTCCCGAACATATTTTCACCTTTTCAGAATTTACCACTTTACGAACATTTGTTTGTGTGTTATAATAAATCAAACAAATGTTCTAATTAAAAAGGGGAATGTTATGATTATTCAACAAGATATGGATTTGATGAAAAAGCTGACGATTCTTTCTGATGCTGCGAAGTACGATGCCGCCTGTACCTCCAGCGGTGTCGATAAAAAAAATAACGGTGCGGGACTTGGCAATGCGAAAGCTTGCGGCATCTGCCACAGTTTCTCAGCCGATGGCAGATGTATTTCCTTATTAAAGATTCTTTTTACCAACGAATGTATTTACAACTGCCGCTACTGTGTGAACCGCTCCTCCAATGACGTCCTGCGTGCCACATTTACACCGGAAGAAGTCTGCCGCCTTACAATTGAATTTTACCGCCGCAATTATATTGAAGGACTGTTTTTAAGTTCCGGCATTATCGTAAGCCCCGATGAAACGATGAAACGGCTTACCGAAACCGTGATGCTGCTGCGCACGAAATATCACTTTGGCGGCTATATCCACCTTAAAGGGATTCCCGGTGCTTCTCAAAGCCTGATTGAAACCGCCGGGTGGTATGCCGACCGCATGAGTGTGAATCTGGAACTTCCGACTGCTGATGGTTTAAAGACCCTTGCGCCGCATAAGAGCCGTAAAAATATTCTGACCCCGATGCGGCAGTTACAGCGTGGTATTCATGCCAGCCAGCTCGCACTGGGAATACAGGAGCCTTCCCATGGTTTACTTTCAGAAAATGCCCCTGTTCAGACCGGCTTATCCCACGGCACAGGTGTCCTGTCTGCTTCGGGATACCAGCCACCGCAGCGTTCTTTACAAAGACAGCAGCCCCGCTTTGTGCCTGCCGGGCAAAGCACGCAGATGATTATCGGTGCCACAAAAGAAACGGACTATCATATTGTGACCGTTGCAGAAGCCCTCTATCACAACTATGATTTAAAACGTGTGTTTTATTCGGCTTTTGTCAATGTCAATCACGATGAAGCCCTGCCGGCGCAGCCTGACGGAAAAGGTGTACCGCTCTTACGCGAACACCGCCTGTACCAGGCAGACTGGCTGATGCGATTTTATGGTTTTCATTCCGGTGAACTGCTATCTGAGGAAAAGCCGAATTTTAATGTTTTATTAGACCCCAAATGTGACTGGGCAATCCGGCACTTAGAGCAGTTCCCGGTTGAAATCAACCGTGCAGACTACTACACACTGCTAAGAGTTCCGGGTATCGGTGTCCGCTCTGCCCAGCGCATTGTAAAAGCCCGCCGCAGTGCCAGACTGGATTTTAAGGATATTAAAAAGATGGGTGTTGTATTAAAGCGGGCGCTTTATTTTATCACCTGCTCCGGCAGAACACTCTACCCAATCCGAATGAATGAAGATTTTATTACCAATAGAATTATCGGTGTTGAAGCCTTAAACCGGTATCAGATTGAACACCATGACAGCTACCGGCAATTGTCGCTCTTTGATGATTTTCACATGGATACACCATCATCTGACAAATAGAATGTTATCAATAAACAATGAAAGGAAGACCACCTGATGTATACATCCAGACCCAAAGCACCACTATGCCCCGTTACCGTTTATCTTTGCGAAGATACCATTGACGGTATTTTTACAGCCATTTACCGTGCATGGGCAGACGGCACCAGTCATACTGATGTCCGTGTGCGCACCAACGATACAATGTCCTTATTTGAAACCTATATCTTTAGTGAAAGCGATGGAACCCTTGCCCGGAAAGTCCAGCGTTCTATCATCCAAAAGTTATCTATTGATATTTATGAAACCTGTTATCAGGCGATGCTTTCCGATGATGATAAAAAAGCTTCCACGCTGTATCACTTTTTACAAAAAGCCTTCCGCTGCGGCAGTGACATTTTAAACCGGCTTAACGACCCCGACGTTTTCCGGATTTTTGAACTGTCACGCACCGTCGGGCATGAAGCACACAAGTATCTTGGTTTTGTGCGTTTTGAAGAACGCAATGAAAATCTGCTGACAGCACGTATTCAGCCCAAATCAAATGTCCTGCCGGTGCTTGCCGCACATTTTGCCGACCGGCTGCAGCCTGAAAACTGGATTATTTTAGATACCATCCGCCGTTTTGCTGCAATCCACCCTGCTGGAAAACCTTATTTCTTACAATGGGGTGTGACAGAAGAAATGCTTTTATCCGTTCCGGTTTCAGACCATGAAAAAGACTGGGAGCAGCTCTGGTCCTGCTTTTTTAACACCATTGCGATTCAAGAACGTAGAAACACCGACCTGCAGCGCAGTCTTATGCCGTTACACTACCGCACTTATATGCCGGAAATCACAAAATAAGACAAATGGTAATATTTAATTCTGATTTTAGTGCAGGCGCAGACTGCGCTTTCCCGGCAGCTGCTTTTTATCAGACAGCAGCCATATCAGCCCATGTGCCAGTCTGCGCTCCACCTTGCACATATGTCCACCGGGTTCATGGACAAAAGTAGTCTGCGCCACTTTCTGAAATGCTTCATATGTCCATCTGGTATCTTCTTCGATATGGCACATTGATGGATCTGTTGTATTCTTTTCCTTGCCGCCAAGACTGAAATACACACTATCTTTTATCCGCATTTCCTTTTCCTGCAATTTCTTTTCAATCTGTTCCCGGCAGTAGTCCTGAAATCCCGGATACCACAGTGAACCAGAACAGCTGATACAGCCCGCAAATCCCAGTTCAAAGTAATAATACAGTGCTGCAAGCCCACCGAGCGAATACCCCAGTGTATACACCTCTCCCGACAGTGGAAAGCTTTCTTTTAAATACGGCAGTAACCGGTATTGTATAAAATCAAGATACTGCGGTGCATTCCCGGCAAATTCACGCCCCTGCAATGCCGTGGCATACCACGGTGAATAATCCGCATCCCATTCTATCGGACCATATAGTGCCAGCACAAACGGTCTGACTTTGCCCGCTTCTATCTGCGGCATAACTGCTTCTTTTAAGCTGTCATGCAGCTTTTGTGTATATTCTCCCACAAACGCAAAAACAAGCGGGAATTTCTCCCCGCCTGCCTCTGCCATGGAATGTTGCTGCTCCGTGCAAAACACCTCCGCCCTGCACGTCTTTTCTTCCAATAAAAAAATCATACTACTCCTTATTTTTTCCACGTTCCCGGCGCAAGCAGTATCAGCATTGGGAATATTTCAAGCCGTCCTGCCAGCATGTCAAAAATCAGCACGATTTTTGAAAACATGGAAAATCCTGCAAAATTCCCGGTCGGTCCAACGACATTTAAGCCCGGTCCGATATTGTTAAAGGTTGCCGCAACCGCTGTAAAATTCGTCGTCAGATCAAACTTATCAAAACTGATTAACAACACGGAAAGCATATAAATAAAAATATATGCAATCAGATAAATATTAGCTGAACGGATTGTATCATGATCCACTGCTTTGCCATCACATTGAATTACTTTCACGCTGCGCGGATGAATCAGCGTAGATAATTCTTTTCTCAATGTTTTAAAATAAATAATATATCTCGATACTTTCATACCGCCGCCCGTACTTCCCGCACAGGCACCGATAAACATCAATACAACTAGTATCGACCTTGAAAAATTCGGCCATAAATTGAAATCCACTGTTGCAAAACCGGTTGTTGTCATCACGGACGCAACCTGAAAAGCTGAATGATGCAGGTAATAAAACGGGCTTCCCCCTTGTACAATCGTAAGGTTGGCTGCAATCATCAGCGTTGCGGCTGCAAAAATAATCAGATACCAGCGTACTTCTTCCATTGCAAAAGCTTCTCTTACTTCTTTCACCAGCAGTAAGAAATAAAAATTAAAGTTAATGCCAAAAAGCACCATAAAAATCGTGACGACATTTTGCAGATACGGACTAAAACTGCCCATACTGTCATTGTAAACACCAAAGCCACCGGTACCTGCCGTACCGAATGCCGTACAGATGGAATCAAATAAAGACATTCCGCCTGCCAGCAGTAACAGCATTTCAATCACTGTCATTGTCAGATAAATCCCATAAAGTGTCATTGCACTCTTTTGCAGCTTTGGCAGCAATTTGCCAAACTTCGGTCCCGGACTTTCCGCACTCATCAAATAGACTTCTGAGCTGCCTCCAAGAGGCAGAATTGCCAGAATAAATACCAGTACACCCATACCGCCAATCCAGTGTGAAAAACTCCGCCAAAACAGCATACACTTTGGCAGGCTCTCTACCTCCGGCAGAATACTCGCACCGGTTGTTGTAAAACCGGATACAATTTCAAACATTGCATCAACAGGATTGGGAATCACACCACTTAATACAAATGGCAGCGCACCAATGATACTTAATACAATCCAGCTTAATGAAACAGACACAAAGCCTTCTTTTGCAAAAAAGGAACGGTTTCCGCTTTTCTTATGGGTCATATGCGTTCCCACCACCAGACAGGCTGCCCCGCATACCGCAAAATATATGCCGCTGGACTCTCCGTAAATTAATGCTATTATTACCGGAATCAACAGAAATGCCCCCTCAAAACGGATGACATGTCCTAAAATTGTTCTAATAATTGAATAATTCATCTTTCTTCACCATTCTGCTGCAAATGCAGCAAATTTCAGATTCAAACTAATCTTCATTTCAAATCACGTTGCTGTTATTTTAAAATGTCTGACAGACGCTTTAAACCAAGATGGGTCGTTACCACAATCACGGAATCTCCCTCCAGCAGGCAGTCCTGTCCACTCGGGGTAATAATATTTCCGCCACGGTTAATACAGCAAAGCAGCAGGTTCTTTTTTAACTTTAAGTCCTGAAGCTGCACGCCGGTCAGTCCCGGTGTGTCACAAACAACAAACTCCAGTGCTTCCACACGGTTATCCATCAGTCTGTACAGTGTTTCTATGCTATTATTACTCTTTGAATTTTCCATTGCGCGCACATACTGTAAAATAAATTCTGTCGTAATAAACTTTGGTGAAACGACACTGCCAACATTTAATTCTTCACTGACTTCTTCAACACGGATTCTATTGATTTTAACAATATTTTTAGCATTGGCAACCTTTTTTGCATGTAAAGATAAAAAGAGATTTTCCTCATCAAATCCGGTCAGTGCAACAAAGGCATCTGTTGCCGCAAGATCTTCTTCCTCTAAGAGCTTATTGTCCGTTGCATCTCCATGAATAATCATCGTCTTTGGCAACAGACCGCTTAAAAGTTCACAGCGCTTACGGTTCATTTCAATGATTTTCACCCTTTTATTTGCCTTATTCAAAATCTTTGCAAGATAATAAGACATTGTACCGCCGCCGGCAATCATTACATTTTTAATATTTCTTGTGTGGATTCCAACCTCTTTGCACATCTTATCAACCTCAGCAAGGGGCATAATTACGGAAATATTATCGCCCTTCTTTAAGACAACATCTCCGCTTGGAATGATAATTTCATGATTTCTTTCAATCACACAGATTAAAAAACTTCCTTTAAATGCGCCGCCCACATCAGCAACCTTCATATCTGCAAGCACAGAGCCTTCCGGAATCAGAAAACGAATCATATTCACCCGGTTGTTTGCAAAAGAATCCACTTCCATCGCAGACGGAATCTGAATCAGTCTTGCAATTTCAACTGCCGTTGCCCATTCCGGATTAATTGTCAGCGACAATCCCATTTCCTGCTTAATAAACTGAATATCTTCATTATATTCCGGGTTACGCACTCTTGCCACGGTATGACAGTTTGATGCTTTTTTTGCAATCAGACAGCTGAGCAGATTAATCTCATCACTGTCTGTCACAGCAATAAATAAATCCGCATGCTCAATTCCTGCCTCTTTTAATGTGGAATATACGGTACAGTTTCCTTCAATAACCTGTACATCAATCATTCCCATTACCTTTTTTAATAATTCCGGTGCCGTATCAATAAATGTTACCTCATGTCTTTCTCTGACAAGCTGTTCTCCCAGGGTTGTGCCTACTTTTCCACAACCGGCAATTATAAGATTCTGGCAGATAGAGGAAATTTCCCTCGGAAGCCAGCAA
>OGGZ01002752.1_pt1 | contig 11407 bp, 10 predicted proteins | sample 1571371 | NCBI WGS metagenome assembly OGGZ01 (sample SAMEA2582025, study PRJEB24529) | metagenome | biome: Human gut stool | place: China | collected 2011
CCCCTCGAAAGAGGGGGCTTTTTGTCGTTTTGCGGTCTTGACGCTCTGCGCAGGGTCTTTTATAATGGGAAGGCTGATTTTTTTAGGAGGAATTGGTTTGAATACTGAGAATTTGAATGGGATCCTTGCACAATACGTTCAGCACTGCAAAGCCCGCGCGGCAGCCGATGAGGGAACGGTCTGGCGCGCGGTAGACTGCTTTGGCGTGAACTGGGACATCGAGGACAGCGACTTTCCGGCCATGTTTGCCGATGCCATGCAGCAGGCCCAGCCGACGCTGGACAACCCGGCCCTGCAGCCCATCGGCGGCCTGCAGAACCTGATGCTGCGCGACAGTGAGGTCGAACTCGTCCGCGAGTGCTTCCGCTGGCTGTACAATGAGGACGGCGGTGATATTTCCAAGCGCCGGGGCCGCGCCGAGCTGTTCGCTGACCAGATCAACGGGCGGTTCCGCCGCGTGTTCCCGCGCATGACCAAGTATACGATGAACACGGCCAACGCGGTGTTCTTCCTGAACCTGTGGGAGCCGCACGCGAACTACTTCTATCAGGCCAACGAGGCGAAAGCGTGGGCGGATTACTTTGGGTATGAGGCAGACTTTGGCGGCGGCACGGCGCTGGACCTGCCGCGCTACTATACGATGTGCAACGACCTGCTGCACGCGCTGGAGAACTACCCGGAGATCATCGCCCTGCACAAGGCCTACGCGGAGCAGGAGCTGGGCGGCATCGACGACGCGCTGCACCTGCTTGTGTACGACATCCTGCACACGGCCTACGCCGAACAGTTCTACCCGAAGGGCTACACCCGCGGCTCGACGAGCAGGGAGCGCGCAAAGGCTGTGAAGGAGAAGGCGGACCGCGCCGAGCTCTGCATCCACATCGGCGAGTGTGAGCAGGAGCTGCAGGAGCTGCTGGCGAACCCTGCTGCGCTGCCCGACCTGACCGGCTGTAAAATCAACCATAAAATGTTCGGCGCAGGCACGGTCCGGCCCGCCGAGGGCCAGTTCATGGTCATCGACTTCAACGGCACGCTGAAGAAGTTCAGCTACACAGCCTCGATGAACAGCGGCTATCTCTCCGCCGAGGACCCCAACGTCGAAGCCCGCCTGCAGGCCTACCAGGACTACAACAAGGACAAGGACCGCCTGGAGAAGGAACTGAAGAACCTGAAGACGGAATTGGTGAAGCTGTAATCGGAAACCGGCCCGGCGGGCGAATGCTGTTCGCCCCGGCTGCGTTCTGCAATAAAAAAATCCCTGCGTCTGAATGTGACACAGGGATTTTTTATTGGAGCGGCTGATGGGAGTCGAACCCACGTCCTCAGCTTGGAAGGCTGATGTACTAGCCGTTGTACGACAGCCGCGTAACAACAGTACCTATTATACCCATCTGCGGGGGTGTTTGTCAAGCCCACCGGGCCGTGTTTTCCTGCCTCTGTTACCCTTTTGCCATTTTATTTTACATTTTGCACCCTTGACAATCCTACGCCAAAGCACCATAATAAATACTGAATCTGTATAAACGAAATTTTGAGAGGAAAGAGGTGCGGCACCATGCGCGTGATTGCCGGAACAGCTCGCGGCAAAAATCTGCAGGCCCTGCCGGGCGAGGACATTACCCGCCCGACCATCAACCGTGTGAAGGAGGCCATGTTCTCCAGGGTGCTGGACCTGTACGCAGGCAGCGGCCAGCTGGGCATCGAGGCTCTGTCCCGCGGTGCCAAAAGCTGCCTCTTTGTGGACCGCTCCGCCGAGGCACTCGCCGTTGTGAAGGCCAACTGCAAAACGGCAGGGGTGGACCGCCAGAGTGATATACGCCAGGGCGAGGCCGAGAGCTTTCTCGCCAACATCCGCGGGCCGTTTGACCTGGCTCTGCTGGATCCGCCGTTCCACCATGATACCGTGGCTGCCGTGCTGCCGCTGCTGGCCGCTAAGATGGCCCCCGGCGGGGTCGTGCTCTGCGAGACCGAGCGCGAGGCCGACCTGCCCGAGCAGGCGGGCGCTCTGACGCTGGTGAAGCAGTACAACTACGGCAAGATCAAGGTCAGCCGCTATGAGAGAGGGGAAGAGGTATGAACGTTGAAGAACTGTTGGAGATGATGGAGGAAACGCTGGAGGCCGGGACGATAGTTCCGTTCTCCGCTTCCAAGCGCATGGTCGATGTGGACCGTATGCGCGATATTATCGATGAGGTGCGCAACAACCTGCCCGACGAGATCCGCGAAAGCAAAAAAATCGTGAATGACCGCGAGCAAATCATGCAGAACGCCCGCATTGAGTCCGAAAGCATCATTCAGCAGGCAGAGGAGCGCGCCCGCGTCCTGACCAGCGAGCAGGAGATCGTCAAGCGCAGTCAGCAGCACGCGGCGGAGATCCTGTCCGCTGCCCAGAAGAGCGCCAAGGATCTGACCCGCAAGGCGACCCTGTACTGCGAGACGATCCTGAAGAACTCCGAGGAGGTGCTGGGCCGAAGCATGGCGGACATCAAGAACACCCGCATGAATTTGCGCAGCGCCGCCCGCCCCAAGAATAATATGCCCAAGTAAGAAATGCAGAGGTGTTGTTATTCACGGCACATTTCTGCCCGTGGCAGCACAATATGTAAAAAAAACAACGCCGCACCGTGCAATATGGTGCGGCGTTTTTCTTTGCCCGGGGGCGGGAATTTTGCCGCGTGCGCATTTGCTGCAAACTGCTGACCTGCATCCCGATCCCTTTGTACAAACTGTGAAAAATCAATTCATGGCGCAGTTTTTCCCCGCCTGCCCTTGCTTTTTGCTGAATAAAATGGTACTATTATTTTACCACAGGTGGGTAATTGTGGTGTGAATAACAACAAAAGTGGGGAAGAATGGGTAGTTTTCCACGTTCTCCACAGAGTTATTAACAAACTGAACGCAGCGACGTAAAAAATCTTGCCGAAGATTTGTGCAGTATGACGAAGGGAGGGAAAGCCGGATGCTCGTCGGTCAGTATGATTACGCAATCGACGCAAAAGGGCGTCTGAACTTTCCCGCCCGCTTCCGGGACGCGATGGGGGAGACCTTCATCGTGACCCGGTGGCTGGATCACTGTCTGGCCGCCTTCCCGGCGGAGGAGTTCGAAAAGGTCGCCGCCAAAATTGAGGAAAAGGGCCTCGTCAAGGGCCGCAAGGTCAGCCGTATGCTCTACGCCTCCGCCGTCGAGGTCACCCCGGACAAGCAGGGCCGCATTCAGCTGCCCGCCAAGCTGCGGGAGTACGCGGGCCTCGACCACGATGAGACCATCATCGGCAGCCGCAGCTTTGCCGAGATCTGGAACACCGAGGCGTGGAACGCCAACCAGGAAACGAGCGATGAGGACTTCACCGCTGCGATGGAAGATCTTGACTTTTAACAAAACAGGACGATAACACATGGAATTTTCACATATCCCCGTACTGCTGCAGCCCTGTCTGGACGGGCTGAACATCGACCCTGCCGGTATCTATCTGGATGGCACCGCCGGCGGCGCCGGTCACAGCAGAGAAATCGCCAAACGCCTGACCACAGGACGTCTGATCTCGCTCGATCAGGACCCGGATGCGGTGGCAGTCGCCACCGAAAGGCTCAAGGGTCTGCCGGCGCAGGTGGTGCAGGTCAATTTCCGTGAGGCCGCCCGCGTCCTTGCGGAGCTTGGCATCCCGGCGGTCAACGGGGCCCTGCTCGATCTCGGCGTGTCCAGCCACCAGCTGGACGACGCGGCCCGCGGCTTCTCTTACCATGCCGACGCGCCGCTCGATATGCGCATGAGCCAGCAGGGCCCCACCGCCGCGGATCTGGTCAACACGCTGGATCGTGAGGAGCTGACCCGCATCCTGCGTGACTACGGTGAGGAGCCGTATGCCTGGCAGATCGCGGGCAAAATTGTCGCCGCGCGGGCGGAGCAGCCCATCCTGACCACGCTGCAGCTGGCCGAAATCGTCGCCGCCGCCGTGCCCCCGGCAGAGCGCCGCAAGGCGAAGAACCCGGCGCGCCGTACCTTCCAGGCCATCCGCATTGCGGTCAACTCCGAGCTGGATGCCCTGAACGAGGGGCTCGACGCCATCTTTGACTGTCTGGCCCCGGGCGGGCGGCTCTGCGTCATCACCTTCCACAGCCGGGAGGATCGGCTCGTCAAGAACAAGTTCCGCCGCTGGGCACAGCGCTGCACCTGCCCGCCGGAGCAGCCCATCTGCACCTGCGGAGGTGTGGCCAAGGCCAAGCTGATTACCCGCAAGCCCATTGAGGCTGACGCCGCGGAGCTGGAGACCAACCGTCGCAGCCGCAGCGCCAAATTGAGAGTGTTGGAGAAAGCATAAGAGGCATTATTCATGACAACTGTTTTGCTGCACGAGGGCTCGGCAGCACCGAAACTGGAGCCCCCGCCGCGCCCGCAGGTGCGTGCGGTGCGCGGCGGCAACCACGGCCTGAACCGCGTCCGCCATGTGATGCGGACTGCCGTGATCGTGCTGATCCTTGCCGTGTCTGGCGGGCTGGCAATCAGCAGCCTGATGAGCGGTGCAACGCTGATGGAACTGAACGCACAGGTCGATGAGGTCAGCGCCCAGCTGGCCGAGGCCCAGAGCGAATACGACTACCTGAACACCCGGATGAACGACATCACGAGCCGCGCCAGTCTGCAGCAGGTGGCCGAGGGTGAGCTGGGACTGGTCAAGGCCGATCCCAGCCAGATCACCTACGTCCAGCTGGAGGACCAGAGCATCATTGAGCGGAACACCGGCGCCGCGGGCCGCCTGTTGGATGAGGTGCGCACGGCAGCGCTGAGCCTGCTGGACAGCCTGAACCCGTAAAACAACCAAAAATATGCAGCTACGAGCCTTTTTGCTGCACGGCCTTGCTGCCGTCGGCAAAAAGGCTTTTGAAATAACAAGGTGTATCCATGACAGAGCAACGACCCAACCATTCCCCCCGGCATCGTCCCCGGGCAAGCAAGGGCATAAAATACTGGACGCTGTTTTGCATGACAGTATTTATCCTCGCCTGCTACGGCGTGCTGGTCTACCAGCTGTATGTGTGGCAGGTGCGTGATGCCGAGAGCTACCGCGCCGAGGCTGTGACCCAGCAGCTGAAGGACACGACGCTGCCCGCTGTACGCGGCTCGATCTACAGCGCCAACGGCAAGCTGCTGGCCAAGAGCAGCACGGTATGGAACATCGTGGCCGACCCGTCCTCCGTTTTAAAGAGCGGGGCGACGGAGGACCAGATCCGCACAGCGGCAGAGCACATTGCCGAGCTGCTGGACGACGGCACAACGGCGGATACTGTGTACAAGGCGCTGACGGCGTCCAACAAGGATACCGGTGAGCCGTACCAGTACCGTGTGGTGAAAAAGGGTGTCGAAAAGCCCGTGGCGGATGCCATCCTGGCCTATGCAGACAGCTACCGCCTCAAGGACGGCGCTGCGGGGGACACGAGCCTGCAGACCGAGGAAAAGGAGGACAAGAAGGACGGCGAGACAAAAACCGGCAAGGCAACCCGTATCCTCTACCTGACCAGCGAACAGGCAGCCTCCCGCACTTACCCCTATGGGGAGTTCCTGGCCTCGGTGCTGGGCTTCTGCAATGAGGACGGCTCGGGTGCCTACGGACTGGAAAAATATTACGACGAGACGCTGGCCGGTACGCCGGGCCGCAGCGTGGCCGAAACGGACGCCTACGGTGACCCGCTGGCCAGCGGTCAGGCCGACGTGCATGAAGCCATCGACGGCAGCAACCTGAACCTGACCATCGACGAGAACGTACAGTCCATCGTCGAGGAGTACCTGACCGAGGCAATGAGCACTTTTACGGTCCATGGCCGCGGAAGCGCCATTGTCATGAACGTCAAGACCGGTGCGATCCTGGCGATGGCGTCCCTTGAGCAATTTGACCCCAACGACCCCAAGACGATCACCGACCCCAAGATGAACGAGATCCTGGCTAAAACAGAGATCGACGCGGAGGACATTGACTGGCTGGAAAGCCGTCTGGGCGAGAAGGCCGTCAAGGACATCATTGCAGACGGAATCATCAGCCATGAAAAGACGACGAACGAGAAGGGCGAGGAGGTTTCCAGCGAGGCTACCCAGCTGCAGGGTATGATGCGCGAGGCCCAGTGGAAGAATAAGAACATTACCGAGCTGTATATGCCCGGCTCGGTGTTCAAGCTCATCACGGCCTCGGCAGGGCTGGACTCCGGTGTTATGAGTGCGGAGCAGTCCTTCTACTGCAACGGCAGCCTGACCGTCAACGAGGGCAGCGAACTGTGGGAGCACACCTACCGCTGTGCCAACGGCAAGGTCCACGGCCTGCTGGATATGGCAGGTGCGTTGAACAACAGCTGCAACCTCTGGTTCATTCAGGCGGCAGAGACGCTCAAGCCGCAGATCTTCTACGATTATATCCAGGCGTTCGGCTTTACCCAGCCCACCGGCATCGACCTGCCCAACGAGACCCGCTGGACCAGCGTCTACAATGCCGAGCAGATGGCAGAGGTCGATACAAACCTGTACACGGCGGCCTTCGGCCAGAACGAGTCCATCACCCCGATGCAGATGGCCACCGCCGTAGCAGCCATTGCCAACGGCGGCTACCTTGTTACGCCCTATGTCGTGGATTCCATCTCTGACAAGGACGGCAACATTATCTCCCAGACCGAGACGAACATCCGCCGCCAGGTCATCTCCGAAGAAGTCAGCCGGCAGCTGCTGGCCATGATGGAAAACAACGTCCACGGGGCAGGGGACTACCACTCCTGCGCCAACGCCTACGTGGCGGGCTACCGCATCGGCGGCAAGTCCGGTACGGCAGAGCGCACGGACCGCCATCTGCGCGGCGACGGCGACTATTATAAAATGATGAGCTTTGCCGCTGTGCTGCCCATCGACGATCCCGAGATCGAGGTTTTCGTCCTGCTGGACGACCCGCGCTGGGTCAAGGACTATGCCAGCCAGGTCGTGGCCCCCGTCGTCGGCAACATCATCAGCGAGATCGCGCCCTATCTGGGCATCGAGCAGGACGCTGACTACAACCCCACCGGCACTGTGACCGTGCAGACCTGCCTGGACTACACCTGGACGAACGCGCAGGTCACGTTGAACCGCCTGGGCCTCAAGCATAAGCTGATCGGCCCCAGCAGCGGCAATATCGTCTACCAGTACCCCGTCGGCGGCAGCGTGGTGCCCGCGGGCTCCACCATTTACCTGTACACGGCCACCGACCAGAACTCGATGACCACAACGCCCGACGTCGTCGGCAAGACCGGTACCTTTGCCGAGCAGATGCTCAAGGCCGCCAACCTGAACGTGCAGTTCGCCGGCGACAGCAGCGGCAAGGTCGTAGCGCAGGACGTCGAGGCCGGAACCTCCGCTGCCTACGGCACGATCATAACGCTGACGATGGACAGCGGAGAGGATACCACCCATGACGCCCCGACGGTGACCGAGGAGATCGACCCGGCAAACGAGGAGGGGTAAGCATCCCCGCAGGGGCACCCGGGCTTTTGCGAAACGCTGCATTTCTGTATAGGAGGTCTTTTTCATGCAAACCATTCCTGCCAATCAACTGCTGGCCGGACTGACGCTGGCCGAGCCGGTCGCCATCCGCGCCGTTGTGACCGACAGCCGCAAGGTCGAGCCGGGCTGCGTTTTTGTCTGCTTCCCCGGCGAGCGTGTTGACGGCCATGACTACGCCGCCGGTGCCTACCGGAGCGGCGCAGAATATATCGTTGCCAACCATCCCGTCGAGGGCGTGCCTGCGGACCGCACGGTCATTGTGCCGGACAGCGGCAAGGCCATGATCCGCATGGCGTCCAACTACCGGATGCTGTTCAACCCCAGAATGATCGGCGTCACGGGCAGTGTCGGCAAGACGACGACGAAGGAGTTCTGCTACGCGGTGCTCTCCGACTTCGGCAAGACCCTCAAGACCGAGGGCAACCAGAACAATGACATCGGCGTGCCCAACACGCTGTTCCGCCTGACCGACGACACCGAGTACGCCGTTGTCGAGATGGGCATGGACCACGCGGGCGAGATCGAGCGTCTGACCCGCTGTGCCCGGCCCAGCGCGGGCATCATCACGATGATCGGTGTTTCGCATCTGGAAAATCTTGGCACGCGCGAGAATATACTGAAGGCAAAGCTGGAGATCTGCACCGGCCTGCCCGACGGCGCACCGCTGGCCCTGAACGCGGACAACGACCTGCTGCCCACGGCGAGCATCCCCAGCCGCCTGCGGCCGGTCTGGTTCGGCATTGACGCCGCGAATGCCGATGTCCGCGCGGTGGATGTCGTCACCGGCGCAAACGGCACGACCTTCAAAATCATCGATACGCTGTACGGTACGTTCGATGCCGCCATCCCGACAGCGGGCATCCACACGGTCTACGACGCGCTGGCCGCCTACGCCGCCGCGACCCGCCTGGATCTGGACGCTGCCCGCTGCGCTGCCGCGCTGGCGACCTACCGGACGACGGGCATGCGCCAGCATATCGTGGAAAAGGGCGGCATCACCTTCATTGAGGACTGCTACAACGCCAGCCCCGACAGCATGAAGGCTGCGCTCTCTGTCCTCAAGGCACTGCCCAATGCCCGGAAGATCGCGCTGCTCGGCGATATGCTTGAGCTGGGCGGTGCGAGCGAGGAAGGGCACCGCCATACCGGCGAGTGGGCTGCTGACGCGGGCGTTGATGCACTCATCGCCTACGGCCCGCGCAGCGCCGCCATGGCCGAGGCCGCAAAAGCGCGCGGGGTTGCAGCGGTGCATTGCCAAACGGCGGAAGAAGTGCTACAATATGTACGGCAATTCGTGCGCCCCGGTGACGCTGTGCTTGTCAAGGCCAGCCACAGCATGGGCCTGGAGCAGCTGCTGCAGGAATACTATAAGGAATTGCCGCAGGGGTAAGCACCCCAACACACGTTTGGAGGAATCAACGGCATGGAGCAAATCTCATCCCTGTTGGCGGCGGCAGCCGTCGGCGGCTTTGCCATCACGGCGGTGGCGGGCAAATTCATGATCCCGGCGCTGCACCGGCTGCACTTTGGCCAGACCATCCGCGAGGAGGGCCCCACATGGCACAGCAAGAAAAACGGCACCCCCACCATGGGCGGCCTCTGCTTTATTCTGGGCATTCTGGCCACACTGGGCATCGTCTGGGTCATGTACAGCCCTAAGCTGCCGGAGGTGCTTGGTATGCCGCAGCTGCAGGCCGGTATGCTGGTGCTGTTTCTCGCGTTCGGCTCGGGCCTCATCGGCTTTCTGGATGACTTCATTAAGGTCGTCAGGCATCGCAACCTCGGCCTGACAGAGGCGCAGAAGATGATTTTGCAGATCGCGCTGACCTTCGGGTTCATGTTCGGCCTGCACAGCCTCGGGCTGCTGACCACGCAGGTCCAGTTCCCGATTTTTGGGCTGGTGGACATGGGCTTGCTCTACTATCCCATCGCGTTCTTCGGCATCATCTTCCTTGTCAACGCCGTCAACCTGACCGACGGTCTGGACGGCCTGTGCACCGGCGTGACCTTCGTGTCGATGATCGGCTATCTGCTGGCCGGCAGTCTGCTGGGCTTTGTACATGTTTCGCTGATCGCCGCTGCCACGGCGGGTGCCTGCGCGGGCTTTCTGGTCTGGAACTTCTACCCGGCCAAGGTCTTTATGGGCGACACCGGCAGCATGTTCTTCGGCGGCATCGTTACGGCGCTGGCCTTTGTGATGCAGCGCCCCGAGCTGGTGCTCTTTTTCGGCATTGTCTACATCTGGGACGCGATGACCGTCGTCATCCAGCGCACGTATTTTAAGGCGACCCACGGCAAGCGCATCTTCCGCATGACGCCGATCCACCACGCCTTTGAGATGCGCGGCTGGCGCGAGGTCAAGATCGACGGCTTCTTTGCGCTGATTGCCGTCATCGGTGTGGCAATGGGAATTTTTTACATCTGTGTGGCATAAGCAGCGGGGCCGGGCCTACCCGGCCTCTGCCTGTTTCTGCCCCTAAGGGAGGTGACCGCCCATGAGCACTGCCGTGAGCATTGTGCGTACACTGCTGGGCCTTTTGTTTGACCATACCATCGGAAATATTGTGCGCATGATACCCATCATACGCCTGCCCAAGCTGGAGCGGGGGCCGGTCTCCCGGGGCTTTCTCGCCCTGCTGCTGGTCATTTTGTTCTTCGGGCTGACGATGCTGTTCTCGGCCAGCTATTCCAGCGCCTACGCCACCAGCGGTGAACTGTACAGTATCATTAAACCGCAGGTCATTATTGCAATTGTGGGGCTGGCCTTTATGTGGATCCTGTCCAAAATCAACTACCGCGCACTGCGTCTGATGAGTGAGAGCCTGTACATCATCACCATTGTGCTGCTGATCCTGGCGCTGCTCAGCCCGGAGGACACCAACGGCACCTACCGCTGGGTGTATCTGCCGGGCGGTGCCTCCTTCCAGCCGTCGGAGCTGGCAAAATTCTCACTCATGATCTGGACGGCAGATATGCTGGACCGCGACTATGACAAGAAGAACAGGCTGTGGTACGGCGCGATAAAGCCTGCGCTGCCGCTGCTGCCCATCCTGTATCTGTTGCACAAGGAGCCGCACAACTCCGCCATGATCCTGCTCTGCCTGATTTTTGCCACGATGCTCATCTGCACCCTCTCACCCGGCCGCTGGCTGCTGCCGCTCGTTCCGGCGTGTGCAGTAGCCGTCATGTACTTCCTGAAGGGGCTGGCCGGCGGGGAAGGCTACGCCGCGGGCCGTATGGACGCTGCCTGGGGCCTTGCGCCGCTGGATACTGCCGGTATGGGGTGGCAGACCCGTCAGAGCATCTATGCCATCTCCACAGGCGGCATGTTCGGCGTGGGCATCGGCGCGAGCGTGCAGAAGCACCAGTGGCTGCCCTACGCCGAAAACGACTTTATCTTCGGCGTCATCGGTGAGGAGCTGGGCTTCTTCGGCTGTGTTATCCTCATCGGTGCGTTTGCGGTGCTGCTGATCATGGGCGTTATGATCGCCCTGCGCGCACCCGACCTGTACGGCATGGTGCTGGGCATCGGCATCATCTCGCAGATCGCCTGGCAGGTGTTTCTGCATATCGCCGTCGGCACGGCACTGATCCCCAACACCGGCATCAGCCTGCCGTTCTTCTCCTCCGGCGGCACCAGTCTGCTGCTGCTGCTGAGCGAGATGGGCGTGCTGTTGAGTATCTCGCGCGCCGGAAATGCCCGGGAACAGCGCCTGGCAGAGCAGCACCGCGCCGAGACAGAACGGATGCTGCAGCGCACCCGCTACCGCAGCAGAGCCGCGCGGTAAGGGGGGACGCCCGGCGCCCGCGGCACGGCGGGCACAGCCTATATTTTATTCTCATGGAGGTCCATCATGCGCGTTTTAATTGCTGCCGGCGGTACAGCCGGTCACA
>OGGZ01002756.1_pt1 | contig 11396 bp, 9 predicted proteins | sample 1571371 | NCBI WGS metagenome assembly OGGZ01 (sample SAMEA2582025, study PRJEB24529) | metagenome | biome: Human gut stool | place: China | collected 2011
TTGCCGCATGATTTCCTCACCCGCAGATACGCTTTTCTCCGTTGTTTCCGCCCCGATTTTTCTGTTCGTGGGTCATAGTGTGGGTCAAAACGCAAGCCTCGTTTTCTGTCCGCGTCGGATAAGGCACTTTCATATCTTAATAACATTGCTCATAGAGGGAGCATATCACATGGGCCTGCCTGAAAGGGAATTTCTGTTTAGTTGATGCCGTTGGCAGCCATGAAGTCAGCCTCGTAAGCGGTGACATACTCAGTGGCGGCAGCGGTATCCTTGTACTCGTCGATCAGCTGGTTCTTCTCCAGATAGTCGGTGTGCCAGGTGCTGGAAGCAGAGACCTTACCCAGAGCGTCAGACCAGAAAGCCACAGCCGCGTCGCTCATGGAAGCGGGAGCGGCAACACCACGCCACACGGGAACTTCCACGTTGTTGTAATCACCGATCTCGGACAGGGTGGGAGCATCGGCCAGATTGCCGGTGTAACGCTCGGTGGACAGAGCCAGAACAGCGTGCAGGTCGCCGGACTCCACATACTGAGAAGCAGCGGCGGGCTTGGAGATCACGAAGTCCACGTTGCCGCCCAGAGCAGCGGTGATGGCGTCGGAGGTAGAGTCATAGGTGATGTAGCCCATCTGCTGCTCGGTCAGACCGACCTCAGCCAGCAGCTTCTGATAGGTGGTGATGTCATCGCCCTTGGAACCGCCGATCACCACGAAGGTGCCGTTCTTGGCAGCCTCGATAGCGGCAGCAAAGTCGTTCTGATCGCCGCCGGCCTTGGCATAGTCAGTCTTGGCGTCAGAAGCGGGGCAGGAGAACATCAGCTGCTTGTCAACAGCCATGATAGCCAGGATGCGGAAGTTGGAAGAACGGTTCTTGGTGTTCTGGACCATGGGCATCAGGTCGCCAGAGTTGAAGGTCAGCAGGGTGTAGTCAGCGTCGCCAGCCTTCATGGTGGCAACCTTGTTGCGGCCGACTTCGCCGGAGCCGTCGGTCTCGTTGGAGATCACGATGGTCTGGCCGTTGACCAGATCCTCGTTCTTCATGATGTCAGCGATCTGGCGGGAGAAGATGTCGGAGCCGCCGCCTGCGGAAGAGGTGCAGATCCAGGTGACGTTCTTGGAGGGGACAAAGCCGGTGGCCTCGGCATCGCCGGAGTTGCTGCCGGTGGAGGGCTGCTCGGTCTTGCTGCCGCAGGCAGCCAGAGACAGGGTCATGAGCAGAGCGAGAGACAGGGCCATGAGTTTTTTCATAATGTGTTTCTCCTTCTTTTCAAATATATTTCCATTTTTTGGAAAACTGAGGAATGGGGGATCATGCCTGGGCTTTACCGGCCTTCATTTTCCGGAGGATGCTCTTGACTACGGGAGTCAGGATCAGCACCAGGAAGACAGCCAGCAGCACCAGCTTCAGGGTGGAATCCACGAAAATGTTCAGGCTGCCCTGAGAAGCGATGAATGCCTTACGCATATTTTTCTCCAGCATGGGCGCCAGCACGAAGGCCAGCAGCATAGGAGCGGTGGGGAAGCCGTTTTTATCCAGCAGATAGCCCACGATGCCGGAGATGAACATAATGATCACACCGTACATGGAGTTGCTGGTGGAATAAGCGCCCACAATGCACACGCAGGTGATGATGGGAATCATATACTTGACAGGCACGCTGAGGATCTTGATGAGGAAGGGGATCACCAGAATGGACACCAGCAGTGTGAACACATTGGCTACATACATGGAGGAGATCAGGCCCCAGCAGAACTCAGGATTGGAATCAAACAGCAAAGGGCCGGGATTCAGACCCCACATCATCAGGCCGCCCAGCAGCACGGCGCCGGTGCCGGAGCCGGGAATGCCCAGAGCCAGCAGGGGAGCAAAGGCGCCTGCGGCAGCGGCATTGTTGGCGGCCTCGGAAGCAGCGATGCCTTCGATGGCACCGGTGCCCATGGGCTCCTCGCTCTTGAACTTCTTCTGCATGGCGTAACCCACCATGGAACCGGTGGTCGCGCCGGAACCGGGCAGAACGCCCACGAAGGTGCCCATTACGCCGGAACGGAGGATAGGAGGCAGGATGCGCTTAATATCATGACCGGTCGGCATGGAGGAACGGATGGAAAGCTTGGCCTTGCTGTCCTCGTTGTGACGTTTGGCATCGTCAGCTTCCCGCTCATTGATGAGCTTGATGACCTGAGCGAAGCCCACACAGCCGATGATGAAGGGGGTGAAGGGGACGCCGCCCAGCAGATACATGCTGCCGAACTCAAAGCGGGGCGCACCGGACAGGGTGTCCATACCGATGGAGGCCACCAGAATACCCAGCATGGTGATGACAATGCCCTTGATGGGATTCTCACCGATGAGCCAGCTGATAGAGGTCATGGCGATCAGCAGGATCAGCGTCATTTCCGCGTAGCCGAACTTCAGGCCCAGAGAGGCCAGGCCGGAGGCAGTGATGGTCAGGATCAGGATACCGATGGTGCCGCCGATGAAGCTTGCCAGGTTAGCAGCCATCAGAGCCTGACCGGGACGGCCCTTTTTCGCCATGGGATAGCCGTCCAGAGCGGTGGTGATGGCCGGGGAGTCACCGGGGATGTTCAGCAGAATGGCGCTGAAAGAACCACCGTACATATTGGAATAGTACAGAGCGCCCAGCATGATGATCGCGGTGGTGGGGTTGAACTTATAGGTCAGGGGCAGCAGCAGTGCGCAGCCCGCCAGAGAGCCGATACCGGGCATAGCGCCCACGACCAGACCCAGGACAGCGCCCAGCAGACAGGCACCGATGTTCTCAGGCGCCAGAGCCACCTGGAAGCCGGAGAGCAGAGAAACGAAATTTTGCAGCATAGCTTTTCTACCTCCTTACAGACCCAGCAGGGAACCCAGCAGACCAACAGGGAAGCGGATCTGCAGCCAAGTGGTGAATACGCCCAGAATGATGGCGGCCATGATGATCTCGATGGTGATGATCACTTTCCAGGGAGCGTGCTCCACCAGCTTGAGCCAGAGCAGGATATAAATGAGGCAGCTGGGCACCAGACCGATGAGAGAAGTGCACAGAATGATGGCAGCGGCACCCAGCATCACCATCAGCTCATTGCGGTTGTAGCTGACGTCTGCGCTGTCCTTGTCCTTGGCGATCTGAATGAAGCAGGCAATGCTGGCGGCCAGCAGCACCACGGCGATGATGATGGGGAAAAAGCCGGGGGTAGGCTGTGCCTTCCAGAAGCCGTAATCCTTCAGGCCTACGACGATGAATACCAGAGATACGATAGCGGTGGCCAGGGGAATGATAGCCCGCAGGTTCAAGCCTTTCTTTTTATTCTCCAAAATAAATCCCTCTTTCTTTGTTTTGCAGATCAAAAATCAGCCGTTGGCCTTTGTGCGCTTAGCAAGAGCCATCTGAGCGGTGGTGCGGACGGCCCGCTCGAAGGAGTCGGTGGTAACGCTGGCCTTGCCTACCTTGTCGAAGGCAGTGCCGTGGGCGCAGGTGGCGATGGGATAGGGCTGGCCGCCAGCCACGGTGATGCAGCGCTGGAAGCCCACCAGCTTCAGAGCGATCTGACCCTGATCGTGATACATGGTGACCACCACATCAAAGTCGCCCTTCAGAGCGCTGATGAACAGGGTATCGGCGGAGTAAGGACCAGTGACGTTCCAACCGGTTTCCTTGACCACCTTCTCGATGGTGGGCTGGATCACATCCACTTCTTCGCGGCCGCACAGACCGAACTCACCGCAGTGAGGGTTCAGAGCAGCCACGGCGATGCGGGGCTTGTGGCCCAGGCTCTCACCGGTGATCTCGCCCAGCTCGATGGCCTCACGCAGGCTGCTCTCGGTGATCATGCCGCTGACCTCGCTGATGGGCACATGGCTCGTGGTGCGGACGGTCATCAGATCGTCCATCATGTTGACCTCGCAGAAGGGGGTCTTGAGGTCAAAGGCATGGGCAAAATAAGTGTGCTCACTCTCATAGTGCATACCGGCCATCTTCATAGCGCCCTTGTGGAGGGGGCCAAAGACGATGCCCTCGATCTTACCGGCCTTGCAGAGTTCAATGGCAGTATCCAGCTGCTTGAGATCGCCGGCGCCACAGTAGGCGTTGGCTTCGCCGTAAACCACCTGATCGGGATCCTGATCTTTCAGATCCAGAACGGGGTAGCCCTTGGACCAGTCGCACTGGCTCAGGTCGTCGATGACGTAATGGGGCACGTCACCACCCACGACCTTCAGGCCGTGCTCAAACATCCGCAAGTCACCGATGATCACGGGCCGGCAGTAATCAGCGTAATAGTCCTTCACAGCCAGCATGGCCACCAGCTCCGGGCCAACGCCGGCGGAGTTGCCCAGCAGGATGCCGAGAATGGGCTTTTCACTCATATAAAATACCTCCATAGCTTTCCAGTTTTGCAGGACAGGTATAACCTGCAAATAAAATTCACAAGAATAACGAGCAAAAAACGTGCCACTCTGACGGAAAGGTGAAAATTTTGTCAATATTAGTGAAAATCAAAATTGCCATTTAAACGTTCTGCACAAAGAAAAGGCTCGAAAAGTCACGTTTAAGCAGGAAAAGCGCTCAATAAATGAAACGAGAAGAAACACTATGAAACAATATGTTTTATAGTGTTTCACATAAAAAGAAATCGGATATCCGAACCACAAAGGAAATAGCTGAGTGGACAAGAAAATTCCCGGCCTCATCATGGGGCCGGGAATGGGGGATCAGGTCTGCTGTTCTTTCTGCTGCTCCAGCCGTTTGGACATACGCCAGAGGGTAGTACGGCTGACGCCCAGCTCCTTGGCCAGATCCTTTTTTCGAATGACCTGCGGCAGCATCACCGGAAGGGACTCTGACGGAGACGCCGGCTGTCCGGCAGGCTCCGGCGGCAGTTCCCGGAAAATGTGGAGGTCCATCAAGGTGGATTGATCAACGGTGCGGGAAGAACTCATCACTACGATGCGCTCGCAGATGTTCCGCAGTTCCCGGACATTGCCGGGCCAGCGGTACTGCTTCAACAGTTCCTGAGCTTCCGGGGTCAGTTCAGGCGGCGTGGTGCCCTGTTCGGCGGCGATGATCCGCATCTGGTGCTCGATCAGAGGGAGGATATCTTCGGGCCGCTCCCGCAGAGGGGGAATATGGATCTCAAGGGTATTGAGGCGGTAGAGTAGGTCGCTGCGGAATTTCCCCTGCTGGATCTGCTGTTGAATGTTGACATTGGTAGCAGAAATGACCCGCACATCAATGGGGATCACATTGGTGCTGCCGACTCGACGCACTTCTTTTTCCTGGAGAACACGCAGTAGTTTCGCCTGAAGAGCTACTGGGATTTCACCGATCTCATCTAAGAAAATGGTACCGTGGTGAGCTTGCTCAAAAAGGCCGGTCTTACCTTCGCGGGACGCGCCGGAAAAGGCGCCTGCCTCATAGCCAAAAAGCTCGCTTTCCAGCAGATTTTCCGGCAGAGTCGCGCAGTTCACAGCAACAAAGGGCTGCTCGGCTCGGGCGCTGGCAGCGTGGATACTGTGGGCGAAAAGCTCCTTGCCGGTGCCGGTCTCACCGGTGAGCAGTACATTGGAATTGACCCGGCTGAACTTTTTGGCCATGTCAACCTTGCTGCACATCCGCTCGCTGACGGCGATGATGTCCCGGAAGGTGTATTTGGAGGTCAGACCACGCCGTACCAGACCCTTTCGGATATGCTGTTCCTCTTGCAGGATCCGGGAGGCGGAGGAGGTGGTGATCAGGGTACCGATGGCAGAGGTCTCGCCGCTGATGAGCCGGTATTTCACCATATAGCGCTGGCCGTTGATGTTGATCACTTCCTCGTCGCCATCCTTGCAGGGAGAGGTCCGGCTGCCGATATAGGAGAGATCCGGCCGGATGTCTGTGATGGGGGTGCCTCGCCATTGCGACAGGAAGGCCAGACCGTACAATCGATAGGCCTGGTCATTGGCCTCCAGAAGCTTTCCGGCTTCATCTAAAGCAAGAACGGCGTCCTCGCTGCTGTTGAGGATGGTGCGGATAATATGGCTCTTTGTGCGCTCTAAGTTCATGCTGTGAGCAACCTTGATGGCTTCCAGAGTGGCCTGCCGGACAGTTTCCATCCGCATATGGATATAGGTGCAGGGGATGTTCCGCTCCCTGCAAAGGTTGGATACTGTGCCGCCGCTGACGATGGCGTCCGTACCATCCCGCAGGCAGGCATTCACTGCGTCTCTGGCGCTTTCCTCGTCCTGTACATCGTACAACGAAATGCGGGCGTCGCTGAGTTCTTCCAATTCCGGCAGCAGGTCCTGAAGCCGGTCCCGGCCCAGACAAAGGCCAATGTGATGAGGATGGTAGGTGTTCCGGCACTGAAACAGAGCCTCAACCAGATCCATGCCGTCAAACCGCAGCCGGGTGATGTGTTTTTCCGGATAGATATTGCAGATCTTGTTATAGGTAATGCCTCGGGCTACGATCACATCGTAGTTATCCAGCTGATACAGGATCTCCGGCGTACCGAACCGGTGCACCACATTGATGCTGATCTCATCATTTTCCCATTCCGCAGCCTGCTGCTGGACAGGCTTCAGCATATCTGGTGATGGTACAAACACAATGATGCGAACCACCTATGATCCTCCTTTACTCAGCGGACAGGGCCTACCTATCCGATTACTCTTTCAAAAGTTATATTGCATTATACATAATAGTGTATCGTTCGCTATAAATCAAGTGGATTTGAGACCCATCAAAGACACATGACAAGAAAGCCGATGCAGCCCCGAAAGGGACCGCATCGGCTTTGAGGATCGATATGTGCGGATCAGTTTACTTGTGCAGCAGGGGAGAGAGGGGCTTGTAGATCAAGAAGCAGAGGACCACATCCAGCATTCCCTTGAAGAAGGTGAAGGGCATATTGAAGATGGTCAGGCACTTGATGAGGCTGTCGGAGGAGGGGAGAATATAGTGCTATACTGCTCATAGCGCTTTTGCAGACATTCAGCAACGGACGGTTCCAGAGGAATCGTCCGATCCTGTAAAAGCAAATTCTGTGTCTCAAAATCCACCTGATCCCAAGTGAGCTCGTTCAACTCCTTCCGGCTCAGGCCTTCCAGCCATGCCAGACGAAGAATGATTCCCTCCGGGCTGTCCGCATATCGCTCTAAAATGCGCCGCATGGCCGCTTCATCCGGCCGTTTGGTTTCGTCCGATACCACAAAAATACCTCCCACCGCGCCGACGCGGAGAGAGGCGGGAGGGAGCGTTGCGGTCATGCCTGCACCCATCGTCAGCTTCAGATTTTTCTGAAATGGGTCGGCTGCGCCTGTAAACAGAATACGGATTCCGTCTAATGCTTCCATGCGCTAAAATGGAAATGATTTTCAAATAACCGCACAAAAAAGCAGCCACTTTTCTCTTTCGTGGAGAAAATGGCTGCCTGATTGAAGCCGCTGGAGGAAAATTGACCTCCACGGCTTACTTTTTGCGCCCAAATTTCAGGATTTCATCGAAATCCCTTGAGTTCTCAATCGGAACAGGATAGAATAATCAAGTGAAATGGGCTTGTTTGATTAGATTTTCCAGATATGCACAACGGAATACCGATTCCGTTTAAAGCACCAGCTCAAACGTTCCAGTTGCCGCCGGTGCTCTGTGCCGGTAGTCAGCAGATAAATTCGGGTGGTTTCCACGCTGGAATGCCCCAGAATGTCCGCCAATTTCACAATATCCTTGTAAATTCGGTAGTAAACCGTGGCGAACAGGTGCCGCAGGTTGTGAGGAAACACCTTTGAGGAATCCACGCCTGCCGCCTTGCAAACACGCTTCATCTCCGCCCAGATCTGACAGCGGCTCATGGGCCTTCCGCCTCCGGTGAGAAAAATTTCGCCAGAGGTGATTTTTTGCTTTCTGGCGTATTTCAGCAGCTTTTTACACAGCTTTCCCGGCAGCAGAATCGTGCGAATTTTACCCTTCAACGAGATAGTGGCGCTGCCAGCCCGGACAGCCTCCACCGTGATGTACCGCACCTCGCCCACTCGGATGCCCGTGGCGCAGATGGTCTCCATGACGAGGGCAATTCGCTCCCGACCTAAGCCAAGCGCGGCGGCGATCAGCTTCTCGTAGTCTGCTCGGTCCAGCTCCCGCCCAGTCTCCCGGAACAGACGGCGCTGGATCTTCAAATAGTGTGTACGGCAGTCTGTCCAGCCGAGAAAATTGAACAGGTAGTTCAGGGCTGCCAGAGATGCGTTGACGGTAGACGGCGAATAGTTTTCTTCTCTCTGAAGGTGCTTCTTCCAGGCCATAACGGTGTCCTTCGTGACAGGCCGACCGTCCAGATAACGGAAAAATTCGCGGACGCTCCGCAGATATTTTTCCACCGTGGCCTGAGACCGCTCTGCCTGGAAAAGCGCCGTGGAAAACGCGAGGATCTGTTCGTTTGTAAGGCAATGTCCGTTCATGATGACTCTCCTTGAAATCAAGCGTGATGGCTCCCATTTTACCGCCTGAAGCGGCTCCCACACAAGCGCCAAACGGCTGGCCGTTCGGTTGTTGCGTGTGATAGTAACTCTGCCGGAACGCTTGGTCAAGTCTTTCCATCCCTCCAAATCATACTGAACGAATAGCGGCAACAGGATCACGCAGCCCAGCGGGGCCGCGACGCCTCGGAACAGCGACGCGCATAAGCGCATCGCTGTCCCGAAGGCTCTCTGCGTTCTTCGGGAGCACCCACGGCCAAGCCCCAAAAGCGGCAAAGTTTGCCGTTCTGATACCCGGCCCGGGGATGTTGGTGAACGTGCGGAACGCTCCGAGAGTAGTGATACCACCCCCATCCGAAACGCCCCCTGTTTCGGCGTGTAAGCCGCTGTGTGCGATCCTTCTCCGAAAGCCGAGTGTGTACCCGCTTTCACCCGTGAAAGCGAACGTGGGCCATTTGTGCGAGAAGTTGAAAAACGGGATGAGAAGCGGCTTGGAACAGCATTGTAGCGGTAACTTTTTGGCGATATTTGCGGGAGTGTTTATTGGCGAAAAACCGAACTTTATAAGCTGGATTTTCGAGCGGTGAGGGCCGTTCGATAAAAGCACAAGATAAAGAGAGGTGCCCGTAATCGGGCACCTCTCGGCCTCAAAGCCCCGCAGTGCGGGGCTTTCAGAGGTTTTGAAACCGCAGTCTAAGGTGCACCTTGAAAGGTGTTTTCGCAGTCTTGAGTGAACGTGAGGGGCGTCAGACCCCCGTGACGGCGGACTTTTCAAGGTGGACGTTCCGCAGGCGGTTGAGAAATTCGCCGTTTTCAACTACCCGAAAAAGTGATTTTGTGCAACGGCGATTTTTGGAGAAAAACGTGCATATTTTGCGCTGCTGTAGTCAATGAAAAGAGACTTTCAACCGTCCAAAAATCGCACCGCTGTAACTAAAGAGAATGTCCCCGGCAGCGCAAGATTTGCGCCGCAATAGTCAAAGATAAGGCGGCGCGGCTCCGAGGTGCAAATGATAACTTTCTGATAACAGTTCGGTTTTCCGATAGCTTTGTTCCCTTGGTTACGGTATTGTTCGTTGTCGAAAGGGGCTGATACCATGCCGAAAAGACGAGCAAACGGCGAGGGCAATATCCGAAAACGAAAGGATGGCCGCTGGGAGGGTCGGTACACCGCAGGCTATGACCCGGAGAGCGGAAAACGGATCATCAAGAACGTGTTGGGCAAGACGCAAGCGGAAGTCAAGGAAAAACTCAAGTCTGCAATCAGTGAAAGCCAGCGGCTGGACGTATCCAAAGCCGGGACATACACCGTAGCGTCATGGGTGAAAACGTGGTACGAGGTCTACGCCGAACCCCGCATCCGGCCCAACACAAAGGCGTACTACACCAACTACATCGAGAACCACATCATCCCCGGAATTGGCAGCGTCCCTCTGGAAAAGTTAACCACCATCCAGATCCAGCGATTTTACAACAACCTCCAAAAGAGCGGACGAGTTCAGCGCAAAAACTTTCCACCGCTGAAGGATGCCAGCCTCAGCCCCAGAGTGGTTCGCGGCGTTCACACACTGCTGCACAACTGCCTGGAGCAGGCGGTGGCGGAGCACCTGCTCCTCGCCAACCCCGCCCAAGGCTGTAAACTGCCGCAGCTTGAAAAGAAAGAAATGAAGATCCTGCCGCAGGAGAAAATCGGAATGTACCTCGCAGAAGCGGAAAAACGAGGATTGCTGGCGGCCTTCTATCTGGAACTGACCACCGGCCTGCGGCGGGGTGAACTGCTGGCCCTCCAATGGACGGACTTGGATGTTGAAAACCGGACACTCGCCGTCACCAAGCAGGTGAACCGCATCAACGGGGAACTGGTGGTCAGTCCGCCGAAAACACGCAACTCCGTGCGGACGCTGGCCCTCCCACAGCAGGCGGTCGACCTGCTGATTGCCGAACACCAGAAACACTCTCGCAACCCGTATATGTTCCCGTCACCTAAGACCGGAACCATGTATGACCCGGATGCTTTCCGCCGGACGCATGACAAAATTTTGAAAGCTATTGGCGCAGAGCACATCCGGTTCCACGACCTCAGACATACCTTCGCCACGCTGTCGCTGAAAAGCGGAGTAGATGTGAAAACGCTGTCCGGTGCCTTGGGGCACTACTCTGCTGGTTTCACGTTGAACACCTACACCCACGCTACGGCCCAGATGAAGCAAGACGCCGCAGACACCATCGGTGGGGTCATCAGCCAGCAGATGCGCTGAAAAAACAGGGCCAGACAGAAAAATTCCTGTCTGGCCCTGTCCGGTACTTTCCGCACCTTTCCCCGTGTGGGTCAACGTGTGAGTCTTGAAGAAACGCCAAAAATTAAGTGCCGCAAAAAGTTGCGGATTACGAAAGAAAATCACCGGAATCAAGTGATTCCGGTGATTTTTGCCTTGTGTTGACAGAAAAGATGCATGGGCTCAGGGATTCTCTGGTGACATCAGTGAGGTTCAGTTTTCACTATTTTCACGTTTTGCGTCTTGATTTCGCCCTGTTTGTATTTGAGCGGTGACATGGGCCATCTTATATGTGAAAGCCAAAACCATTGCGGTGCAACGGTTTCGGGTATAAAATGACCCCACCTATCCTGAACAATGACAACTCTTTGTTCAGGTCAGGTAGGATCATTCAAGGTGGGGGTGTTCATAATCGCAGCCATTGGGTAAGAACAACTGTTCCCTGCCAACCGCCTCGTCATGAAAGGATGCCGCAAGGAAATCTTCACCACATCTATTGAGAAAGGCATGCCATATACGTGATCGACCTGTAATTTCTTCGGCGGCATGCACTGCGTAGGATGTGTATAGATTATATAAAACCATATGATTTTCAACCCGCCTGAACAGCAAGTCGTTCCACGCTACAGGTTTACGCACAAAATAGGTAGGAACTAACTCTTTGCC
>OGGZ01002761.1_pt1 | contig 11380 bp, 10 predicted proteins | sample 1571371 | NCBI WGS metagenome assembly OGGZ01 (sample SAMEA2582025, study PRJEB24529) | metagenome | biome: Human gut stool | place: China | collected 2011
TAGATTGCAAGGCGAAGGAAGCATAGTAGCGATTATAGATTCAGGAATAGATGTGACGAATCCTGATTTTAAAAATGAGAATGGAACAACAAGAATTATCGGTATATGGGATCAGGACAGAGATATATTTTATGACAGCAGTCAGATAGACAGATATTTGGATGGGGAAAATCCAAAAGGGATGCATGCACAAAGAGCCCCGGGATTTGATATAAGCGGACATGGAACGAATGTTGCAAGAATTGCATGTGGTAACAGAGGTGTTGCGTCAAAATCCGATATTCTTGTAGTAAAGATGGGAAATACAGACAGAACATCATTTTCTGGTACAACGCAGCTTATTAAAGGGGTTGATTTTTGTATAAAAAAAGCTGCAGATTTTGGAAAACCTGTAGCAATAAATATAAGCTATGGCAATAATTATGGTGATCACAGTGGCAGCTCAATTCAGGAAAGCTTTATTAATACAGCTTCTGCATCATGGAAATGTGCAATATGTGTCGGAAGCGGCAATGAGGGGCTTGGAGCAGGACATACATCAGGCAGGCTTCGACAGGGAGAGGAACAATACGTCCAGATAGCTGTTTCTGAATACGAGACATCACTTAATATCCAGATATGGAAAGATTATTGGGATGATTTTAATATTGAGGTAATAACTCCGGCTGGCATAAATCTGGGACGTATTAGCCGATATAATACATTGAACACGGTAAGTACCGGGACGGAAAAAGTGCTGTGCTATTATGCACAGCCGCTTCCGTTCAGCATGAGGCAGGAAATATATATAGATATTGTTCCGGTAAATAATTATATAACATCAGGCTTGTGGAGAATTAATTTCATACCGGATAAAATAAGAACCGGCTTCTTTGACATGTGGCTTCCGGCAGCAGCTTCACTGAATCCTGAGACAGGATTTACACGTCCGGATTCTTCCCTTACTTATACGGTTCCGTCAACATCATCCAATGTTATAACTGTTGGTTCATACAATGCAGCGACAAACACGCCATCTCCGTTTTCAGGAAGAGGGTACGTGACACAGTCAGAATCTGGAATTGCAGTAAAGCCGGACATAGTGGCACCTGGGGAAAATGTGCGTATAGATGAAAGGACTACAGTAAGCGGTACGTCATATGCAGTACCATTTGTTACTGGAGCATCAGCACTTCTAATGGAATGGGGAATTGTGCGTGGCAATGACTTGTTTCTTTATGGCGAAAAATTAAAGGCTCATCTTATAAAGGGAGCCTTACCGCTTAATGGAATGAATATACCAGATGATGCTACCGGGTGGGGGAAAATGTGCATGGCACAAAGTATATAATTTTCTTGATTTTATAACAGCCATATGGGTATAATAATTCCACAATACATTCCGTAATATAAACGGTTTGTCAGATATAAAAAAACATTCAGAAAAGAGGTTTTATTATGGTTATAACACAGAATAATTTTAATACGGAAGTTGAAAATAGCGATAAGCCTGTTCTTATTGATTTCTGGGCATCATGGTGCGGTCCATGTATGATGATGTCACCTGTAGTCGAGCAGATAGAAAAAGAACATCCTGAAATTAAGGTTGGAAAAGTTAATGTAGATGAGGAAATGGTGCTCGCACAGAAATTTATGGTTGTCAGTATTCCTACACTTATTTTATTTAAAAATGGAAAACCGGAGATTACATCTATAGGTTTCAAAGGAAAGGAAGAGCTTGAGGAAATATTCAAGCTGAAATAATTTTTATGGCACAGAAATTTTACGCAGTGCGTGCCGGAAGAAAACCTGGAATATATATGTCGTGGGAAGCATGTAAAACACAGGTTCATGGCTTTGCAGGAGCACAGTACAAAAGTTTTACGACAAGAGAGGATGCAGATGAATATATGAGTGCAGCAAAATGCAGTCATGTCAGGTCGGAAGCATTTGCATTTGTTGATGGTTCATTTAATACATCGACATCAGTATATGGTTATGGCGGATTTATAGAGTATAAAGGTGAACGCTATGAACTTATGGGTAGTGGAAACGATGCTGATATGGCATCAATGAGAAATGTTGCAGGAGAAGTGCTTGGCAGTATGGCGGCAGTAAAAAAGGCGATAGAGCTGGGAATCAGGTCGCTTGATATTTATTATGATTATATGGGAATTCAGATGTGGGCAACAGGTGAATGGAAGCGTAATAAAGCCGGAACTATAGCATACTACGATTATATTCAGTCAGTAAAAAATGATATAGAACTGCATTTTGTAAAAGTTAAAGGACACTCAGGCGTAGAAGGCAATGAAGAGGCCGACAGGCTGGCAAAAAAAGCGGTTGGCATACAATAAACAAATAACCCGGCATTTACGGAAAATGAACAGAACCCATGTTTATTCCGTAAATGCCGGGCTTTTTATTTACGCGTGTAACAAGCCAAAGTCCGTGCTTGCACGAGACCTTGGCGACTGCCGCGATAACTTGAGAAACTCGCGGAGCGTGTTTCTCATAGTTATTTTTTCAGACTGTTAAGATATTTATTAGTCTCGGATACAACAACGCCATTTAATGCAATAAGTGCAATAAGGTTAGGTATAGCCATAAGACCATTGAATATATCTGCAATTGTCCATACAGCTGAAACAGTCATAAAAGGACCTATGAAAATACATAAGATATATAACCATTTGTAGGCTTTGATAACATTTTTCTTATCTCCGATAATATATTCGAGACAGCGTTCGCTGTAATAATTCCATCCAAGTATTGTTGTAAATGCAAAGAATACAAGACAGAGCATGAGTATGAATGAAGAGAACTGTGCCGGAAGAGGAAGTCCCATCTGGAACGCTCTTGTTGTAACAGAAACGCCTTCAAGACCGATATTCCATGAACCTGTTATAACAATTGTGAGTCCTGTCATTGTACAGATTACAATTGTGTCAATAAAAGTACCCATCATAGAGATAAGACCCTGCTGTGCAGGTGCATCAGCAACGGCAGCGGCAGCAGCAATAGGAGCACTACCAAGACCTGCTTCGTTAGAAAAGATACCTCTGGCAACACCCATCTGCATAGCCATCATCATAGAGCCTATAGCACCACCGCCGACAGCACGCAGACCAAATGCACTCTGGACAATAGTTGCAAGAGCATTTGGAATTTCCCTGAAATTGTATACAAGAATAGCAAGTGTAACAATAAAATATGTAACAGCCATAAAAGGAACTATAACCTGTGCAACAGATGAAATTCTTTTGAGACCGCCAATGAGTACAAGAGCGGCAAATATTGTAAGAAGTATGCCGGATATAATAACAGACCATGAATATTCACGTCCAAACAGTGTTACCGTCCATTGGTTATTGGCATCGAAGAAATTATTTACAGCACTTGTAATACCGTTAATCTGTGTAAATGTACCGATACCAAGAAGACCAACGCCAACACCGAAAAATGCAAATAACTTGGCAAGCCATTTCCATTTTTTTCCCATTCCATGTTCAATATAGTAGAAAGGTCCTCCGAGAATATGTCCGTCCTTCTGGATGACACGGTATTTTACAGCAAGAAGACATTCCGAATATTTTGTTGCCGTACCTACAAGGGCGGCAATCCACATCCAGAATAAAGCACCGGGACCGCCTGCAACAAGAGCAGTTGCGACGCCAACAATATTACCTGTACCTATTGTAGCTGATAAAGCTGTGCAAAGTGAAGCAAAACCGGATACTTCGCCATCGCCTGATGCTTCATTTTTTACCATATGCTTAATGGCAAGTCCAAGCTTCGTAATCTGAAGTCCTTTCAGACGGATTGTAAGAAACAAACCAACAGAAATAATAAGAATAATAAGGGGAAGTCCCCAAACGAAACTATCAATCGTTTTAAGGATTGAATTAAAGCTTTCAAACATAAATAAGTCTCTCCGTTCAAAAATGATATTTTCTTAAAACTATAACACAAAAATGTTTTACTTGCAAAAAAAAATATTAGCAGATAAAATGTATAAGGCAGAATAAAAATTAAAGAGGAGTTTTTTAAATGGAAGTACAGATTTTACATTGTTTTGAAATCCTGCACAATCCGTTTCTCAATCCAATTATGTATGGCATAACAATGCTTGGCGAGAAAGGAATATTTCTTATACTGGTAGCACTGGCAGCTCTTACGGTTTTACCTAAAAAATATAGAAAAGTAGGACTTACAATGGCATTTGCACTTATAATATCGCTTATAATGTGCAATGGAGTTATGAAAAATGCATTTGCAAGGGTCAGACCTTTCAATGTAGATACATCATTTGAGAGTTTGTATAATATTTTTGCTACAATTGATGACTGGTCATTCCCTTCAGGTCACACATCAGCAGCTTTTGCGGCAGCACTTGCCATTTTCATGTGGTATAAAAAAGAAGGTGGATTTGCTATTGTTATAGCAGCACTTATAGCAATTTCAAGACTTTACCTTACAGTACACTATCCTACAGATGTTCTTGTCAGCCTTATACTGGGAAGCATTTATGGAACTATTTCATATTACATAGTTAAGTTTATTATGAAAAAATCAGAAAAGATGCGTAAAGTATTTGATGAAGGAGCACCTTATAAAACGTTATTTCAAAAATAATTAATGACAGGTTAAACTTTTTTGCAGATGATTTCGTATATAGCTATAGACAAATAATTAAAGAAATGTCAGATTTATTTTTCTAGGAGGTATTTATCTATGGTGGGAGGAATCGGACCGGTTAATGATGAGCTTATGGAACTTTTATATAACAAAGATAATTCTTATGAGAGTGGGCATGACATGACAAAAAAGCCATGCAGGAGTGGAAATATCAGTGTCATAGACAGTGAATATGTACCATTAAAAATTAAGGGCTCAAAATTTCCGGATATAAAAGGGTTTATTAAGAAATTCCTGAAAAAATAAAATGGAGATTTATATGTTAGATGTAATAATTGATACACTTATTGACAGTGTAAAACTGCTGCCGTTTTTGTTTTTTACATATCTGGCGATGGAATATATAGAGCATAAGACGACAGCAAAAACGAAGCGGATGATAAAGAATTCCGGCAAGGCAGGTCCTTTTGCAGGTGCCATCCTTGGTGCTGTGCCTCAGTGCGGTTTCTCGGCGGCTGCGTCCAATCTTTATGCCGGAAGAGTAATTACTCTTGGAACGCTGATAGCGATATATCTTTCGACATCAGATGAGATGCTGCCGGTGTTTTTATCTGAGAAAGTTCCGGCAAGCACAATACTTACAATTATTTTATGGAAAATAGTTATCGGAATGGCTGCCGGATTTATAATTGATTTTGTAATAAGAAAAGCAAAATCAAGAAATCAGGATGATATAACACAGAAAATCGGTCATGTATGTGACCATGACCATTGTCACTGTGAAAAGAACATATTTGCGTCTTCATTAAGACACACTCTTGTTATATTTGGATATATCCTTATTATATCATTTATCCTTAATACGATAATACATTTTGTAGGAGAGGAAACACTTGGCAGCTTCATGCTTGACAAGCCGGTTATCGGACCGATGGTATCAGCACTTGTTGGACTTATACCGAACTGTGCGTCATCTGTTGTTATAACACAGCTTTATATTGAAGGGCTTATGCCTCTTGGAACTGCTATGGCAGGACTGCTTGCCGGTTCGGGTGTCGGCATACTTGTGCTTTTTAAAGAAAATACAGATATAAAAGAAAATATAAAAATACTCGGTCTTTTATATGCTCTTGGTGTAGTATCAGGAATTATAATTGAACTTGTAATAAGACTGATTTAAGATATTACCGGAATAGCGTTTTGTGCGTTATTCCGGTTTTTTATGTTTTTTTGATAAAAATTTATATATTTTTGTTGATAAATGATGCGTGAAGTGATATTATGATAATAACTTTAGAAAACACATTTTATAAAAGTTGTTTTAATAAGCCGGAGCTGAGATTCATATAATAAGCCGGCGGGAATGGAGGCAAGCATGAAAATTCATAGTGTCTGTGACAAAGAATTTGCACAGTACGGAAGAGTTCTTGCAGAACTTGATACAAAAGAACTTATAAGCGCAATGGAAAAGACACCTGTGCCGGATGATGTTATATATGTTCCATCCGACAAAGAATTAGAGTCACTTAACGTGTATGATGTAATGTCAAAAGTGGTTTACGGTGATATGCCTGTTCAGATAGGATACTGTAACGGACATAACCAGAAACTTAATGCAGTGGAATATCATAGAAGTTCTGAGATAAATGTAGCTGCTACTGATATGATTTTACTTTTGGGAAAACAGCAGGATATAAAGGAAGATTATACATATGATACGGCTGATATTGAGGCGTTTCTAGTACCTGCAGGTATGGCTGTTGAAGTTTATGCGACAACACTTCACTATGCACCATGCGGCGTGAATAATTCAGGTTTCAGGTGTGCTGTGGTTCTTCCGAAGGGAACAAATTACGATGTAAAAAGACAGAAGAATACAGGCGAGGACAGACTGCTTGCAGCAACAAATAAATGGCTTATAGCACACAAAGAAGCACATATAGACGGAGCATTTGAAGGACTTATCGGGGAAAATCCAGAAGTCTGAAAGAAAATATAACAAAGAATAGGAGAATTTATCATGAACAAACCAACAGTTAAAGTGGGAATTGTAGCAGTCAGCAGGGATTGTTTCCCGGAATCACTTTCAGTAACAAGAAGACAGAATCTCGTAAATGCATATAAGGCTAAGTATAACGCAGATGAAATTTATGAATGTCCTGTATGTATCGTTGAGAGTGAGATACATATGATGCAGGCACTGGAGGATATTAAAAAAGCAGGATGTAATGCACTTTGTGTATATCTTGGAAACTTTGGTCCTGAGATTTCAGAGACTATGCTTGCACAGTATTTTGACGGTCCTAAGATGTTTGTTGCGGCAGCAGAAGAGACATCTGAGAATGGTGGACTTGTACAGGGCAGAGGAGATGCATACTGTGGTATGTTGAATGCAAGTTATAATTTAAAGCTTCGTAATGTAAAAGCATACATTCCTGAATATCCTGTAGGAACTGCAGAAGAATGTGCAGATATGATTCATGAATTCATACCTGTTGCAAAGGCAGTTTATGCACTTTCAAATCTCAAAATAATAAGCTTCGGACCTCGTCCTACTAATTTCCTTGCATGTAACGCTCCTATCAAGCAGCTTTATAATCTCGGAGTTGAAATTGAGGAAAATTCAGAACTTGACCTTTTTGAAGCATTTAATAAGCATGCGGGAGATGAAAGAATTCCTGAAGTCGTAAAGAGCATGGAAAAAGAACTTGGAAACGGCAATAAGAAGCCTGAAATTTTACCTAAGCTTGCACAGTATGAGCTCACACTCCTCGACTGGGTAGAACAGCACAAAGGCTCAAGAAAGTTTGTTGCAATCGCAGGAAAATGCTGGCCTGCATTCCAGACACAGTTTGGTTTCGTTCCATGTTATGTAAATTCAAGACTTACAGCCATGGGAATTCCTGTATCATGTGAAGTTGATATTTACGGAGCGTTGAGTGAATTTATCGGTGCAGTTGTAAGTGATGACATAGTTACACTTCTTGATATTAATAATACAGTTCCTTCAGATATTTATGAGCAGGATATTAAGGGTAAGTTCCCATATACAATCAAAGATACATTTATGGGATTCCACTGCGGAAATACAGCAGCATGCAAACTTTCATTCTGTGAGATGAGAAATCAGATGATTATGGCACGTTCACTTCCTGAAGAAGTTACAAATGGTACACTTGAGGGAGATATTATTCCTGGTGATATCACATTTTTCAGACTTCAGAGCACATCAGATGCCAAGCTTACAGCATATGTGGCACAGGGTGAGGTACTTCCTGTTGCGACACGTTCATTCGGAGCAATCGGTATATTTGCAATTCCACAGATGGGCAGATTCTACAGACACTGGCTTATCGAAAAGAATTTCCCACATCATGGTGCTGTTGCATTCGGCCATTTCGGAAAGCAGCTTTATGAAGTATTTAAGTATCTCGGAGTAGAAGAAATAGGCTTTAACCAGCCGGCAGGAATGCTTTACAAGAGTGAAAATCCATTTGCCAATTAATTCTTGATTATAGATGGGAGACGCATATGTATTATATAGGTGTTGATTTAGGAACATCTGCCGTTAAATTGATTTTAATGGACAAAGAAGGTAATGTAGTTAAGACAGTTTCAAGAGAATATCCGCTTTATTTTCCTAAGCCGGGCTGGTCAGAACAGAATCCGTCAGACTGGTATGAAAATGCGGTTGAGGGAATAAAAGAGCTTACAGACGGAGTTGATGCGGCACAGGTTGCAGGCATCAGCTTCGGTGGACAGATGCATGGACTTGTAATTCTTGATAAGGACAATGAAGTAATAAGACCGGCGATACTCTGGAATGATGGCAGAACAACAAAAGAATGTGATTATCTTAACAATACTATAGGTAAAGATAAAATAGCAGAATATACAGCAAATATCGCATTTGCAGGATTTACAGCACCAAAGATTTTGTGGCTTAGGGAAAACGAGCCTGAAAATTTCAAAAAAATAAGCAAAATAATGCTTCCAAAAGATTATCTTGCATATAAGATGACAGGTGTGCATTGCACAGATGTTTCAGATGCTTCAGGAATGTTGCTCTTTGACGTAAAAAACAGATGCTGGTCCAAGGAAATGCTTGATATATGTGGCATAGATGAAAACTGCATGGCGAAAGTATTCGAGAGCTATGAATGTGTAGGAAATCTTACAAAAGAAGCTGCACAGTGCATGGGACTTACAGAAAATGTCAAAGTGATAGCAGGTGCAGGAGACAATGCGGCGGCAGCAGTCGGAACCGGAACAGTAGGCGACGGCAAATGTAATATTTCACTCGGAACAAGTGGCACAATATTTATTTCAAGTGATAAATTCGGTGTTGATGATAATAATGCCCTTCATTCATTTGACCATGCAGACGGACATTTTCATCTTATGGGCTGTATGCTCAGTGCAGCTTCATGTAATAAATGGTGGATGGATGAAATTATAAAAACAAAAGAGTATTCAGAAGAGCAGAAACCCGTTACAGATGATATGCTTGGAAATAACAGGGTATTTTTCCTGCCATATCTTATGGGAGAGCGTTCACCACACAATAATCCGGCGGCAAGAGCAACATTTACAGGAATGACAATGGATACGGACAGAACTGATATGACACAGGCAGTTCTTGAGGGTGTTGCATTTGCAATACGTGATTCGTTTGAAGTCGCTAAAAGTCTCGGAATAAATGTGACAGAGACAAAAATCTGCGGTGGTGGAGCAAAGAGTCCGCTCTGGCGTAAGATGATAGCTAATATTCTTAATATTAAGGTATCAGTTCCTGTCACAGAGGAAGGTCCGGCACTCGGTGCTGCAATGCTTGCGGCAGTGGGAACAGGTGCTTATAAAAATGTAGAAGAAGCAGCTTCGCATATTGTAAAAATCAAAGAAACAATAGAGCCTGATAAAGAGATTGCGGCAAGATATGAGAAAAAATATCAGCAGTTTAAAAAAATTTATCCGGCACTCAAATCAGTATTTGACGAATTCGATTAATGCATATAAAATATTATCAGATTGTATTTTTAAAAGGAAAGGTGGTTCTTTATGAAGTTTTTTATTGATACTGCAAACGTAGAAGATATTAAAAAAGCAAATGACATGGGAGTTATTTGCGGAGTTACAACAAATCCTTCACTTATTGCAAAAGAGGGAAGAGATTTTAATGAAGTAATCAAAGAAATCACATCAATAGTTGACGGACCAATAAGCGGTGAAGTTAAGGCAACTACTGAAGATGCCCAGGGCATGATTGCAGAAGGCAGACAGATTGCAGCAATACATCCAAACATGGTTGTAAAGATACCTATGACAGTTGAAGGATTAAAGGCTACAAAAGTTCTTTCATCAGAGGGAATAAAAGTAAATGTGACACTTATTTTTTCAGCAAATCAGGCACTTCTTGCAGCAAGAGCTGGTGCTACATATGTATCTCCATTCTTAGGACGTCTGGATGATATTTCCCAGCCTGGTATTGATTTGATTCGTGACATCGCTGAAATCTTTTCCGTACATGGAATCGAGACAGAAATCATCGCAGCAAGCGTAAGAAATCCAATTCATGTTACGGATTGTGCATTGGCAGGTGCTGATATCGCTACAGTACCATATGGTGTTATTGAGCAGATGACAAAACATCCATTGACTGATATCGGTATTGAGAAATTCCAGAAAGATTATATTGCTGTTTTTGGTGAATAATTTGGTGAGTAATAAAAAGGAGATTGATTATGAATAAGTTAGAACTTCAGAAAATGGCTGTTGAAGTTCGTAAGGGGATTGTAACTGGGGTTCATAGTGCAAAATCAGGCCACCCGGGCGGCTCCTTGTCAGCAGCAGACATTTTTACTTATCTTTTCTTTGAAGAATTGAATATTGACCCTAAAAATCCAGACAAAGCAGACCGTGACCGCTTCGTGCTTAGTAAAGGACATACGGCTCCAGGTTACTATGCAGCACTGGCAAACCGTGGATTTTTCCCAGTTGAGGATTTGACGACACTTCGTCACGTTGGCTCCTATTTGCAGGGACATCCGGATAAAAAGCATATTCCTGGTGTGGATATGTCGAGCGGTTCTTTGGGACAGGGAATTTCGGCAGCAGTCGGAATGGCATTGTCCGCTAAATTAAGTAATGACGATTATCGTGTTTACACACTTCTTGGTGACGGTGAAATTCAGGAAGGACAGGTTTGGGAAGCAGCGATGTTTGCCAGCCACAGAAAACTGGATAATTTTGTTGCTATCGTGGATAACAACGGCTTACAGATTGACGGTGCAGTTGATGATGTATGTTCACCATATCCGATCGATGAGAAATTCAAAGCATTTGGTTTCCATGTAATCGAAGTGGACGGTCATGACTTTGATGCCTTAAAGGCAGCTTTTGATGAAGCAAAACAGACCAAAGGACAGCCTACGGCAATTATTGCAAAGACCGTTAAAGGAAAAGGCGTTTCCTTCATGGAAAATCAGTGTAGCTGGCATGGTACTGCACCAAATGATGAGCAGTATGCACAGGCTATGGAAGAATTAGAGAAAGCAGGTGAGTCTTTATGTCAGAAGTAAAAAAGATTGCTACTCGTGAGAGTTATGGTAATGCATTAGCAGAACTTGGCGCAGAATTTGATAACCTCGTTGTACTGGATGCAGACCTTGCGGCTGCCACAAAGACCGGTATTTTCAAAAAGGCTTTCCCGGAACGCCATATTGACTGTGGTATCGCTGAGTGTAACATGATGGGAATTGCGGCA
>OGGZ01002775.1_pt1 | contig 11292 bp, 9 predicted proteins | sample 1571371 | NCBI WGS metagenome assembly OGGZ01 (sample SAMEA2582025, study PRJEB24529) | metagenome | biome: Human gut stool | place: China | collected 2011
CGGGCCAGAACGCCGCTCTGGTTGTCCACCAGCAGGCTGATGACCCTGCGCTGATCAGATTCCATCATGCTGTGTCCTCCTTATTCCATAATGATGTCGTTGATATCGCCGCCGCCGGGGATCATGGGCAGCACCTTTTCGTCCTTGTCGATGATGCACTCGATCCAGGTAGGGCCTTTCTGCTGCAGGGCATCTGCAAAGGCTTCCTGAAACTCCGGCAGGTTGGTGCAGCGGTAGCCCTTCAGGCCAAAGCCGTCTGCCAGCTTGACAAAATCGGTCTTGCGGTGGGGGTCGGTCTGGCTGTAGCGCTTGCCGTAAAAACTGGTCTGCCACTGGCGTACCATGCCCAGCACCGAGTTATTGAAGATGACCGTGATGATGGGCAGCTCGTAGCTGACGGCGGTGCAGGCTTCGTTCAGGTTCATGTGGAAGGAGCCGTCACCGGTGAACATCACCACACGCTGCTGGCGTCCCAGTGCCATCTGGGCGCCAATGGCGGCGCCGTAGCCAAAGCCCATGGTGCCAAGGCCGCCGCTGGTGATAAAACCGCGGCTCTTGGTGTGGCGCAGGTACTGTGCCGCCCACATCTGGTGCTGACCCACGTCGGTAACGTACACAGCCTCGGGGCCGCACTGGTTGCACACCTCGCCGATGACCTGATGGGGCATCAGCCGGGTGGGATCGGACACGGGATGGTAGTCCTGTGCCTGCCAGCTCTGGATCATTGCCATCCAGTCCGGGTGCTTGGCGGGTTTGATCTGGGGCAGCATGGCGTTCAGCACATAGGCTGCATCGCCCACGATGGAAAGATCCACATCCACGTTCTTGCCCAGCTCGCTGGCGTCAATATCGATCTGGATGATGGTGGCGTTTTTGGCAAAGGTCTTGGGGTTCAGCGCCACGCGGTCGGAAAAGCGGGTGCCCACCGCGATGAGCACATCACACTCCGCTACCGCCCGGTTGGAGGTGTAGCAGCCGTGCATCCCCAGCATTCCCAGATTCATCGGGTCGCCGTAGGGCACAACGCCTGCGGCCATCAGGGTGTAGGTGGCGGGGATCTCCGCCTTGTGCAGCAGATCCCGCAAGGGCTGGCAGCTGGCTGCGCTGCGCACGCCGCCGCCAAAGTATACCAGCGGGCGCTGTGCGGCGTTGATGAGGTCTGCCGCCCAGCGCACCTGCTCCTCACTATAGGTAGTCACGGTGCGGATGGGCTCCGGCTGCTTGGGGGTGAACTCGCACACAGCTGCGGTCACGTCCTTGGGGATGTCCACCAGCACCGGGCCCTTGCGGCCGCTCTGTGCAATGCGGAAAGCTGCCCGCATGGTGTCTGCCAAGTCCTCTACCCGGCGCACCGTGAAGTTATGCTTTGTGATGGGCACTGTGATGCCCTCGATGTACGCTTCCTGAAAGCTGTCCTTGCCAATGCTGCTGGTGGGCACGTTGCCGGTAAAGGCCACCATGGGCACCGAGTCCATATAGGCGGTGGCAATACCGGTGACCAGATTGGTAGCACCCGGGCCGCTGGTAGCCAGCACCACGCCGGTGCGGCCGGTGGCGCGGGCGTAGCCGTCCGCTGCATGGGCTGCGCCCTGCTCGTGGGCGGTAAGCACATGGGTGATGCGGTCGGCATTCTTATACAGTTCGTCGTAAAGGTTCAGCACAGCGCCGCCGGGGTAGCCAAAAAGGGTATCCACTCCCTGCTCGCACAGGACCTCTACAAAGATCTGAGAACCATTCAACTGCATGGTGTTGCTCCTATTCCTGTTCCACTTCTTATCCATTCCCTCGGGGAGAGCTTCCGAAAAAGAAAAAGCCCTTGTCCCCTGCTTCTTTCAAGAGACAAAGACCTTGTAATATCAAGCTCTCTGCGGTACCACTCTCGTTGGCGTGCTGTGCACACCCTCTCACGGGCTTCCAACAAAGCCCTGCACGGTAACGGCTGCAACCGGCGCTGCTTACAAGGGTTTTGCACCCGTTGGGCAGGCTGCTCCGGGATGATTTTCCGCACGAAACGCTGACTGCCTTGCACCAGACGGCAGCTCTCTGAACAGTGGGGATCGTGTGGTACTTTTTCCCATCTGCGCATTTGTTGATGTAAATTATACTATAAACCGGGCTTTTGTCAATCGACAATTTGTAACCTGAATCACCCGAAAGATGAAGCATTTTTAACACCCCTTGCATCCCCGCCCGAACCGCTGTATACTTTTGATATCCGCGTACCTGCGTTTTGTAGGGTATGTGCCAATGGAGAGGAAAAGGGATCCGCCTATGAAATTAAGAGAATGGAATGCCCATCTGCATGGGCTTGTTGTGTTCCGCGCCCTGCTGAACGACCCTGTTGTGGCAAGGCTTTTAGACCTGACCGACCGCATGGAGGCCGGCAGTTCTTCCTACGGCCCGGTGTGCGATGCCGTAGCCGCCTTTGAGGCTACTTTGTTTGAGTACACCACCAACTGGGGCAGTTACCTGAGCAGTGCCGTGCTGGAAGCCGAGACCATCTGCGTGCGGCAGGCCGCTGCCGGGCAGCTGGACGCGCTGCTGCAAAGCGCCTTGGACAGTGAGCTGCAGTTTTTGCAGCAGCTGTGCGGGCTGACGCTGGACGATCTGTTCCAGACCGCCTACTCGGAGCAGGCGCAGCGGCCGGAGTTGGCGTTTCTGCCCCGGTGGCAGACCTGTGAGCTTGACCTTGCCGCCGCCTACGCCCAGCGCATGAGTGAGGTGGGCAAAAAGGGCTACGGTATGTTTGCAAAGCACCATGTATTTACGGTGGAGAACGGCCAGCTTGTGCCGGTAAAGTACCCCGACCCGCAGCGCCTTTCTGAACTGCCCGGCTACGAGAAGGAGCGGGAAAAGGTGATTGCCAACACAAAGGCTTTGCTGGCCGGGATGCCCGCCAACAATGTGCTGCTGTACGGCGATGCCGGTACCGGCAAATCCAGCGCGGTAAAGGCCATTGCCAACGAGTTTGCGCCCGAGGGGCTGCGGCTGGTAGAAGTGAAAAAGAACCAGCTGTACCAGATCCCCGACCTGATGGATAAGCTGGCGGCAAACCCGCTCAAGTTCATCCTGTTCATCGACGACCTGAGCTTTACCGCCAACGACGACAACTTTGCCGCCCTGAAAGCTATTCTGGAAGGCAGCGTAGGCGGACGTGCTCAGAACATTGCGGTGTATGCCACCTCCAACCGCCGCCACCTCATCAAGGAGACCCTCTCGGACCGCACCGGCGACGACATCCATGAAGCCGACACCCGGCAGGAGCTGATGAGCCTTTCTGCCCGGTTCGGCCTTACGGTCACCTTCCAGCGGCCGGAAAAGGCACGGTTCGAGACCATTCTGGAGGAGCTGGCAAAGCAGCACAACATCCAGATGCCCACCGAGCAGCTGCTGCTCAAGGCTGAGGCTTTTGCTCTGCGTGCCGGTGGCCGCAGCCCCCGGGTAGCCAAGCAGTTCATCGAGCAATGCGAGGCCGGTGTGCAGAAGTAAAAATCGGTTTTCCAAACATGATGCCAAAAAACGGGACACCGAAGCATCCGCAGATGCTCTGGTGTCCCGTTTTTCTTATCTTTTTTCGCTCAGTTCCGCACGGCGATGCACTCGATCTCCAGCTTTGCGCCCTTGGGGATGGCTGCCACCTGCACGCAGCTGCGGGCGGGGAACGGCTCGGCAAAAGCCTTGGCATACTCTGCGTTCACTGCGGCAAAATCGTTGATGTCGGCCAGAAAGATCACCGTCTTGACCACGTTGTTCATTGAAAGTCCTGCCTCGGCCAGAATCGCCTTCAGGTTGGCAAGGCTCTGTGCGGCCTGCTGCTCCACGGTATCGGCCATGGTGCCGGTGGCGGGGTCTACCGGGAGCTGCCCGGACACGAACACCATATTGCCCAGATCCAGTGCCTGACTGTAAGGGCCGATGGCGGCAGGTGCGTTGGTGGTAGATACGACTTTCATAGTAGCAGTTCTCCTTTGTTATAAAATCACAATTTAGAATGGCCTCCGCTTCGCTCTGGCCATAAATAGCGGAATCATTCTTTTTTATTTTGCGTTTGTCGTGCCCTGCGGGGCACGACAAACGCATTTTTCACCGAAGGGGTCGGCACATGAAGCGGCATCTCAATCGCTGCCGTTTCAACCATGGCCTTTCTCGTGAAAAGGCAATCCAGAAAAGCCCGCAGGCTTTTCTGGATTGCAAATATAAAATAAAATTTCCGCTGAATATAGCCAGAGCGAACGCATCGGCTATTCTAAATCGTCCAATTATCTCTATTATACTCTTTCGGTGACCAGCTGGAAGCCGGCCTTGGTCAGCTCGGTGCGGATCTGCTCAATCTGGGCGGCATCGCGGGTCTCCAGCGTCAGCTTGAGGAAGCAGCTGGAAATGGGCATATTGGGGTCGGAGCCGTCATGCTGCACCGACACCACGTTGCTGCCGCAGCGGGACACCACCTCGGCCACCTTTTTCAACTGGCCGGGTTTGTCCTCCAGTGCGATGGTCAGGTTTGCCTTGCGCCCGCTCATGACAAGACCGCGGGTGATAACGCGGTTCAGGATATTCACATCAATGTTGCCGCCGGAGATAACGCAGGCCACCTTTTTGCCCTCCACTGGCAGCTTGTGGAACAGCACCGCCGCCACCGGCACAGCGCCTGCACCCTCGGCCACCAGCTTCTGGTTCTCCATCAGGGAGAGGATAGCCGCTGCCGTCTCGTCCTCGGTCACGGTAACGATATCGTCCACATACTGCTCGCATAGCTGGTAGGTCAACTCGCCTGGGGTCTTGACCTGAATGCCGTCCGCAAAGGTAGAAGCAGCTTTCAGGGTCTGGTACTTGTGCTCGTGCAGGCTGCGGTACATACTGGGGGCACCCTCGGCCTGTACGCCGTACACCTTGACCTCCGGGCGCAGGGTCTTGATGGCAAAGGCAATGCCGGAGATCAGTCCGCCGCCGCCCACCGGCACCACCACAGCGTCCACATCCGGCAGCTGGTCAAGGATCTCCAGACCAATCGTGCCCTGCCCGGCGATGACCTGCTCGTCATCGTAGGGGTGGATAAAGGTCATGTCGTACTCCTTTTGCAGCTGCACAGCCTTATCGTGGGCTTCGTCGTAGGTGCCGGGCACAAGGCAGACCTCCGCACCCAGATTTTTGGTGTTTTCCACCTTCATCAGGGGTGCGCCGTCCGGCATACAGACGATGCTGCGGATGCCGCGCCGGGTAGCCGCCAGCGCCACGCCCTGCGCATGGTTGCCCGCAGAGCAGGCAATGACGCCCTTGGCGCTTTCCTCCTCGGAAAGCTGGCTGATTTTATAATAAGCGCCCCGCACCTTAAAGCTGCCGGTGGCCTGCAGGTTCTCAGTCTTGAGGTACAGCTGGCAGTCCTTGGACAGCTTGGGGGCTTCGATGAGGTCGGTCTTGCGGGCAACGTCCTTCAGCACAAAGGCGGCGTGGTAGATCTTATCCAGAGTCAGCATGACAGATACTTCCTTTATTTTTTGTGATGTCATCCAGTATAAGTTACAAAAATTGTTTTGTCAAATGAATTTCATTCACGATAAACGGCATAAAAAAGAGAAAGGCAAGGGCAGGGCGCACCCTATTTTCGGTTTACTCTACCTGCTTTCTTAGGGTTCGGTTTTCTATTCTATAAGGATGCTTTTAGCGCTTTTCCTGCAAGCATAAATATGGTAAAATAGAAAAAACGCTATGAATACGGGTGACGGTGAAGATCAATGCTGAAAATCGCAATCGCAGAGGATGAGACCAGCGCGCAGACTGCATTAAAGGAATATCTTGACCGCTGGCAAGCAGAAAACGGCCAGCCGGTGCAGGCGGTGTTTTTTGAAAGCGGCTCTCAGCTGCTGGAAAACATTCCCCAAGGGTTGCAGCTGGCATTGCTGGACATCCAGATGCCAGGGCTTTCCGGCATGGAGACTGCCCACCGCCTGCGGGGAACGCTGCCGGAGTTGGAGATTGTGTTCATCACCAGCCTTACCGGCTATGCACTGGAAAGCTACGAGGTCGCTGCACTGGATTATCTGGTCAAACCGGTCAGCTATCCGCGGTTTTGCCGCAGCCTTGAGCGTGCCTGCCGCCGGATCTGCCAACAGGCAGGGCACATCCTGACCATTAAAAACAACGATGGGGTATTCCGTCTGCGTGCAAAGGACCTTGTCTATGTGGAGGTGTTCAGCCACCGGCTGGTACTGCATACCACAGCGGGTGTGGTGAGCTACAGCGGCACCCTTGCCGCACTGGAAAAGGATTTAGGAAACGGATTTTTCCGTTGCCACAGCTCCTTTCTGATCAATCTGGAACAGGTGACCCGGCTGGACGGTGCTGATGTTGTGCTGGGCAGTGAGCGATTACCGGTAAGCAAATACCGCCGCAAGATGCTGCTTGCCGCGCTGGCAGCCTGTTGGGGGGAGGCACTGTGATGACCATCAGCCTGTGTACTTTTTTGCGGGCAGTCAGCTATGGACTGCTGCTCCCCTTTTACGTCTGCGGCACCGAGCTGCGACGCAGTCTGCAACGTCAGGGCTTGCAGCCGGTGGTGCTGGTGCTGGCACTGACGGTGATATTGCAGTGGGAGCAGACCTTTGCCACCCTCGGTGGACAGTATGTCGGCATCGCTTGCTCCATCGCCCTTTATGCCATTACTGCCTATGCCCTGCTGCGCCGTAGCATCGGGCTGGCCCTACAGCAAGCACTGTGCTTTTTTCTGCTCACCGACTGCACCGACACCATCATGCGGTTTGCTAATATGCGGCTGCTGGGATACGACCCTCTACGCTCCGGCACATTCTGGGCGGCGCTGCTGGCGTATCTGCCACTGACAACCGTGCAGGGAACGCTGCTGTGGCTGCTGCGCAGTTTCTGCCCGGCTGAAAAGCTGCGCATCCTTCGCAGCGCTGCACTTGCATTGTATGTTCTGGCCGCTGTTCCTTATCTGTTCATCTGCCGACTCACTTATTGGCTGCCGTTGACCAACGAAGACCTGCCCACTGCTGTGCCGGTGCTTCTGACTGGGTGCTGTGTGCTGGCGCTGCTGGTAAACATCAGCTTTCTTGGCTACGCTATCGCCGAGGAGGAAAAGCACACCATGCTGCAGCTGCGCATCGCCGCCGAGCAGCAGCAACAGCAGTATCTGCTGCGTAAAACAGCGGTGGATTCGGTACGGAGCAAGTACCACGACCTGAAAAATATCCTGCTCTATCTGGAGCAGAGCAGCGATCAGGCAACCGTGCAGGCGCACATCCGGCAGATCTTGCAGGAGGTGCAGCCCTATGAGCAGATGACCGCCACCGGCAACGAGACCGTGGACATCCTGCTGGGTGAAAAGCTGGCACGATGCCAACAGGCACAGATCGCCTGCACCATTACAGTGGACGGCAAGCTGCTGAATTTTATACAGCCCATCGACCTTTGCGTCATTTTTGGCAACGCCATGGACAACGCCATCGAAGCCTGCTCTGCGCTGCCGGATTCGGACAGCCGCGCCCTGAGTGTGCGATGCCTGAAGCGGGGCGGGTTTGTGGTGCTCAATTTCCGCAACGCCTGCCTGCAGCAGCATCTGCCGGTAGATGCCCTGCCCAAAACCACCAAGGACGACCCGGAGAATCACGGCTTCGGCCTTACCAGTATCCGCTCGGTCACCGAAAAATACGGCGGACAGATGAGTCTGCGGAGCGAGAACGGAGAGTTCGTACTCACCCTGCTGTTCCCGGAGAAAAAATAAAACCAGAGGTCGCTGCGCATTTGTGCAGCGGCCTCTGGTGCCTTTTATGCCCCGGTCACCGGCTTATACAGCAGTTCCGGCTCCTGCGGGTGCAGGGTGTACACGGCAATATTCTCTGTGGTGCGGGACAGACCTCCGTCTACCCGGGTGGTAGTGCCCGGGCCAAAACTCAGGTAGTTTTCCGTGCTTTGGCGCGCCAGCAGGTCCCGGCATTCCTGCCCGGGTTTTGCCCAGCGTCCGGGCAGATACTCATGGTAGCCCTTCTCGGTCAGATGGCGGGCAGCATAGTCCAGCATCGCCGGAACCTCGTCCCTGCACACGGTTTCTTCCACGCCCTTCGGCAGGGTCAAGGGGTCCAGCCGTAAGGCAGACACCTTGTACTTGACTGCGAACCGCAGGCTGGTGGCAAAATTTGCCGCCGTCTGCCCCGGAATCCCATACAGCAGCGTTGCCTCATACCCGGGCAAATGGAACAGCTGCGGAAGGATCAGGCTGGTCTCGGAACTAGGCATATTGTTTGCGCTGCCAATGCGTTCCAGCTCCGGGATGCGGGCAGTAGCCAGCCCTAGCACCAGCCGGTTGACCCCCGTGTTCTGGAAGGTGACCATCCACGAGGCATCCACCCGGTTGGGCAGTGCTTCCACGGTGACCTCGGTATCCGCAGACAGAGAGAACAACGTTCTTATCCGGCGCATGATCCGTGCAAAATCGTCCTGCGACAGCGCCGTAGGGCTGCCGCCGCCCCAGTAGACCGTCTGCACCGGGTCGCCGGAAAAATCCGGTGCGGTAGCTTCCAGCTCAGCCAGCAGTGCATTTGCATAGGCCTTACAGGTCTCCGGCGTGGCGGGATAGATTTTTTGGTTGCAGAAGGTGCAGCGCCGGACGCAGAACGGAACGTGCAGATAAAGATGCAGCGGGGCAGACATGGCAAAACTCCTTTCGCACAAAGACAGCCGGACAGGGAAAGCTGCCCCGATGCGCAAACGACACCGGGGCAGCTCTCCCGAAAAAGAAGAAAAAAGAAAAACGCTCAGAAATGCCGCTTTTACAGTGCAGCAACGTACTGACCAACCATCATTCCCTGCGTGTTGGCCAGACCCAGACTCTCGCCGGGGATGGAGGTAGAATACTGGAAGCCAAAGCGGCCGCCGCAGTTGTTGCCAGCTGCAAACAGACCCTTGATCGGCTCAAAGTCCTCGCCCAGCACCTGACTGTTATCATCGGTCAACAGGCCGCCGGTGGTCACCAGCATACTGCCCATGGATTTCTCAGCACCGTAGGCAAAGATATGCTTGCCGTTCAGCGGACGCAGCAGTACCGGCTCCTTAGCAAAATCCTCGTCCACGCCCTTTTCACACAGTTCGTTGTAGCGTGCTACGGTGGCAACAAAATTTTCCAGATCGGTGCCGGTAAAGCCCAGACGCTGACCCAGCTGCTGGGCATCCTCGCCGGCATACACGGTTACAGTGCTCATGCCGGTCACCTCGTAGCCGGCATCGCCGCCGTCAATGGCACCCTGCATGATATCATCCAGCTTCTCGTCCTCGCCGTTGGCATAATCAACAGCCATGTGGCCGGGTGCCTGATAGGTAAGATCGGTGCGGATGGTATCGTTGAATACCGTAAAGATCTTACCCTGCGGTTCCTTTGCACCGGCCATTGCTGCAAGCACGATATCCCCAAAGCCTTCATTGCAGTAGCGCTTACCGTGGCAGTTGACCCACAGTGCAGCGGTGGTGCCAATAGGGTCTCCGGGGCTGTTGCAGGGGTAGACGTAGTTACCGCCCATGCTGGACAGCGGACGGCTCTCCAGACGGCCGCCAGCCCAGTAGCCCAGCTGAATGCCGGAGCCATCGTCATCCATGCCGCCAATAGCGGTATCGTCAGAGCAGTAATCGCTGATCTCAATCAGCAGGTCACGGCACATTTCAGCGTTGCCGCCAAAGCCGCCGCCGCAAAGGATCACGCCCTTCTTGGCGGTGAACTTGATGTAGCTGCCATCGGCCTCCTTGCCCACCACGCCAACAACGGCATCGCCGTCCTTGATCAGCTGGCAGGCCTTGGTGCCAAAGTGGTAGTCTGCGCCCTTCTCGCGGGCGATCTCCATGCAGCGCTTGACCGGCGAAGCATCACCGTTGAGGGTGGGGGTACCCACCCAAGTGCTGATGCCGCTCTTCTTCTGGGTGTAGTTGCTGCTCAGCGGCCACTGACGTACACTCCAGCTGTCCTTTTCCTCTGCAGTAAAGCTGTCGGTCATCCAGTCAAAGCACTTGCCGCTGTTCTTGGCATAGGCCATGATCAGGCCGCAGCGGCTGCGATTGTTGGTGCGCAGCTGCCAGTCGGTAACAAACTCCTGTATATCGATCTGGGGAATGCCCTTGCTGGCCAAAAACTCGCTGTTCAGATGACCGATCTGTCCGCCGCCGCGGAAGCTCATGGCGTCCTCGGTCTGACTCTCGATCACGATCACGCTGGCTCCGGCTTCAATCGCGGCACGGGCAGCCGGCGTACCGGCCTGACCGCCGCCCACGATAACAACATCGGCGGTGTACTCCTTTGCAAATTCGGTGATTGCATCGGGAGCGGTGCGCCAGCTCTCACCTTCTGCGGTGCTCTGGCCGGGAGTGGTGCTGACCACCGGTTCGCCCTTGGCCTGTGCCACACAGTTTGCAACAGCATCCTTAACGGCATCCGAGGTAATGGTCGCACCGGAATGACCGTCGATCTCGGCGCTCTGAGCCTTGAGGATCTGCTCCTTCAGCTCATCGCCAATACCCTTGCCAAAGCCCTCGGTTTCACCGGAAACATCAATGGTCACATCCGTGATGCTCTCAGCGTCAAAGGTCATGGTGACGGTAACGTCCGAGCTGATGCCCTTGGAGGTGGCAGAATAACTGCCGGGAGTGTAAGTACCGCTGGCAGAAGCAGTGCTGGAACTGCCGGAGGAACCGGAGCAGCCCACCAGAGCCCCTGCCATAGCAGCCCCCAGCGCACTAATGGATGCGGTGTGCAGGAACTGTCTTCTGGAAACCTTGTTTGCCATGAAATCTTCTCCTTTTGGATATGTTGTTCCGTTCGTATACGGCGATTGACAAAAGAATAGCAATTTCAGGAAAGAGTTGCAATCATCCTGCGCAACTGGGCGTTTCCATTGCGTAGTTGGACAAAAAGCCTTGCGTAATGGGGAGGTATGCCGGGGCAGATGCGCCGAAGTCACTGATGAATCTGTATGGCGGAATAGCGAGCGTCTGTAGTTTCTATATCCTCTTTGTTTTTCCAGAGGTTTGCACGGTAGTTCGGGTCATAAGCAATGACAGCGCTCAGCTTTTTGGCGCAGACGGCAGCATCCAGCGTAGCGGTGCGGAAGGGGGTCAGGTCGATCAAAACTTCACCAATCGTTACAATATCCATGGCTGCTCCTTTCAGCGGCGCATCATCAGCGCCTGATACGGCTCCAGCTCCACATCCGCCAGCCAGACGGAAGTGCCCTCCGGGGTGTGGTACTCGCCGCCCAGAGCGTCCAGACTTGCCCCTGCCGGGTACTCGGTAAAGTT
>OGGZ01002777.1_pt1 | contig 11277 bp, 12 predicted proteins | sample 1571371 | NCBI WGS metagenome assembly OGGZ01 (sample SAMEA2582025, study PRJEB24529) | metagenome | biome: Human gut stool | place: China | collected 2011
CCTGGCATAGATTTGCTGCGCCGGCACAACCCGTCGCGCAACGATTCCTATCTTACCACAAGATATCCAAAACCACCATAGAGGAAACAGCCAACCTGAAAAGGGCGAAAAAAGCCCATGGTGAGCCGCAAATCATGGCAGACGGCGGCTGGAGGTTTGTTGCAGGCTGGTCTCAAAGCAAATCCCCAAAGCTCATCTGCCCGTCGGTGCTGTGGCGCTCCAGCAGCGGCGGCGGGGCGGCCAGCAGGTGCAGAGCCGATTCGGCGTCGGTCAGCCAGGGGCGGATCTGGTCGCGGCGCAGGATCAGCGGCATCCGGTCGTGGATGCCGTGCATCGAGGCATTGGGCGTGGTGGTCAGAATCACAAACCGATTGGCCCCATCCACATTGTCATACAGGCCCGCCAGGTAGAGCGGCTCGCCAGGCAGGGCGAATTGGTACTTGTGGCGGGCGGCATCCCACTCGTAAAACGAGGTGGCCGGGATGACGCACCGCTGCGCCGCCATGCTGCGGCGGAACATTGGCTTTTCGCAGACCGTCTCGGCGCGGGCGTTGATCATCAGGCCGCCCTTCCAGCCGGGGATGCCCCAGGTTTGCAGGTCGGCCACTACCTTGCCGCCGTTGGCGATCAGCACCGGCGCGGCGGCGGTAGGCATCACGTCGCCAAAGCGGAAATCCTGCGCCCGATCTCCGCAGCGGCGGCGGACATCCTGCAGAATACGCCGCAGGTCGGCATTTTGAGGTTCTGTGAACTGGTAACGCCCGCACATGGTTATCCCTCCTCGATCTGCTCTTTATCGTTATAGAGTTGAATGCCGATGACTGCCGAAATCGGTATCTTCTCGCCGCCCACCAGTAAAAGCGCGCCGCCAAACTCGTCGATCTTCCGCACCTTGCCCTTCGCCGTCACATACGCCCCGCCCTGTTTTTTGGCATCGGGCTGGAACCAGGTGACGGCAACCACGGGTGGCGTCCCTGCATCCAGCAGCATCTGCACCCGCAGTAGCTGCCGCTCCAACAGCGCCTGCTCATCCTCGGCCAGTTCCCGCTGGGCGTCGGTCAGCCGGGCGGTCTCCCGCACGGCATCGTCATAGCCTGTGAGCGCCGCGAAAGGTGAAAACTGTGCCGCTCGTTCCAGGCGGCCCATCCGCGGATGGGTTTGCGAAACAGGGTGCGGCAAATGAATGATCTCGTCATAGCGGTGAAAATGGTTCATAGCATCCCCTCACGCCTTATGCCCGCCGATCTGGTTGTTGCGGGTCATGGCGGTGGCGTCCTCCTGCAAATCCATGCCCTTTACCAAGGCGTTTTTGCCGAATTTCCTCTTGATGGACAGCGCCGCCTGCTGGATTCGGCTTTCCCTCTCCAGCCGCGCCTGTTCGGCAAGGCGCTCCTGCTCCAGCTTGGCGTAATCGGTGAATAAATCCAACTGCTCTACCTCCGGCACGGGCAGTTCCTCCTGCCCGACCAGGATGTGCAGCGCCACAATGTTCACCCGGCGCACCAGCAGGGCCGGGTTCACAATGCGGTCGAACAGCGCCATGGCAGCGTCCAGAATGACCTTGGCCGACTGCGTCCGCCGCCCCAAATGCCGGGTGCCGTGGGCGTGCTTGGGAACCTTGCGACCATAATGGTCGGTGGTGACGGGGCCGGTGTATCGAATGCCGGGCGTCGTCAGGCTGGCGGTATCGTACCCGATGGTCAGGTCGATCTGGTCGGTCACCAGCCCCTTATCCACCAAATTCAAAATCAGTTCTTCCGCCATTTCCCGCACCACCAGCCGGGCCTTTTCATAGGGGTAGGCGGCGGTCAGCACCTGGCCGGAGCCGAGGGAGCTGCTCTCCGGCTTATACGCCTTGATGTCGGCAATCGTGGTCGGCTCCCAGCCCCAGGCATGGTCGATGAGCAGCTCGGCGTTGACGCCGAAGGTCTTGTACAGCAGGTCCTCGTTGTAGTATTCCCGCGGCCCGCCGCAGGAACACAGCGCAATATCGCCCATCGTGTTCAGCCCCAACTTTTGCAGCCGCCGCTCGTAGCCGCGGCCCACCCGCCAGAAGTCGGTCAGCGGGGTGTGTCCCCACAGCGTTTGGCGGTAGGTCTGCTCGTCCAGTTCGGCGATGCGCACCCCGTCTTTATCGGCGGGAACGTGCTTGGCCACAATGTCCATGGCGGCCTTGGCCAGATACAGGTTGGTGCCGATGCCCGCCGTGGCCGTGATGCCGGTGGTGTAAAGGATCTCCCGGATCATGGTGGTCACCAGCTCGTGGGCCGTCATGCGGTAGAACGGGAGATAGTGCGTCAGGTCGATGAAAACCTCGTCGATGGAATAGACGTGGATGTCCTCGGGCGCCACATACTTGAGATAGATCTGGTAGATGCGGGTGCTGTACTCGATGTAGGTCGCCATGCGGGGCGGCGCAACGATGTAGCCCAGTTCCAGCGACAGGTCTTTTTGCAGGGCGGCGGCGTCAAAGCTGGAGGAGGCAAACGACCATTTTCCGTCCGCCCCGCGCACGGCCTTGTGGGCGCGGACGGCATCGGCCAAACGCTGGCGGTTGACCTCCCGGACTTTTTGCACCACCTCAAACAGCCGCGGGCGGCCAGGAATGCCGCAGGCTTTCAGGCTGGGCGACACCGCCAGGCAGATGGTCTTTTCGCTGCGGGTCACATCCGCCACCACCAGGTTGGTGGTGAGGGTGTCCAGCTTGCGGCTGACGCACTCCACGCTGGCGTAAAAGCTTTTGAGGTCGATGGCGGCGTAGATGTGTTGGTTTTCTGCCATAGCGGCCGCCCTCCAGTCTTACACGGTTTTCTCGACGAACCAGCGGCCCACCCGCCCCGAAAACAGCGGATTCACCCGCTCAAAAAACAGATGCTTTTCTTCGCCGCGGATGACCACGGTGTAACAGTCGCCCCGGCAGTCGCAGCCCAGCGTGCCGGCGGGGCGGAAATCCCGCACCGCGTCGATGGCAAAGGTGCGGCCATCCGCCCAGGTGATGGCGCGGGGCTGCATATACCCGGTGGCGTCAAACTCCGAGGTGACTTTTACATACACCCGTTGCGGGGTGGGCCGCTGGGCGGCGCGGCGTTTGGCGGGATTCAGAGCGTCCATGGCGGCCTCCCGAAAATTATTAACAACCAACGGTTGTTAAAGCTTGCCTTTATGATAGCACAAACAACCGCCCGATGCAAGAGGGCTTTTGGACTTTCCGATTTGAAAGTCCGAAGAATGACATGATGAGAGAAGGAGCTGATACGGATGAAAGAGATCAAACAGAAGCCGGCTGGAGGAAAGCCGAAAACAGCGGATGCCGCCCGTGTTCCCAAGGCCGTGGTGAAAGCGGCGTGGCTGCAAGCCAGAGAGGCGGCGCGGGCCGGGGAAAAGCAGGTTGTTGGCGGGAAGGACGGAGCATATTCCGGTGCGGCGGATACTGGGGAAAAAGGCGCGGATAAGTTGGTAAGCACTGGAGAAAGGGTGACCGAATTGGCCTACCGAGGTGGACGAAAGCTGGCGGAACGCTCTGCCGGGCAGCGGCGGGAGCGGGCCAAAGCGGCGCAGACCGGTGGCGAAGCAGCACAGCGCCACGGTGCAGGGGAAACGATAGCGCATACAAGCACGATTGAAGCCTCCAGGCCCCCACAAACCCGCGAGGCTGGCCGTGTGTCGGACGAGAACCGCCCGGCAGGGGCACGGCCCCAGCAGAGAGAATCCCGCGCCGTTGGCCGAGCCAAGCCCATCAAACCGGGCCGGGAAATGAAACAAGGTGCGCCCGGCCCCAAAACGACTGAGCAGGCCGGGAAAGCCCGTCAGGCGGTGCAAGCGGCTGCCCGGAACGGCCAGGCCAAAGCCCGGTTTACCCAACGCGCACAGCAAACGGCAAAAAGAGCCGTCGACACAACCAAACGTGCAACGGACGCTGCCCGTGCCGGGATGCGTGCACTTGTGGAGGCCCTGCACAGCTTACTGATTGCCTTGGCCGCAGGCGGCAGTGTGGCGGTACTGATCGTGGTGCTGATTTGCCTGATCGCCTTTGTCGCCGGATCGGCCTACGGTATCTTCTTTGCCGCTGAAGCCCCCGGCGAGGACGCGTTCACCGTACAGCAGGCGGTGGAGCAGTTGGGCGGCGAATACCGCGATTACTTACAACAAATAGAATCCACCATGCCGCACGACCGCCAGGAAATCAAAGCCAACGACGATGTGTACTACATCCGTTGGCAGGACGTCCTGGCGGTCTTTTCTTCTTATGTGTCGGGTGCGGAGGACGGCGCGCCGGTGGCCTATCTGGACGAGTCGCGCCTGCAGCAACTTCGCCAAACCATGTGGGATATGAATGAGGTTGCATACTCCACCTATACCGAGACAGTGGAGATCGAAGCGGACGAACCAGCCGGCGATGAAAACACGGACAGCGGGGATTCCTCCAAAAATCCCGGCGAGGATACAGAAAGCGGCAACGGAACCGAATCCGCTGCCGCCAAAACCGTCACACAGACGGTGCTGTTGATTGAACTGACACACAAAACGCCGGACGAGATGGCGCAGGACTATGCCTACACCGCCCGCCAGCAGGAATATCTCGACCTGCTCCGCGCGCCAGAATACGAAACCCTGTGGGCCGAATTGTTGGGTGGGTTTCTGTCCGGCGGTGGGGAGATTCTGGCCCCTGCCGGTGCCTGGCAAAGCACCGGCCCGCTGCAGTGGCCGCTGCCGATTACGGGCAGCATTACCTCGCCGTTCGGCTACCGCACCGATCCCATCACCGGCGAGGTCAGCTACCACAGCGGCACCGACATTGCTGCCCCCGCAGGCACGCCCATCCTGGCCGCCGCCGATGGTACCGTCATAGTCGCCAACGGCGTGGACAGTTGGGGCGGCAGCTATGGCTACTACGTCAAGCTCGACCACGGCGGCGGCCTGCAAACCCTCTACGCCCACTGCCAAACCATCTGCGTCACCGCAGGCCAGCAGGTGCAGGCCGGGCAGGTCATTGGCTACGTAGGGCACACAGGGCGGGCCACAGGGGATCACTTGCATTTTGAAATTGTGGAGAACGGCCAGCGGCAGGGGCGCCCCTCCTAGGATACCCTAAACGCCAATAACGGTAATTTTTACGGAGAGAGTGGCCCGGGGATTGACTCTATATGCTACGAAAAGGTTGGGGGAAGATTATCCGTTCAATTATTAAGACGGAATTATAAATTGGCAAAAAAGTTTTTGCTTACTAACTCTACAGTTATTTGAAGTGCTAAAACCGACAGGTGAATGGTAAAAGAGAAGAAAAATGCAAATGTAATTTGCGTATTAAAAATGAGAAGAATCAATAAAAAGAAGAGAATTTCGCTGAAAAGAATCTTACGGGCCATCTTTTTGTAATGTAATGCCTCTAAATCATCTAAGGGTTTATTAGTGGCAGATACTGGAGAAAAGTAGTAAATTATGCAGGTTGATATGCAGGGAAATACCAAGTGGTAAAAATGAATAGTTGTATCCGCAGGATAGAGTACGACAAAAAGAAATGTAAATGCTGATATGAGATAGCAACCGATTTTTGTTTTGGCGTGAAACCCACCAGCATAGATGCGCAAAGGCAAATAAAGAATAAGGAACAGCAAACATCTCGGAACGCAATTAAACACAAAGCCTAGAAAGAGAAGTGTTCCCCAGGTAAGAAGATTAAAGAAAAGATAATCCAAAGCCCAAATATATAGAGAAACATCGGCGCTGGGGATAAGACCTAAATGTATCCAAATCCGAACGATAGAAATGCTTGCTTTCATGAGTGATTTCTCTTAAAGCGATTAGCGGTATCGGGAATTCTAGGCTGATAGCCGGGCCCCATACAGGTTGAATTAACACTAATAATAACAAAGGCGCTGGCCAAAGTCAGGCAACCCTTCATTATCGCGCGGAAAGACTTTCTAAGAGACAATTTCATAACGTCCATCTCCTACAAAACTTATAATATGCTGACATTATAGAACGATCGGTAACGAAACAGAAAAAAGTTTGACCAAAATGCAGGTTTCTGTGACTTAAATTAGGAATAGAAGGGGTGATGTACTTTTATATACGTATTGAGACAAATAAGATCACTATAATTTCTTTCGCGGGCAAACGGTTGCTGCTAATATTAAAATGAATTATCAGCTTATTTTGAAGGATATAAGTGTGCTTTAAAGTTGATGGGGTACAAAATGGATATCTGCCAAGTTGCTGCTTTGTGCATAAGAAAAATGAGATTAGAAAAGAATATGACCATAGATGATCTTGCTGAAAAGTGTGATGTCTCTACACAAACAATCAAACTTATTGAAGCGGGAAGAAGAAATTTTAAAATAAAAACTTTGTATACAATAGCAAACTCTCTAAATGTCAGTAGTGATTATTTAATTGGCCGTATAGATACTCCAGTTCCAGAAAGTACAGTAGTAGGGAATTTGATATCAGAGTTAACAACAGAGGAAGTGATTTATCTGGTTTCAATACTGTCAAGGTATGTGGAAATTTTAAAGAAGGCAGGGACTGATCGTAATGAAAATAGTAGTGTGTGATGATGATGCCCTAGTTTACGAGCAGATGAAAAACATAATTGCGTCATACTCGATTGTGAAGAATGAAAATTTGGAGTTGACGTTTTACCAAACCGTAGAGGAATTGCTACACGCAAAGCATAAGTACGATATTCTCTTTTTGGACATCCGATTTAATAATTGTGATATTGGAATAGATGTTGCAAAAAAGCTTAGGAAAGCAGGAAATACATCACTAATTATATTATTGACGTCTTTGCATTCAAAAGCGATAGAAGGATATGAGATAGGGGCATATCGATATATTGTAAAACCTATTATTAAAGAGAAAATGTATGCGGTTTTAGATGAAGCGATTTCTTCAATCCGTAGCAATTATCGAGTGATTTTGGTTAAAGATATGTATAATACCGTAGTAGTCAAGATACAACAAATCCTGTACATTTATTCGAATGCAAGAAAAAGATGTCTAGTTACATTAGACGGTGAAATAGAGACATGGGAACAACTAAAAAGTATTTACGAAAAATTGCCACAAGAACAATTTGCATATGCACAAAAGGGATTTGTTGTAAATTATAAAATGATAAAAAAATTGAATAAAACGGGCGTCGAATTGGTAAATGGAGAAAACGTTCCAATTAGTCGTGGTATGAAAAACGAATTCTTTGCAAATTATTTTGAATTTTTAGGGAAATAAAATGATTGATGCCAGTATTGCATTGCTAAAGTGTGTTATTGATTACGGATTATGCATCTGGGCCTTTTCATGGTTTGCAAAACGCAAAAGTGAAAATAGGGCTCTTTTTTTAGGAAGCATATTTTTGTCTTCACTTTTTCTTTTTGGAATTAATATGCTAGAAATTCCGTGGTTAAATACAATAGTATCTGCGTTTACTTTATTAGTATTATTTCTTGTTGTTTTTTATACACGTTGGCAACAAGCTTTACCTTTGGCACTTATATTGGTGACATTATGCGTTATTTGCGAATTCACACCACCATTAATTATGTCTGCTCTTATAGGAAACAATCTTGCGCAGACAATCGAAATAACGATTGACGCAGCTGCATTCAACTTGATTGCTAGCGGAATTTTTTATATTGTTTTACGTGTGGGACGTTTCATATTAAACCGAATTTATGGGGAAAAGACCCCTATTTACACTAAGAATAATGGATGGGCATCGATATTTCCGATTGTTTCAATCGTGTTTGTATATTATATTGTATATATGGGAGCGGTTGCTAATACATCGCAGACCACAATGATGGGCGGAATTCTATACGCATTTATATTAATCTCAAACATATGTTTTTTCCTAGGAGAAGTTGCGACAGAAAAAAGATATCTTACGGCAGAAGAATACAAACAGATGATGTTTGAACAGGAAAAAACGGAAGCTGTTATGAATTTGCAAGAACAACATCTAAAAGAAATGAAAGGGCTAATTCACGACTTCGAAGCACAGCTTAATGGACTGCAACTGCTGGCTCGAGAAAATAAAAGTGAGGCCTTCAAAAAGAGTATTGAGGAAGTTCGAGAAAGCATACAGGAAAGGAACGATTTCTATTTTGTGGAATCAAAAGCACTTCAATTAATTTTAAATCAAACGAATGAGCTGTGTATAAAGTATGGGATTGAATTCTGCGCAGATATTCGGTACGGGAACTTTCTTTTTATGACTTTCCCAGATGTGTTTTCTTTATTTGAAAATGCACTATGCAATGCTGTAAATGCCTGCCTTCAACTAGGTGAAGAGGAGAAGAAACGGATTGAATTGAGAGTATTTCGGCAACATGAGCAAATAGTAGTTTTGCTGGCAAACACATATAATAAAGCTAATACACGTTCAAACACATACGCATTACATCCACATCATGAACATGGATATGGAATACAAAACATTAAAAGAGTAATTAGAAAATACAATGGTACATATTTGGTAAAAAAGGAAGATGTCTATAAATTAATGATTTCTTTTCCATTGGATGTGGGTAATGTTAAGATTTGAAATTGATCAAAGCGGATACCGCCCGCCTAGCAAAGAGCGGTTCCGCCAATCCTCAATGTGGATATACGCTTTCTTGTTCGGTTCACTAATGGTGGATGGTGACACTTTGCTTCCTCATAGTGCCTCGGTAACATTCCCTCCACGTGCTGGACGGATATGCCAGCCAATACATCTCAATGAGAGCCTCTCCCGCGCTGCTTTCACGGCGGCGATACCGCTCAATGATTGCAGTCTCAAAGGAGATGCCCTTGAGCTTGGGCACCTTGAGGGTGATATCTCCGGAAGTGGTGGTGAGATTGCGGTTGTAGTGGCCGCTGCGATACCCCTGACGCTGCTCATTACGCTCATACCGGGCAGCTTGGGTCAGCTTGTTGGCCTCCGCCTCCAGCAGTTCGTTGAGCGTCTCCTCTACACTGCCTCGTACGAGTTCTTTGAGTTGCCCCTTGATTACTTCCTCGTTTAGCTGTACAATCTTCTCAGGCACGGTTTGCTGTCTCCTTTCGAATGGTGTGTCGTAACTTCATTCTACCAGAGTTCTGCAAACCATGTCTCTTTTTATTCTCTTCTCAATTTGCGAAACTTATTGTACATTATCTCCAGACTGTAGCCGATTTATGCACAGACCGACGGCTATTCGGGGCACCACTGTCCGGGTTTTCTGACCCGTGGGGGCACGCAAGGTGCCAATGGGCGAACTGTTTTGTGGACGGTAAGCCTGTGGCAGACAGCAATCTGAGGCAGCCTTCCGATTGATTGAAGAGAACTGTGACGGCCGTCTGCAGGATGGGGTGCCCTTGCTCTGCCTCCATCCGCGCCAGAAATTCCTCGCGCAGCGCTTTCTTCCAATGGTAGTAGGTCGAGCAGGCAACAGGGTGTTCTTTACACCAATGCTCTACCATTTGTCCGATTTGCGCCTGCTCGAGAAATAGTTGCAGCCACTGGCTGCCTCGCAACGACATGACTTCTATCTGCATCCCGGCACCTCCCTGTATCTGAGCCTCACGAAAATCTCATGGGAGTTTTTGGAGGCTCCAAAGACTTCCGCTGGCTTAGCACTATTTTCTCTTGCCTCAGGATGCTTGTAAAGGACGGGTACTCTATGGGCGGTTACGAAAATCCAACCCTAGAGTAATTGATCTCTACTGCTATCTTGGATCGATAGCAGTACTGGATTTTCCCGACGGAATAAAGCTGAATCATTTTGAGCTTTGGACTGGGCTTTTTTGCTTGGTGGGGGATTATAGAGTGGTCACCCAAAAATCGAAAATCATGTATCTTATAGAAATAAAATAGCATTGAAAAGAATCGGAAATTAGTTAAATTTTCAAATGGATGGCAAAACTATTCAACATCAATACTTTGAATATGACCATTATCGTCTCGCTGGATTATAAGCTTGATGGAACCAGCAGCGTTTGTGTAAAGAAAATCGCCATCACGAAGATTTTTTATAAGAGAGTCCTGATATAAATATGATTGAGAAGATTCATCGTATGTTATACCATATTCTTCATATTCTATAATCCCATCTGGCTTTTGACCTTCTACTTCTAATGAGTAAATTTCCTTATCATGTGCATAGCCAAAAACAAATCTGGTATCTGGATAATTTGGATTCAAGTCCTGTTGAAAATCACTTAATTTTAAAGATGAACGAATTAGTTCTGTAATATCAGATATAAGAATGCTATCCGCTTTAGTTGTAACCGGTGTAGCATTCATAAATGCATATTGTACACTTGCTTCCTCCACCTGTTTTTTGCAGCGTGCCATCACAAAACCTTGAACGGGATCGTTATCGCTTCCTGCCCGATAGAAAATAGTATCATACTGTTTGCCATTCCATATATGCAATATTTCATCAACATGATTAAGAAAATCTTCTGGAACAGAAAATTCTTCATTTTCAGCATTCAAAGGAGAATTCAAAATAGCTTCTTCGACAGAACTATAATATATGAGTTCAGAATCCTTTTTATCGTAATCACTCAAATTGAATTCGACATATGCATTGTCTTTATTGTCATCTTCCGGAACATAAGTATAACGACCATTTTCAATATGGTCATCATAATCAACAAACAGTCCAATACATATCAGCGCTGCAAAAATCAAAAAAACTATTCCTACAATGATTAGCAATATTTTCAAAAATTTTTTCATACAAAAGTCCACCTTCTTGCTTCATTTCAGTAAATTATATCATACCGATATGAAAAATTCAATCCACAAAAGCTATGACGAACTGCCGCTGTTCCTGAACGCGGCGACAGTAGCGAAAGTGCTGGGCATTGCGCCGTCCAGCAGCTACGAACTGATGCACGAAAAAGATTTCCCCGCGCTGCGAATCGGTAATCGGATCGTCGTTCCGAAAGAAGCGTTCATCCGCTGGGTAGAGCAGCACACGGGAGGGGCAGAGTGAAGCGCAGTCTATGGCCGACGCGCGATTCTGTCCGCGACTACTTTCCGCTGCCGAAGGAAATCTTCTCGCTGGGTCTGAGCGCAGCAGAAATCGCAATCTACGCCTACCTTCTGTTCTGTGAAAACAGGCAAACGTTCCAATGCTGGCCGAGCTATCGGAAAATCGGTGATGCGGTTGGGTTGAGTCCGAACACGATTTGCAAACACATCCGGTCGCTCGAAGAACGCGGTCTGCTCATCACCGAGCCGACGAGCTATATCTTCCTTGCGGAAGTCCTTTACATGTTCGGAGAGGAACGTCAGCACGT
>OGGZ01002780.1_pt1 | contig 11255 bp, 7 predicted proteins | sample 1571371 | NCBI WGS metagenome assembly OGGZ01 (sample SAMEA2582025, study PRJEB24529) | metagenome | biome: Human gut stool | place: China | collected 2011
CGAGACTGCGTACAGATTTTTATAAAAATGACCTTAATCTTGAAGCGTATGATTATGCAGTAAAAAACAGTAGAAGTAAAGTGGTTTTTAACGGAGATATATTTACAAGAAAAAATTTCCTTGATATAAAGAAAAAATTTCCACAGACAGATACATTTATGCTCGGAAGAGGTCTTATTGCGGACCCCGGTCTTATAGATGTGATTGTTTCTGAAAATCCTGAAGATTTCAGCCGTGACCTTATTAGTGATAAAAAACGCATGAAAGAGCTGTATGACCTTGTGTTTGATGCGAGATTGCACATAATGCCGGGCGACACACATGCCATTCACAGGATGAAGGAAATGTGGTGTTATATGGCATATGTATTTGACGATTGTAAAAAAGAAATAAAAGCAATAAAAAAATCACAGAAAGTAGCTGATTACAAATCAGCGGTTGATATATTTTTTAATGTAGCAAAACTTACAGAGAAAGATTATATACTATTTTCAAAAAAATTCTGATAAGTTATACAATATGTTATTGATATATAGTGCCGGTTTATGTAAAATAATATCACAAATGTTAATTTGGGAGATAAATATGAGTAAGATTTATTTTGTGCGTCATGGTGAGAGTGAGTGGAATGTGGCAGATAAAATATGCGGACAGACCGATATACCGCTTACCCAGAGAGGACATGAACAGGCTGTAATGACAGGCGAAAGTTTCGTTGCAAGGGAAATTAAAGCTGATATGATTTTGTTTTCACCACTTTTAAGAGCTGCAGATACGGCAAAGCATATTTCAGATATAACGGGAATACCGGCAAGAGAAGAGATGCGTCTTATCGAGCAGAATTTCGGTGTATGGGAAGGAACATCACCACGTAATTCACATGAGTTTTATGAAGCCAAAAAAGGATTTGTACAAAGATTTGGCAGCGGTGAATCCATGTTTCAGCTTGCACAAAGAATATACAATCTTCTTGATGAGTTGAAGGCAGATAGTGACAAAACATATATCCTTGTTGCACATAACGGAATTGCAAGAATCGTCTGTTCTTACTTTAAAGATATGACTAATGATGAGTTTGCCGCCTATGGTGTTGCCAATTGCAGTATTACAGAATTTGAGTTCTGAGATTTTGAAAATTTGAGTTGAAAAATTGACACTTAAAAGTAGTTGTACTATCATCTGAATCAGATGTATATACAACTACTTTTGTGCTATTGTATAGGGCAAAGATACGATACCGGCTATAGTAGGCTGCTAGAAATGGGAAGGTGATTTGATGTCGGAAAAAAATTTTAAATCAGACAGGATATTGTCATATTTTAAGAAAGAATGGCTGGTTCTTCTTATTGTTACGGTTTCTGGGCTGATTTACAATATCGGACTTTTGGCAGGACCTCTTTTTGAAGGTAAAATGACTGGTTGCCTTATTGACATTTTAAACGGAAATAAGCAGTTTGCCGATATGCTTACACTTGTTCTGCTTTATATACTGATAACGGCGGCTGTACAGTCTTCAAGATATATTAAGCGTTTTTATGTAAGGCGTTTTGCAAATAATGTAAATAAGAGAATGAAAGAGATATTATATGGAAGCCTTGTACATAAGAGCAGACCACAGCTGCATGAGGAGAGTGCAGGTACGATTCTCACAAAAGCGATTCTTGATGTTGATGACTGTGTTGAGGGTATGAGAAAGTTCACAACTGAAATATTCGATACAGGAGTTGCTCTTTTGGCATATGCATGTATGCTTTTATTTTATGATTGGAAACTAGCACTATTGTGTATGATATTCCCGCCTGTCTCTTATATTATGGCAGAAAAGATGAAGTTCATAATCCAGACTTCCGGTGCAAAATATAAAGAGCAGTCAGGAGCGTTAAGCACTGCGACGCTTGATATTGCATCCAATGCCATAACATACAGGGTGTTTGGACGAGAGCATCAGAGACGCGAAGCTTATGAGGAAAGTCTTACAGCCTATGAAAAATCAGCAGTAAAAGCTAATATTTGGAATACGTCGCTCACATCTGTTTACAGAGTCATATCAATGGCGGGCGTAATATTTATACTGTATTTCGGTGGCAGAAATGTACTCGGCACAGGCTGGAGTGCATGGAGCATAGCAACATTTACAACATTTGTATCGTGCTTTACAAAGCTTTCGGTAAAGTCTTCAAGTGCAGCAAAACTTTTTAATGCAGTACATAAAGCACAGGTTTCATGGAAACGTATCAAACCGCTTATGCGTATGAAAAACGATGATGGTGACAGAAAAACATATTATTCAGGAGAACTTGAAGTCTGCAATATGGGATTTTCATATCCTGACGGCAAAGCGATATTTGACGGAGTCTCATTTACGGCGTCACCGGGTGAAATTATTGGTATAACCGGTCCCGTTGCCTGTGGTAAGTCAACACTTGGAAAAGTATTTCTGGGTGAGTATCCTTACCGTGGAAGCATCAAGTTTTCCGGGGAAGAGATGAAAGGTGTTGACAGTACGAAAAACGGAATAGTTGCATATCTTGGTCATGATTGTGAACTTTTTGACGATACGGTCAGGAATAATATTCTTATGGGCGATGACGGAGATGTCAATTATTACCTTAAAATGGTGTGCCTTGATAAGGAAGTTGCACTTATGGAAAATGGCGTTGATACGCTTATTGGAAGCAGTGGGGTGCGTCTTTCGGGTGGTCAGGCACAGCGTCTTGCACTTGCAAGAACCATCTGCCATAAAAAGCCGGTTATTATTCTTGATGACCCATTTTCGGCACTGGATAAGGATACAGAGAAGCAGATATTTAAAAATCTTGGTGAGATGGTATCAGACAGTATTGTTATGATAATTTCACACAGACTCTATCTGTTTCCGCAAATGAATAAGGTTCTATGGCTTAATGACGGAAAAACAGAGCTCGGAAGCCATGATGAGCTTATTGAAAAGTGCAGTGAATATGCGTTGCTTTACAATGGACAGAATGGAGGCGGTACTGGTGAAAAATAATGAAAATGAAAAAGCCGCAAATTCAGGAAAAAAACCAAAATATGTAAAGAAAATAATAACAGAAACTATTTTAAAATATAAACTTTTGTCATTTGGAATTGTTGCAGCCGTATGTCTGGCAGTCATATTTTCACTTATTCCGCCGCTTATTCTCGGAAAAATCATTGATATGTTTACAGCTGGACAGATGCCGGGACTTGGTATGGTGATTGCATATTTTGCAATGCTTTTTTTAACGGGGCTTACTGAATCGGCAAGAGAGGGACTTCTTACAGTTTTTGGACAGAAAATAACACATGCTATGAGAAGCCGTCTTATGGAAAAATTCATATCTCTTACCGCTGATGAATTAAATGGATTGGAGCCGGGTTCGCTCGTATCACGTTTTATAGGCGATGTTGACATGATTGAAAATCTGTTTACGTCGGGAATTATAAGCATGTTTGCCGATGCATGCAAAATTATAAGTATTCTTGTTGTAATATGGTTTAAAAATAAAGGGCTTACGCTTGTATTTATAATACTGCTGCCGTTTTTGTTTATTTTTACAAGACATGTGCAGAAAAATATGCTTGCGGCCCAGATTATGAACAGACGTGCTGTAAGCCGTGCGTCAGGACATGTTCCGCAGACATTAAAAAATATAAGAACAATTCATTGCTTTGGCAAAGAAAAGTATATGGAAAAGCAGTATGACGAATATATAAATGACAGTTATCATGCGATGGAAAAGACAAATTTTTATGATGCAGTATATTCGCCTGTAATTCTTATTTTAAATGCTGTTGTTGTTGCAGCTGTAATGTTGCTTTCGTCATCTGGTAACAGTGCAGTCCTCACATTTTTCGGAATGTCAGCAGGTACTGCGGTTGCAGTTATGAATTACATTTCCCAGATATTCTCACCGGTTGAAAGTCTCGGTATGGAGATTCAGACAATACAGTCAGCGATAGCCGGTATACACAGGATTAATGAATTCATGGCACTTGAAGAGGTTGAAAAACACGATGTTGTACAGGAAATTGAAAAACAGGATACACAGTGGCAGGATGAAGGTAAGCCACAGGTTCAAAGCGGAAGGTATGAAGCCGGTGGAAATAAGCCTTTTGTGGAGCTTCGCAATGTGACCTTTGGCTATGATGAGGACAGAAAAATCCTTAATAACATAAATATCAGTGTTATGCACGGAGAGCAGGTAACTCTTTCAGGACGTACAGGTGCAGGAAAGAGTACAATATTTAAGCTTCTTTTGGGACTTTACAAACCGCAGTCAGGAGAAATACTGATTAACGGAATACATGCCGACACAATTACTGATAAGGATAAAAGAAAGCTGTTTGCCTATGTTGAACAGACATTTCATATGGTTGCAGGCACTGTAAAAGAGCAGATTACACTTTTTGATGACAGTATTTCCGATGAAGATGTAAAAAATATCTGTATTACAACAGGGCTTGATGATGCGATAACAAGCCTCGAAAAAGGCTATGATACAATATGTACGCCGGATTTGTTTTCACAGGGACAGTGGCAGCTTTTATCAATAGCCCGTGCGGCAGTGGCAAAACCACAGCTTCTCCTGCTTGACGAGATAACGGCAAATCTTGATACAGAAACAGAAAAAGCTGTTCTTAATGCATTGAATAATGTATGTAAAGACAGAACGGTAATATCTATTTCGCACAGGGTTACTGCAAAAACAGGTAGAATTATTCCTGTTGAATCGAATGTGTGAGTTATATATAGGGTTTATCTGATTCGACGGCGAAGTGATTAAGCGATAAAATTACGATATAAAGCGTGTTAAATTTTGCGGACAAAAAAATTTGGTTCACAAATTTAACACGCTTTTTACACATTTGATACATTTCTGTATATTATTATACCCTCATAAAACAAATAACAGATGAGTGGTCAGTTTGTCAGACTTAGAATAATGACAGAAATAAGGAGTGTATATGATTAATTACAAAAAACTTACGGCTGCAATGGCAGCGGGAATAATAGCAATATTTACAATAACAGGCTGTGCGATGCCGTGGCAGAAGGCAGCAGATGATTCATCATCAAATGTATCTACGGTTTCTGCCGGGAATCTTTCGCAAAGCGGTGAGAATGCACAGTCGCTTGAATTTGACAGCGAAGATTTAGATTCGTCATATAACGAATCAGAATGTACAAAGATAAATCTTTCAGGAAGTGGTGCAACTGTTTCAGGAAGCGGTGTTACTGTTGAAAACGGAAATATTACAATAACATCTGCGGGAAGCTATATTATTTCCGGAACATTAACAGACGGAAGCATAAAAGTGAATTGCAGCGAGAAAGGAACTGTAAGATTGATTTTAAACGGTGCTTCAATAAGCAGTTCAAGTACGGCCCCTGTTGTTGTTGAGGAAGCAAAAAAGGTTCTTGTAACTCTCGCTGACGGCACAACTAATACAATTACAGATAAAACACGCCAGTCTGTGGATGACGAAGATTTTTCTTCGGCAGTTTATTCAAAAGCAGACCTTGTATTTAACGGAAGCGGAACTCTTAATGTCAATGCTGGATACAGAAATGGTATCAAGAGCACGGACGATTTGAAAGTTGTATCTGGAACCTTTAATATAACAAGCAATGAGGATGGAATAATAGGAAAAGATTTGCTCGGAATTAAAGACGGTAAATTCACAATTAAATCGGGAAGCGACGGAATGAAGTCAACGTATGATACGGATACTTCAAAAGGAAATATCGTAATAACAGGCGGTGAATTTGATATAACGGCTTCAAATGACGGTATTCACTGCAACGAAGATATTCTTATTTCGGGTGGAAATCTTACAATTAGCAGCGGTGATGACGGTGTTCATGCAGATGATAATCTTCAGGTTGACGGCGGCACTATAGATATTAAGAAATGTTGCGAAGGTCTTGAAGGTGTACAGATTACTTTAAACGACGGTGATATTTCAATAGTGGCAAGCGATGACGGCATTAATGCGGCTGACGGTTCGTCATCATCCGGTATGGGAATAGGCGGCTTCGGCGGCGGTCAGAACGGAGGCTTTGGCGGCGGTCAGACATCATCTTCTGACAGCAGCATTTTACTTACAATCAACGGCGGAAATATATTTGTAAATGCAGGCGGTGACGGTCTTGATTCAAACGGTAATATTGTGATGAACGGAGGCAATGTAACGGTTCTTGGTCCTACAAGCGATGGCGATACAGCACTCGATTTTGACGGTGCATTTACAATTAACGGGGGTGTACTTATGGCATTTGGTTCAAGCGGAATGCTTGAAACACCGACATCGGCACAGAACGGCTGCTGTATTGTTACAACATTAGGCACTGTAAGTGCAAATTCTGCATTTTCACTTATGGATTCATCAGGAAATGTGATAATGTCATATACACCAACAAAGAATTATGCGTCTGCGATTGTATATTCATCAGACATTAAGAACGGAAGCACATATACGGTAACTGCGGGAAGCACAACACAGTCAATTACGGTGAACAGCAATGTTACAACAAACGGAGTCAGCGGAGGCTTCGGCGGTGGTCAGAATGGCGGTTTTGGAGGCGGACAGCGTGGAGGACAGCCTGGAGGCAGTAACCAGCAGGGTGGAAATCAGCAAGGTGGAATGCCGGGCGGAAATTCGGGCAACGGACGTTCAAACAGTGTCAGCAGTTCAACTGTAAATCAGGTATAAACTATAAATAAAATAAAGTATATATAACAGGGTAGAACACAGTATAACAGTGTGTCCTGCCCTGTTTTTGCGGTGCTTTTTGATAAGATACATCTTTGTATTTAATTTGGGATACCACAACACAATATAACAGTTGACATGCAGATATATACTGTTATATACTGTTTGCGAGGTGATAAAATGAATATAAAAGTAAATTCTACATTGATGATTCCTATATACGAACAGATTGTTGACCAGATAAAAACACTTATACGTATTGGCAAGCTGGAAGAAAATGATATGCTTCCGTCGGTGCGTTCTCTTTCAAAAGAATTAAAGATTAGTGCACTGACAGTTAAAAAAGCTTATGATTATCTTGAGAGCGAAGGTTTTGTTGTGACGGTTCACGGTAAAGGAACGTATGTTGCTGCGTCCAATTCCGAAATACAGGAAGAGGAGCAAAGAAAAGAAGTTGAACTTGATATTGAGATGGCTGTAAAGAAGGCGAGACGATACGGTATTAGTGATGAAGATATAAAGGGTATTTTTTCACTTGTTATTGATGAAAATTAAAAGACGGTAGCTTTAATGATGTTTAGTTGTTAAAGCTGCCGTCTTTTTATGTCTTGTTATATTTAATTAGTTTGGTGTGAATATAGCCGTTATTATTGGAAATCCACCACATTTACCCAATGTTCGAGAAGTTCTTTTTCATCAGGTTTGTTTTTTGCCATTCTTGCGGCGGCAACAATAGGAAGCCAGCCTGTTACATACGATTTTTTAGTGTCTGTTGCAGCACAGAACTGTGTCATATACATATCTGCGATATCAATGCTGCTGTCAGAGTATTGCAGCTTTAACAGAAGATAAGTGTTGGCTATGTCGGCACTGGCATTGCCCTGCGTTGCGTGAACCCAGTCAACAGCGGTGATTGATGTTATGTCGGCATTATCATCAATATTTACGATTATGTTGTCAGGACAAAAATCACCATGGCACAATTTTGTGTGCTTTGGCATCGTATTAAGTCTTGTGAGCAGTTCGTATTTTACAGAACTATCAAGAGTTTCAATGTCATTAATCTGTCTTATTAATTTATCTTTAAGCTTTAAGAGAAGCGGGTTAGATTTCTTTTGAAAATCAACCTGATATTCAACCATTTTTTTGATATAATCAGCAGTTTTTTCGGGATGCTCTTTTATAAGCTGTGTAAGAGTTATGCCGTCCGCATATTCACTTGTGATTTCCCATTGGCCATTGTTTACAGATACAGAAAGAAGCTTTGGAATATTAACTCCGGCATCTTCAACTCTTGCAGTATTTAATGCTTCATATAAAACATCTGATTTGTTATAATCTTTGGAAAAAACTTTTATTGCGGTATTATTTTCAAGATAAACTGATTTTAAGTTATTTTGTGAAATGCATTTTTTCATATAAACACATCCTTTCTTATTCGTCAATTTCGACTGGTTTTCCGTAATATGCCTTGAGGTACATTGCCTTAATTTCTTTCATTAGAGGGTAGCGTGGGTTTGCACCTGTACACTGGTCATCAAAAGCCATTTCTGTCATTTCGTCGAGAGTGCGTAAAAATTCTTTTTCATCAACGCCATAATCTTTTATAGTCTTTTTGATTCCGACTTTTTCCTTCAACTCTTCAATGGCTGCGATAAGATTTTCAAATTTTTCGTAATCATTTTTTCCTTTGATATGAAGAAAATCTGCACATTCTACATAACGTTCTTTGCAGTGAGGATATTGATACTGTGAAAATGTTCCCATTTTAGCAGGAACTTCTGCAGCATTGAATCTCATTACATCAGTGATGAGGAGTGCGTTTGCAATACCATGAGGAAGGTGGTGGTATGCACCGAGCTTGTGAGCCATAGAGTGGCATACTCCAAGAAATGCATTTGCAAATGCCATTCCGGCCATGGTTGAAGCTGTAGCCATCTGTTCACGGGCTTTTGCGTCGTGCGGACCATTTTCATATGCGGCAGGAAGATATTCAAATATATTTTTCATAGCTTTTAAAGCAAGACCGTCTGTGTAGTCTGTTGCCATAATAGATGCATATGCTTCGAGAGCATGAGTGAGTGCGTCTATGCCGGAAGCAGAAGTAAGACCTTTTGGCTGGTTCATCATCATATCAGCATCAACAATTGCCATTTTTGGAAGGAGCTCATAATCAGCGAGAGGATATTTTATTCCGCTTTCTTCGTCTGTGATAACAGCGAAAGGAGTAACTTCAGAACCTGTTCCTGATGAAGTAGGAATGGCAATGAAGTAAGCTTTTTCCCCCATTTTAGGAAATGTGTATATACGTTTTCTTATATCCATAAAACGCATAGCCATATCCATGAAATCAACTTCAGGATGTTCATACATAACCCACATTATCTTGCCGGCATCCATTGCTGAACCGCCGCCTACAGCGATTATACAGTCTGGTTCAAAGAGCTTCATGGCTTTTGCACCTTCCTTTGCACATGCAAGTGTAGGGTCAGGAGCAACATCGTAAAATACTGTGTATACAATACCGAGTTCATCAAGTTTGTCGGTTATGCATTTTGTGTAGCCATTTTTGTAGAGGAACTGATCTGTTACTATGAATGCTTTCTTTTTGCCAAGAACTGTCTTTAATTCATTGAGTGCAACAGGAAGGCAGCCCTTTTTAAAATATACTTTTTCAGGTGCTCTGAACCACAACATGTTTTCTCTCCTTTCAGCAACGGTTTTAATATTAAGAAGGTGTTTGACACCGACATTTTCGGAAACTGAATTGCCGCCCCATGAGCCACAGCCGAGTGTAAGTGAAGGCGTCAGCTTGAAATTGTATAAGTCACCGATGCCGCCCTGAGAAGAAGGGGTGTTGATAAGAATACGGCATGTTTTCATAGTTTCTTCAAATATATCAAGTTTTTCTTTTTCTGTTTCTGAATTAATATAAATAGAAGAAGTGTGTCCGTATCCGCCGTCTGCGATAAGATGTGAAGCTTTATCTATTGCATCGTTGAAATCGTCTGATTTGTACATTGCAAGAACAGGTGAAAGCTTTTCGTGTGCAAATTCTTCAGACAAGTCGACAGATGTAACCTCTCCGATGAGAATTTTGGTCTCACGTGATACATCAACTCCGGCGAGTTTTGCAATGGTATATGCACTCTGACCTACAATCTTTGCGTTGAGAGAGCCATTGATAAGGATAGTTTTTCTGACTTTGTCAAGCTCGGTCTTTGTAAGAAAATGGCAGCCTCTTGCAATAAATTCATCTTTTACGGCTTTGTAAACTTTTTTGTCAACAATAACAGACTGCTCAGAAGCACAAATCATACCATTGTCAAATGTTTTTGAGTGGATGATTGAATTGACTGCAAGAACAACATCGGCTGTTTCGTCAATAATGGCAGGAGTGTTGCCGGCACCTACACCGAGTGCAGGTTTTCCTGATGAATATGCAGCTTTAACCATTCCAGGACCGCCTGTTGCAAGAATTATATCAGCCTCTTTCATAAGTGCGTCTGTAAGTTCGAGAGACGGAATATCAATCCATCCTATAATGCCTTTTGGAGCACCTGCCTTTACTGCAGCATCAAGAACAACTTTTGCAGCTGCGATTGTTGATTTTTTGGCTCTTGGATGAGGGCTTATTATTATTGCATTTCTTGTCTTTAAACATATTAAAGACTTGAAAATAGCAGTAGAAGTAGGGTTAGTCGTAGGAATTACTGCGGCTACAACACCAATTGGTTCAGCAATCTTTTTTGTTCCATAAGCTGAGTCCTCTTCGATGACGCCACATGTCTTTGTGTCACGATAAGCATTGTAAATATACTCAGAAGCATAATGGTTTTTGATTACTTTGTCCTCAACAATTCCCATTCCTGTTTCCTCAACTGCCATTTTGGCAAGTGGGATTCTGGCCTGATTTGCAGCGATAGCTGCCGCTGTAAATATTTTATCAACCTGTTCCTGTGTGTAAGTTGAAAAAATCTGCTGTGCTCTACGCACTTCATTGATTTTCTTTTCAAGTGCGTCTACTGTGTCAACAATTTCTGTACCCGACATAATTTTTTCTGACATACAAAATCCTCCTTGTTTTTGCGGAGCAAAAATCCTAATGTGCATCTTTGATGCACTATATCCTCATGGCGAGGAGAGGATTTATCCTCCTTGTTATTGTTCCTTTTCTCATAATTGCAGCAGAGCTAATATTTTCTGCTATAAAAGATTGTTATTATTTTAACAAAGTTAATATAACACTATATTTTTTTTGTGTCAATATGCATATTATTAACATTGCTTGATATTTTTTTAAACTTCCAGCATATTTCCCAAAAGAAAGGTATTCATTCAATAAACCAATAAAAAATGTTTCCATTGATTTCCAATCACTTTCACGCTCTATCATAAAAGGATTATCTCTTGTAGCAAATACTTCATCACAAGCCCAATCGTCATTATCCCTATCGAATGAAAATGTGCCGACTAATTCAATAGACCATTTATTATCTGTATCTTCATATAAATTAAAGTTAATTGCTTTTATTTCA